>Ga0209700_101784_pt1 | contig 44725 bp, 14 predicted proteins | sample SiratroredBW_FD_187528 | JGI IMG/M metagenome (GOLD analysis project Ga0209700, IMG submission 187528) | Root nodule microbial communities of legume samples collected from California, USA - Siratro red BW (SPAdes) (version 2) | ecosystem: Host-associated > Plants > Roots > Nodule | place: USA... | reverse complement strand
AAAAAAAAAAAAAAAGAAGAAGCAAGGAGTAGGGTATAAAAAAGAAGGACATTGAAAAATGTGAAAAGAAAAAATGAGACAGCCACACAAGAAAGGAGGAGAAAAGGAGGATAACAACAACATGTCATATTGGGTTTGTGTATTCATTGTAGTGCACATAAAAGTCACCGTAAAAAAGAAGAAGAAGAAACGAGAAGGAACCGTGAAAGAGAAGAAGAAAAAATGAAAAGGAAGAAAAGATAAGGATACATGTATATCTCGAGAAAAATAAACATGTGAAAAAAAGAAGAAGAAGCAAACAAAATAGAAAAAAATATTTATTATTATTTTTTCACTCACATAAGACACGTATCATATACTTATACTTATTTATACATGTCTTTAAAAGTTGTTAACAAATTAAAAATAGAAAATAGAAAAACTAAAAAATAGAAATTACATAAACTTAACAACTTCCTCAAGTTGCATTATGTATGTCCTTCATGTATAATCTAAGGATGTTATCATTGAAATTTATAGGCTCAAGTGGTTCTATGAAGACGTTTGTAGCTTGTTTACTAGTGGAGATGGGAAGAAGCTAGATCATTTTTCTTTAAAGTTTTTCTCTCACAATATAATAGTCTATCTCTATATGTTTCGTTATTTCATGAAACGTAGTATTTTGTGTTATAAACCTTGTAGATTGATGGTCGTAGATGGCAACTAGAGATTGAACATTGATACCAAGATCATTCAAAAAATATGTTAACCACTGAACTTTATAAGTGATAGCTGCAAGAGCTCTATATTTGACTTCTAATGAAGACCTTGAAATGGTGGATTGCTTCTTGGATCTCTAGTAGATAAGGATGACCTACGGAACACACAAAACCCAATTGTTGATCTTCCAGTTTCAGACAAGTTGCCCAATCTGAGTTGCTAAAACCCTTGAATTGAATATCAGAATTACTAGGGAAGAAGAGCCCAAGAATTGCACAACATAACAAATATCAGGTCTTGTATTAGTCAAATATAACAATCTACCTATAAGATATTGGTATGAAGCGGTGTCCTATATAGGGGATCCTTTTTCAAATAATTGTTTTATATCTTTTATTGTAGGTGTTGAACAATACTTTGTTGCAAGTAAACCAGTATCTGCAAGAATATCAAGGACATATTTCCTTTAGAAAACATGAATCCCTGTAGATGATTATGCAATCTCGAGTCTAAGAAAGTACTTTAGCTTTCTCAAATCTTTAACTTTGTATGTTTTATCAAGGAATTGTGTAACATGTTATATATAAAAAAAAAAGAATTTTCTACAAGGATCATATCATCCAAGTATACAAGCAAGGCAGTGAAAGAATTGGAATTTCTTTTTATAAATAATGAGTTATCAACATTAGATCGTAAGAAAACAATTTCCTTGAGAGAAGAAAACAACTTAGCAAACTATTGTTTGCTGACTTGTTTCAAGCCATATAGAGGCTTAGTCAATTTTCATACCTGTTCAGGTTTATACATATCCAAACCTTGGGGTGGAATCATATACACGTCCTCATGTAATCATGTAGATCTCCAAGAAAAATTGCATTATTCATGTCTAATTGTTATAAGTATCAAATATTTCTAGCTGTAAGAGTAAGAAGAGTCTCACCATGGTTAACTTTGCTACAAGTGAAATATATCAATGTAATCAATTCTTTCGTGCTAATTGTACCCCTTTAATAACTCGAGCTTTATATCTTTCAATCCTTCAGTCAATATGTATTATACTTGATGTTGTACACCCATTTACATCCAATGTGTTTTTGTCCAGGAGGGAGATCAGTGATAAACCATGTTTTGTTTTCTTTTAAATCTTGAATTTCCTTTCTCATAGCTTCTTGCCACTAAGGATGTTTAATAACATCATTATATGTTTGAGGTTCATTGTTTGATGATATATTTAAAGTAAAGTGCAGATGTTTCACAAACAAATTTTTATAATTAATAACAGAAGATAAAGAATGAATATTTTCATCACATATGTCAGTATTAACATTAATCGTGATTTAATGATGACAATCTTGTAAGAAAATAAGAGCTCTCCTAATGCTATAGATCTCCTACTAGCATGATTATTTTGATCATTTTCGTTGTCAACGTGATTATGTTCATTTCTAGTATTCATACTACTCATAGGTTCAAAAAGAATATTATAATTATCTTTTTTATCATACTCATCACTACTATTATTAATTTTGTGAAAAGGAAAAATATGTTTATAGAATTTCACATTTTGGAAACAAAGATCTCCCTAGTTTTAATATCAAACGTAACATATGCTTTTGTGCCACTAAGAAAAATACACTTCCTAGCTCTAGGGTCTAGTTTGGTTCTATCTTTTTATAAACTTGAAACAAAACATAGAGAACCAAAATATTTTAAGTCATGCAAGTCAGGCAAATCTTTGTAAATCATTTCATAAAGAATTTTTCTTACTTATGACAACAGAAGGAATTCTATTAATCGAATAAGTAGCATAAATGACAACATAGGACCAATAAATTATCGGAATATTAAATTGAAAAAAAAATACTCTAAGTAACATTTAATATGTATTGATGTTTTCTTTCAATAATAGAGTTTTCTTTGTATTAAAATCTAATACAAGAAAAAACACTATGCATGAAATGTAAAATTTGTTATATACAAGAAATCTTAAATGTTTTTTGTTCTATAATCTTTATCATTAATATCATTTGCATATATACAGGATGGATGACTGTTGTGTTATTCTCATAATATAAATATCATTGTAAAAGTCAATCATTCCAATCATCTTCAATGATGTATTGTTATGTTTGAAGCATTTTTCAAAGGAAAAAAAATAGTTTACAATCAAGAGAATTTATCATATGTTGCATGGTGTACAGATTTCATACCTTTGGTTTACTTGTAATATTTCTAGGATAATAAAGTATATAAATATTAGAAATGATTCCATTAATGTTTAGATCTTCTTTAAATTTTAAAATAGGTATTTTTATAATACTTTTATATATTATTTTGTTAGTTATAAATATATATAGTAGAATGTAACATTTTTTATTTAAACTTTTTTCTCCGATTCTCTGAATATAATTGTGATTTTATATATTAAAAATGTCATTTAGGCATATGGATGACCTATAATGTCTATTAATTAAAATATGTATTTATACTTTAATATGATAAAAATAAAAGATATGTTTTTTATTAATATTTTTACACTACTTTCATACACTTAATTAAATTTTAGATTATGTATGACCATATAAGTTATGTTATATCATATAACTTATATTTTTTATTTGAAAACCACTTTAATAAATAAATTAAAAGTAATAAATTATTTAAAATATATGTACTCAAATATTTATTTTTTTTAATATAAATTCAAGTATAGATAAATGTTATATAAATTAATTTTTTCTAAATAAAATTCATACAACATACTTATACTTTAATAAATGTTATATAGTTTACTGTATCATTGCTTCTTGTGTGATTTGTAGAGGTGTCGGTGTCAAATATAGTATACTTTGAATGACGTAAGTCACAGAAACCACTTAACATCTCATTAAAAAAAACTTAAAAATATTACAACTTTAAAATTAAAAAGCATTCAACAGACATAAAATCACAAAAACAACTGCATAACCTTTCTCCATTACGAATAAAGATACATAAGAGTAAAGTTAATCTTTATTAGATAAATAAATAATTCCATAAATATTTTATAATGTTAAAAAAAAAAGTGATTCGAAATAATTTTTAGAAATAATTTTTACAATTAAAAGTACTCATTGTGAGACGAACGGTTAGGACATTAAAATCTTCTCTACGTAAACTCTCGACCTAAATTTGATTTTGAAGACGATTTTCTTTTTAAATTTTTTTTTAGTTTCTCACGAATCTTTTTATCTTTTTGAAATGATTTTTGTCGTCTTATCGTAATTATTTTTGCCTAATCGATCTACTTGGATCTGTCCAATTTCTTCTCGAAAACCAACTCAAGGAAAAGAGGGAAAAAAAAAATACTAAAAAATGATTTCAGATGGGACAAAGATGCTCTATCCTCTACCATAATTTCTAAGTTGGATTCTGATATGAACAAGTTTTTCAGACATTCAAAGACAAAATATAAAAAAAGTGTTTCGAAGAAATGATGATTTTATGAGATAAAGTTTAAATATTTAACTTTTTCTATACTATAAATTTTTTAATTTAAATAATAATAATAATAGTAATAATACTAAAATATTCATATTTGATTGCAGTTAATTAAATTCTCAAACGCTTTGACTAAGTTCTTACATATATAATTAGTAAAACTATATTTAAATTAAATGTAACTGATTATTTATTAATAGAATTAATTAATTGACAATTATTATAATGTATTATTAAATTTATACAGAATTAAGATTAAATATAAATTTATATATCTATGTATTATTTAAACTTATTATAATATTCATAGTTGATCAAGTATATAAGTATAAATATGAGTAATATATAAATAATATATGAAATAAGTACGTATATATTCGTCCTAAATTTCATATTTATTCTTATTTCTTAATTATTAAAATGGTTTTAATTCGTTTGATAGTTTATTTTTAAATTTATATAATTGTATCTTGTTTGATTATTATTATTTGGTACAAAAATAAGAAGAAGGTGTCATTAACTTTAAATTATTAATAATATTATATTATTTATGCTTTTATTTTTACTTTTTATACAAAAAATATTTAGTAAATATTTGGACAGATAAAATATATTCATATTACCTGACGTGCTTTATAAAGATAATATAAGTTCATATTCATCATAACCTGAATGTGAATTTTTCATAAATATAATTAAAAGCATTCATCTCATTACCAATGAGTATATGAAAATAAATTCTTTGTGCCAACTTCTTATATATTAAAAAAAAAATCAGCAATTTAATATAATAGATTTTTTACCAAAAAAAAATACCAATTATCAGTATTAGACTACTGAATATAATATTGATTAAAAATTTATTACTGGATGTACTTTTATTTATCATTAATAACTTATTAGTCTTAATTATGAATTCATATATTGTTTTAATTGTAATATGGACAATTATCAATTACAACAATGTTAGAGTTAATTGATACGGGATTCACCAGTATTGTCTACAACTCAATTTCAAAAGGTTTAAAAAGTTTTTGTAGAATAATCATTCGGAAATTGCTCTAAAACACATTTTAGAATATATATATTTTCGAATTATGCAAAATATGCAAGATTTACATATTTCCAAACGAAACATTACATACAAAAAATTGGAAGGCATAATTTGAAATTATATTTCTACTATTTTGGATACGTTAAAGAAAAGGTAAATTAAAATTTTAAAAATTATGGAGGTGCAGAAAAAAGAGGTGTATAAAGAAAAAACCATAGATCCATTGTATCTAAGCCCATTTCTTTAATACGATGCGGACATAGCCAAGATGGGCTCTGTACCTTTTTGGGATATTTTTGTCTCACCCCCATTATTTTTTCATGCAACTCCACAACACCATTTGGGTTAAAAAGGTTTAAATTATTCATATTTTTTTCAGACTGTATAATTCAAAAATATGTTTTAAATGGTCCATTTATAAATTCAACATGATTTTTAAATTGTGAAATCTAAAATATATTTTTAAATTTGGACTACAGAATATAAAATAAATTTTCATATTATTTAATCCTTGATATTTCCAACTCATAAATAATTTAGACTTCTCTCATTAATGAAGGTGCAAGAAAAAAATTATGGAAGGGCTAAAAGAAATTATCTATTTTTGTCGGGAAAAATTTAGGTGGGCTGGGTTTGGGTGTTTACAAAAAATAGGATAAATCTCAAAGTTTGATTCTTGTTTCGATCTTAATACTTATTATAGATTAATTCTCACACAAACAAAATCTTTGCATCAATAATGGGATTCAACCAATGTGTGAATTTTATTAAGAAAAATTGAATTGGTAGATGCAAAACAAGTAAAGAAAGATAATGATAAATCTGTAAAACTACCCAAACTTAATTCAAGAGGTTATTTTGCGAAAAAAATAAAGATAGAAAGAGACTCTATTAATAAAAAATAGCCTTTTTCTCTCTTTTTTCAAACTCAATTTTAGTAAAAATGTCTTGATTCTAAATGATTGATCAACGCCAATAAGGGCTTAATGCAAAAGACCATAGAAATATCATCAAAATAACTTCTAAAAACCTTATATTCTTTTGCTATTTAATGATGGCTCTATTCAGGAAAAATATGAAATCAGTAATTAAGTAATGATGATATTTTTCGATTTACAAAAATGCAATGATGCTCTCTTTTATACCTTTGCATCATGATACATAGGACTTGCCATGATCATCATGGGTTATCGTCCTCTCCAACAGAAAAAGAAAAAGAAAAAGAAAAGCAAAAAATGGTATTAATATCATTATTATTATGATTGTCATTGTAACATAATTTTGTGTATGATGGGAAGCATGTGTTAGAAAAGATGGCATTTGAGTAACCCTAATTGAAGTATAGTAGTAGATAATGTTAGATAGGGTTTTTTGAAGAGTTAGAGAGAAAGTGGAGGGAAAAAATGAGGAAGTGAATTGGGAAAGAAGTGGGACATAAAGGGGGGCACATGGTCCCCTAAAAGGGTCAATTTGCCAACTAAAAGGCCCTCCACAACCCAACCATTATCAAGAATTGGGACCCAACCATTATTTATTTGTGATAGCCTTTTGCCCACGCCTAATCTCACCCCATCATTTCCCCTTACCCACACATGCGCATATGATTAGACAAAAACCCCTTAACTTCCATACATATATTTAATCACCTCCTCTAAACATCAAATTACAATCAATAACTACTTTCTTCAACTATTACTATGATGGTTCTTCATAATATAATTTCTAGGTTAAATTTTGCTAATAGCAAAAAAATCTCACTCAAAATGGTCAACCAGATTCTTTTGTAGAGATTAGTTCAATTTTGTTTCAAATAACACTTGTTTAAGTATTATAAGGAGAGTTTAGGAGTTGTTGCAGTGAAGAAAGAGGAGAATATATTAGAGATGAAAATGGAGTTTGGTGAAGGGTATATATAGTATGAGCATTTTGCCTAACTTATGATTAGAGGATTTTGTGGACCCATGTGGAAGCCACTTGCATCACACATGCTAGCTTCACATTCTCCATACATCTCATTTCATATTTAAATGCTTCAAGCAAAATAAAATATTAGATCGGGCATATAGAATTGGAAATATATGTGTTTTAGTAATTTCTTATACTATGATGGTTTAAATTTCATGGAGAAGAGAATATAGAGTTACAAAATCTATTTGTTTCTAATAACTTTTTATATTGAAAAATTATTATTATGATGTGATATTTTGAAGATATTATTAGAATAGACACATTTGAAAAATTAATTGTAAAATTGGGTAATTTGTATTTGAGAATCACTATTTTGTATTGCATTGCAGAATTTTGTTGTGTGGATATGACTTGAACCTTTAATTTATTATTGCGTAGAACTAGTATTTAATATATATAATTTTTTTACCATTATAAATGTGATTTCTGTTTTTAATATTGAAGTTGTACTCGATAAACATGATTTCGCTTCATTAATAAAAAGAGTTATATGAATCAAAATCGTGTATTTCAAACACGATAATTTGTTTGTGGCGAAAAATAAAAAAAAATAAAAACTTATATTTATGAAACATAGTTTTTTAAAATAAGAATTTTTGAATTATTAATGAATTGTGGTGAATAACAAAAGTTATATTTAAAATCGTGTTTGATAATATTTTTGAATCTTTTTATAGTCATAGATAATAATACAATTACTTTAAAAATTTACGTTATTATCATCTAATGAAAATAAAGATTTGACCTAAATGCTCACATATTTTAATAGTTCTCCTTAGGTTACACTAGGTTTTGAAAAAATAAATAAATGGTATAGAAAAAAGAAAAATTGATATTCAATAGAATGAACTAAGATGTGCAAAAGAAAAATCAAATGAGATTCACACTTTCATGCGCACGAGTTTCACTTTTTTTTTTTCCACTTTAAAGGTTTATAAAATGTGATTATATATAAACTCTTTTAAAGTATGGAAATTAGACATCCGTTAAGAATACTTTGAGAAAATTCATCACCAGAAAAAAGTTGAACAGAAAATATCGTGGTATGACTTTTAATCTAAAACCTAAAAATTTAATGCTTGTAAATTTTCTATTATATGTGAGTCAATTTTCTCGTATTCATTAAATTATGACTTTGAACTTATATTTTAATTCCTAAGAATCGATTATGTGTATGATTTCCACAATTTTAATAACTAGATATTTAAAACAAATAAGTAAGATGAGGAGGACGATATTTATTATCCATATAACAAGATACTAATTAAAATAAAACTATTTATTATTTGCAAGTATATATTAAAAGTACTCATCTAAAATCTATTACTTGTTTCATCCATAAGTTAGATACATATTTTTTTTCCCGTCCGTATACTGTCAAAATAGTTTGGGAAGAGGAGTATGAGAAAATAAAATCTTATATTACTTTTTTTGCTTGGACTATATATAACACTAGGAATTATGAAAAAAAGTATAAATAGGAGTATAGTGAAATTTAGGTTATTTATATTTGGATATATATATATATATATATATATATATAAGAAGAGTGTCAATTAATTAGTTCATCAGTATTTCAATATTTGAACAATCATATTAGTAGATTAGTGTAGTTATGTATAGTAAACTTTTAATTATCCTGGTGATATTTATTAATTTATCATACTATATACTAGTGTACTGTTGTCTAATCAATATCTAAAGCCACATTAAATATATCTAATCACTTAAAACATCATTTTCCAAGTATCATAAGGTTTAATTACATTTAAAATCTGATTTTAAGAAAAAATATTTTCAACAAAAGTATTTAATTCCATGTTAAGTAAACATACTCTAGGTAGATTAACTTTGATTTCGTATTAAAAAATTACATTCCTTTAAAACTATCCTTAATCCTATTTATTGAATATGAGCTGCTCATATTTAAACTACTGTAGATATATTTTTGAAATAATAAGATTAAACAAATTGTAAAAAATAGTTTCATTTTTTAATAGTTTGGTTTACTGAATTTTGATAATAGGGACAATTTCGGTTAAGTTGAGCAAAACTATATCAAACAATATAATTTTCCTTTTCGGGTATTCTGAAACATACCGAGTCTCAAGCTTGTCATACTGACTGGCAGAATCTCGTGCAGTTTGGCTTAAGTTCATGAACACAGAATAAGTCATGGTAAAGAAGAATCTTTAAAGTACATGTCCATTTAAAGTTAATTTTACTATATATATCCTAAAATAAATAAACAAACACACTCAATCCTGGTAAAGAAGATTTTTGTTTTAATTCACAATAATAAAATTAAGAATTGAAATTATACAGTGTAAATTGAATCTGATGTTGAACATATATTCATCTTATCTTATCCCCTTTAGTCCTTTGTGGTACATGGCGGTCTTAGGTTAAAACGATGACGCATTTTGTTAGTCTTTATCAAATGCATGTGGTGAGAGGACCATTTTGCTTTGATTGTGGTCCTTAATTATAACTAATCTTATGTTATTAATTGTTATTTTGCTTTATAGGTCAAGTATTCATAAGCATTAAAAAGAACATGATTATTTTAATATCTTTTTGTCAGACAAAGACATTACAAAGATATTTTTATTCCTGTAGTTTTTCCACTATTTGCTCCTTTTTTTTTGTCACAAAATTGCGATTTGTATAAAATATTTTAATTTTTATAACAGATTAAATCACCAGAAAATGACAAAGAATTTAGCTTTGTTTTCTTTTGAAAGAGTGATATTTTTTTTTTCTGAACCCACCAAAATTATTCTTTAATTATTAAAATCTAATTGCATGTGAAGGTGGGTTTTCCAAAAGTATTTTTTTTTCTCATTGGAAAGGTTCATCAGCACCAAGGTGTCAGTTTCATATATGCTTCTAGTGAAACCTGGAACAAACTATGTAGGAAAACCTTTTCAACATAAATATTGATGAAAGTTTCCAATGTCAGAACCGAATGTCACTAAAATAAACTATTCAAAGAAATTCTTCTCCCACTCTTTCATATGTGATATATTTGATTAAATGGTCTCTTGCTATATTTTTGTATTTTTTAAATATATATCTTCATCTCTTAATTACTTTCAATATCCCTTGTCTTTCTATATTCTATGTTGTCATTTGCTTATTGTCCTTTTCCTTCTTCTTCAATTCCTTTCAATGGCATGGCTTCTTCTAGTTCAAAACTTCTATAAATGTTGTTCAAATTGTCCATATAAATGTAGTTCAAGACCTCTTCCAGTGCACCATTCAATGTTTATCATTTTCAAAAAAACACACGCACACACACACATCCAATGCTTGTGAAATCATATTTTATATTTTATTATAAATTTGAACTTTAATATAACAAAAATTCAATTCACTAAAACAAGTTACACTCAAACAGTTTAACCAATGTTTGGTTGAATTCTACAATCAAAACAATTCTTCATAATAATTGTATAAATTAATTTTAAAATATAGTTGAATTTTTTCTTAAAACTAACATAATTTCATATCTAAATTCCAAATCTGAGTTATTTTCTCTAGCTTATAAAGTTATGAATCTCTTACTTTCGAATGTATCTACTCATAAAAAAAAAAGTTAAAGTTACCCATAAATCATCTAAGTTACTTCTTAAAAGTCAAATATAACAATTAAACACACTCTAATGAATTTAGACTAACAAATACTTATCTTTTCTTAATTAATCATATATGTAATTATTTTAAACGTGAAAGCAAAACAGACAAATGAGAACATGAAATCTAAATATAAAAGAAAAACTTACTGTGACCGAAAGTCTTTTCAACCGAGTTAGACCTCCACTCAATTATCTTTAGCTAGTAGATTTAAAAGAAAATAAAAACAATTATCGTGTAAATCTAGAAATAATTTAATGCGAAACGAAAGGATTTGAAAATTTATAATGTTTTTAAATTTAAAAGATGGACGTGAATGTAAAAGTGAATAATAATGCATGTTCTAAAACACAAGAAAACTTTAAACATGAAATTATCTCAGTTTGAAATTAACTTTCAAATAATAGTGTTTTAGAACATGCATTCCTTAAAGTGTGACATAAATGTGATGTAAAGGGATTATTTCTTAAAGTTAATTATTTTTAAATTTAATTTTGTAATATGTAAAATGTGTTTGTCATTAAATAAATGTTTATTATAATAATAAAATCGGATTATTTTAAAGTTAATTATTTTTAAATTTAATTTTATATTATGTATAATGTGTTTGTTATTAAATAAATGTTTATTATGATAATAAAATTGGTTTAACTTTAAGTCCGTTCTAACTATTTAAGAAATGAAATATGTGCAAATATAACAAAATACTTACTTAATTAATATTAATTAAAATAAATATTAAAAATAAATAAGGTTAATACGAATTTAGTTAATATTATTATAATTTTGATTAATATTTATATTTTGTTTAAGTTAATATATGTTAGATTAACTCTAATTTTATTATTTACTTAAGTTAGTGTTGATTAAACTGATATTAATATAATATATCTTATCAAGATTAACTAAGATGAGATTAATTTATATACTATGAATTGAATTTATAGGTATTGGTGAGAATAGATAGAAATCATGAATTATTTTTAATGAAAAGGATTATATTTAAATTTCACAAATTATCTCACAATTTTTTTTCTTTTATATATAAATATACTCAACTTTTTTTTAATATTCATTTTTTTATTTATACCCGTCCACGCTCAGTTTTTTCATCCACATTTATCTTTTCTATTTATATTTATTTTTTCATTCACAGTTATCTTATTTATCTATATCATCTTTTTCATTCAAGCTCATTTTATTTATTCATTACAATTTCTTTTTGTCTATTTTTTTATTATAAAGATAGAAATGTTGCATGAATTTTTTTCTTTAAAAGTAATGTTGCCAGCCACACCAACACCAATTAAATTAGTATTAAAAATATATTTCTTTTAGTACTGACTAAACCTGATGCTAAATTAAACAAATTTTAAAATAAAAAACGCATTATCATTAACTTTAAATTTATTTAATTAAAAAATTTAAAATTTAGTAATGAAATAATATCGTTTTAACATATACCAGTTAAAGTTAACTGTCAAAATTCAAAACTAATGAATAATGATACATGATTTTAGATTCGGCCGAACATGCGAAACAAATCCCACACTATTATCTACACTAAATTGTAACTTTTTATAGTAAAATAAATAAAAGTTATACATATATTTTTTAAGCAAATGAGATTAGTATAATTTAAGAAAGTTAAACACTAAATAGTAAATGTAATTCAGTATGAAAAAAAATAGTAAAATATGCTATATTTTTCCTTCAGGAAAAAAACCGGTGCATACTTGGAACAGTATTGACACTCCTTGAGAACTAGTCTGAGAATAGAATAAAATAGGTGAGAATTGTCTGTGAGTAAGGATCTTAGTTACTTCACAGATTTGGAGAAGGTGAAGAGCATTTATTTGAATTTGTAGGAACCTATTCATCCATGGCATGCAAGTTGTTCTGAACCTTCCTACTACGTGCATCAATCTAGGGTTTGTGATTGAGATATGACGTTTCAGGATTGTGACCATGACAACATCAACAAGGCAAAGAAGAAAGAATGTGCTGATTGAGACCTCAATTCCACCTCCTTCTTTCCCCTGTCGGATTCAAACAAAACCATCATCCTTCGAAGTGACTAAAGATAACCATTTCCAACCATTTCCAACGTTACATTCATTCACCCTTTGTTTTTCTGGACAGATAGATGCAGAATCAGAGAACTCAGATAATTTATTATATGGTTATTTTCTCATTATGTCAAATAAAAATAAATTGTGGGACCAACTTCTTTTATTTTCTTCTATCAAAAATTACGTTCTAAATTCCTTTGAATAAATATCGTGCATCACTTCATTCTTGCAGTGTACAAGTTGGAAAGATAGCGAGATGCATGGTACGAATAAATTAAATAAGAAAAAGACAGTGAGATTATGATATGTACCTAAACCCTAATTAAACACAAACATAACACTTTATTCTATCACCATTTTTGCTACTTACATTCTTTTCATATACATGCACATCAAATCACACATCAATGTATGAACTAAAAAAATCAGTTTTATAGTATCCGTCTTCAAAATTTTACTGTTAATTAATAGTGTATACTTTTTTCCATTTACAAAAACCTATTTGTTAAACTCGAATGAATATGTATATGGGCTTAATCACATTTATTTAAGTTTTGTAAAACTTGATGGAATAATAATAATAACTACTACTATATCCCAAGGACAAAACACCCCATTAATTATTTTCAAACCTATAAATTTAAAAAATTATGCTTTTTGTTTTTAATTTCAGATTTCCTTGTGACTTATGAGACTAGTTTGGAGAGACGCTTTGAATTAAACGTCATTTCTTTTTTATGCTCTACTAAAGTTTCGAGTAGTGGATAATCTTCGAAATAACGTTCAAATAAATAAATATTTAACGAATTATTTATCTTAATTTGGTAACTTTCAAGTTCTCACACAGAAATTCGCTCTAGTATTAAGATTACAAAAACTAGTACTTAATTTAACTTTCATAAATTTTATAATTGATCTCATATCAATATTTTAAATATTGTTCTATTAACTCGTCTCATTTAAAACATATTTTTTTTCAAAGAACTTTAGTACATTAATATTTATATAAACCGTATCATTTTAATGACAAAATTTTGTAAGTAAATTCTACTACGAAATATATTTACTGATATTAATTAGAAGATATTTCAAATTATGGGACACATTCCATTAAAAAAGTTTTAATTTATCCGCTGACTATCTAAGACAATCTCAAACTACAAAAAATATTCTATAACAAAACTTATAAACAATAGAATCTCATTTTACATATTGACATTAACTCAATTACATGTATGAAATATATGTAGCGGTTCAAACTTATAAAGTGACTTTTCAAGACAATGTCAAACTATAAAAGATATTCCATAACGTGTAAAGTTGGTAGATGTTGATGAATACTTAAACTTAGAATAAGATGTCAAAGTTGGTAGTAAATTTCAATGATTAGCAAATATTTTTAAATTAAAATTTTGATTGTTTTTTAATAACGCGTGAAGAATGTTAGGATTAAAATTTTCATTATATTGTTTTTAACATGTGAAATCAGTATACATATATTTTAATATTTCCTCTTCACACAATTATAATATTTTAACATGTGAGTTCAATATCAAAATATATTACGTATTATTTGGTACGCGATTTTTCATTATTTTCAAAAACAATTAAAACTATATAATAATTAAAAATTTATAAACTTGCATGTTTTCAATTACCGAATTTACTTTTCTCTTTATCATATAATATTACATGTATAAATGGTAAAAATTTGAAAACTAGACAAACAATGATAACAAAAAAGTGTTGAGATATTGATTTTTCGGTTTTTTGTATGATATAACATTTTTCTATCAAAAGGTTGCTTCCATACCCACCACTTATCAAATAAAAGAAAAACATCTCTTGATCATACTTATATATATATGTGATTTTTTTATTAAGAAAAAGGTATGAAAAAGTGGCATAAGATCCGAAAGATGGTTGTAGGATGCAATATTGGCAAGAGAAGAGTGGATTATTACACTCCTTTTAACAACGAAACGAAACAAAACAAAACCGTGACGAATTGTGGCAGTGGCATCTCATGTATTGTGAACTTTGTGGCATCTCAATGAATGACGAAAGGGAAAGTACATAACCCATCCATGCCAAAAGTCCCACGCTTTTTCGTTCAACACATCAAAACAAATTCTTATACTTTTATTTTCTTAAAATCTAAAACAAAAATTGAAAATAGAAGAAAAGAGAAGGAGAAAAGGGTAAAAAGAAAAAGATGGCGTGCTTTCTGGGGATAGAGAAAAACATAAACATAAACATAAAGGCTCATAAAGTACCTCTGAGCCACCCTGTCACCATAGTCCCCTACTCCCTACATAACAACACTATATCACATTACCCTCAAACCCAAACCAACCAAACACAACCTTCTCTCTCTAACTTTCCCTCCTTCCCACACTCTTCTTCTGCAAACGCTCTTCTCTAACCTTCCTTCCCTTTTACCACAAAAACCAAACCAAACCAACCCTTCTCTTCTCCTCTCTTCCTTCTTCTTCTTCTCTTGAGATTCGCGCCCCCAACCAAGATCTTCACAGAATCGCTTTCATTTAAACCAAAGGCGGCGACCATTTATTTCTTCCATTACAACCCCCCCATCTCTCACGCCATCTTTCTCCCAAATTAACAAAAATTAAATAACCAATTACCGCATTCAATTCATTCCACTTGCTAACACGCTTCCACAACTTTCCCTTCCACCTCAACTTCTTCTCCCAACAACTACTTCACTTTACCTCCCAAGCTTCACTACCATCTTCTCTTCGTCTTCTTACATACTAGTACTACCCTTCACACGCACGTTCTTACGCACGCACGCGCGCTTCTTCGTGCCTCTGTTGGCATGGCAGGAAACGAACCAAACGGTGGTCTGCCTTGTCGTTTTGACTCAAACTGAAAAAAAAAGTTTCTTTTTTTTTTGTTTTATAATATACTATATAGTTTTTTCTTGAGGTGGGTTTGAAGGAGAGTAATTAGAAAGCTAAAAAAATGAAGTTTATGAAGTTGGGTTCCAAGCCTGATGCTCTTCAAGCTGACGGAAAATCTGTCAGGTCGGTTCTTCTTCTTTTTAGCATCTTTCTTGATTTTAAGGTTTTTATGTTGTTTCGTGTTTTTCTATGTTGTTGGGTTCTTTGTTATGTTTTTTTCTTTTGCATCTGGAATGAAGTTAATGTGGGTTGGGTTCCTGTTATCTGGCACTGAATATGAACTAAGATGATTTTGTTGGTCGTTGAAGTGTTCGAGTGTACTTCTAGTTAGAGTTTCATTACTGAAATGCTCTCCTTCATAAAAAGCTATTATTTTTGTCTGCATAACCGCCCTGAAGTAATGTTAACACGCTGTTTTGTTGGTATGATAAAGAAGAGAGAGTGAAATTTATTGAATCGGAGGTGGTCCTGAATTCGAGTTGTGAAATTTTTTATTAGTTTGTGGTCCAGATATTGGTAAAGTGTGTATGGAGTTCCCAGCATGTTAAATCATAGGATAATGCATAACCTATTTTATTAGTATATTTATTATTACGCACAGTGTTGTACTTATACTTTTCTTACCACCTTGTGTATGGAAGATAAGGTTTGAGACTCTCACTTGTGGATGGATTCTGTGTGGATTTTCAGCCTGTTGCGAACCGTATGCGACAACGAAGTGTCATCTGTCATGCATGTGGTATATGTATGTAGTTAATTGAAAAGTGAGAAACACGTTTGGAGTTTGGACAGTTGATATTAATTTTGATGTGTCTCTAGGTATTTATTTTGCTGGGGACTTTAATGTGATGATTTTTCTGCTGTGTGAACACAATCGTCCTTGTATGTTCGACAAATGAAATTGAATGCTTCCCAATTCCTCAAAATCAGAGATTTCAGATGTTTAAATTTCTGGCATTATAATGCATGAGATATTCTCTGGGGGTTGTGAAATACCTTTCTGGGTTTTGGACCTGTTTGATTGCTTTCAAGATGTAAAACATAACTACTTTTTTGTCACATTATGCTGAACAGCATTCATCTTTGTTTAATACTCGTGGCTGCAAGTGTTCGACTGAACTAATTTTCTTCTGCCATTATTTGTGATGATGTGACATGATCTTGCATGTTCCAGTGGATGTGGTTTAATTATATTTTAGAGTGAGGCTTCAGTGATCCCCTCGTTGTCATGTTTTTCACCACCTGAATAAGTTGCTTTTTTTATAAGCTAATCAATTCAATTCCAATTTTTGCAGGTATATATCATCTGAATTGGCTACAGATATTATCATAACTGTTGGTGAAGTGAAGTTTCACCTGCACAAGGTATGTATTATTTTCGGTATTTTTGTTTTATAGCCCTCTTAAATAAGAAGATCTTTATGTAAAAAAAAAAAAAAAAAAAAAAAGAAAACCTGATTTAATTATTTTAGGAAGAGATATTTACAATTACCACCCCTGTTATATGTGATAATAAAACTGACAGCATTTATAGTTTGGAAAGTTACACATACCTCCCTTGGTGTTGTTTTCAAGGGGACTATGTGTATGGTCCCTACTTATGAGTGTAAGGGGACTACTAGTAATGTCTACTAGTAATGGTAGCTAATATTTTTAGGTGTCCCAAGTTATTTTGGACATATTGTTATTCAACACCTTCATTTACCATTTAATAGCTTAATGTCACTGCTTTTCTATTGGACTGAATGGAAAGATTGTAGAAAGTCCGAATTTGACTATAAGACTAGTCCTGTTTGTATTTTAGTTAATGCACAGTTTTCATTTGATTTCATAATTTCTGTTTTTTGTTGAGGTGAGCTACTTTTGGCTTCTTGCTTTTGTTTATTAATGATGGTTTCTCTTGAATTTTAGTTCCCTCTATTGTCCAAGAGTAATCGTTTACAAAAGTTGCTGGCAAAGGCTAATGAAGAGTACTCTGATGAAGTTCAATTGGATGATTTTCCTGGTGGTTCCAAGGCCTTCGAAATATGTGCAAAGTTCTGCTACGGAATGACTGTTACTCTTAATGCTTACAATGTTGTGGCTGCTCGTTGTGCAGCTGAGTACCTTGAAATGACTGAGGATATTGAGAAAGGGAACTTAGTTTTTAAAATTGAGGTGTTTCTTACCTCAAGTATATTTCGTAGCTGGAAGGATTCTATAATTGTTCTGCAAACTACTAAATCTCTTCTTCCATGGTCTGAGGACCTAAAGGTAGTTGGGAGATGCATAGATTCCATAGCATCGAAAACTTCTGTGGACCCTGCTAACATCACTTGGTCTTATACTTATAACCGGAAATTATCAGAACTTGATAAAATTGTTGAGGACAAGACAGCACCACAAGACAAAATTGAGCCTGTTCCCAAGGATTGGTGGGTTGAAGATATATGTGAGCTGGACATTGATCTATACAAACGGGTTATGATTACGGTCAAATCAAAGGGAAGAATGGATGGAGTTGTGATTGGTGAGGCACTAAAAATGTATGCTGTGAGATGGTTGCCTGATTCTGTTGATGCATTGGTTTCCGAAACGCATGCCCGGAGGAACAAATCTCTCGTGGAAACAATTGTCTGTTTGTTGCCATGTGATAATGGCATGGGGTGTTCATGTAGTTTCTTGCTGAAGCTATTGAAAGTGGCCATATTAGTAGAAGCTGACGAGTCTTCAAGGGGACAATTGATGAAGAACATTGGCCTAAAATTGCATGAAGCTTCTGTCAAAGATTTACTGATTCCAGCAAGGCCTCCTCAGATCACCAAATTTGATACTGATCTGGTGCAAGATCTTTTGAAACTATACATGGCTAACGTAAGGGGAAGCCGTGACATGGAGATTGAAGAGAAGAAAGATAAAGCAAAGGAGTATGAGTCTATTTTAGGCCAGAGGTCTTTATTGAATGTTGGCAAGTTGGTAGATGGCTATCTTGGAGAAATTGCACATGACCCAAATCTCAGCCTCTCTAGTTTTGTTGATCTGTCACAGTCAATTCCAGACTTTGCTAGACCAAATCATGATGGTCTGTACAGAGCTATAGACATCTACTTGAAGGTAAACAATCATCCTATGATTAATAGAAATTGGCATGACATGACTGGCAGTCCATTTTTGCATCCTTTCTATCCTTATTTCAATTGTATGAATTATTTGATAAGTTATGCTAAAGCAATGCTTAGCAAGTTACATATCTAAACTCTAGCAGTTTTCTACTGTTACTCTAAGCTAGTTAATGACATTGAAATATTCACTTGAGTTTTTCTTTATCTTCAGGAGCATCCAGGTTTGACAAAAGCTGAAAGGAAGAAAATTTGTGGCCTAATGGATGTGAAGAAATTGACAGTGGAAGCATCCATGCATGCTGCACAGAATGAACGCCTTCCCCTCAGAGTGGTTGTGCAGGTTCTCTATTTCGAGCAGATGAGAGCCGCCGCTGCCGCCGCCGCCAACAGCCGGAAACGTGGCAACAGTCCACGTGATTCCTCAAGCACTCTTGTTAATGGTGATGAGGAGTGTGTGAAAACTGGGGGAGAGAGCTGCCATTCCCTGAACACCCAGATGTGTCACTTGAAGATCAGAGAGGAGGACTTTCAGAAGAATGGGAAGCTGAACAAGAAAAGTAGCAAAAACAGCAGAAGTGGCATGCAGTTGCTGCCATCTAGATCAAGGAGAATCTTTGACAAGTTGTGGATTGTTGGAAAAGGGCAGGGAGAAAACAGGAGTTCAGAGACTTCAGGGAGTTCTAACAGTCCAACTTCTGTTGTCCCTGGGGACACCAAATCATCTGGGTCATCAATGAGACACAGGAGGCATTCCATCTCTTAGGAAAGTTGATAATTTAAAACAGGTGAAGGAGAGTGAAATTGCTGTGAAGTGTAAAGTGTTAGGATGTTAAAAAATGTCTTGTATTATTCATATGCATGCATGCACAGAATCAGGAAAAGGTCTCACTACTACTAGAGTTGCAAAAAAATGTAATGACGTTATCGTTGTGGCTTAAGTCTCTGTATCATTATTCTGCCTAGTCTATTTAGCACTGCTTTTTTCTTTGTATGGAATCACAATCCTTATTTACACTCATTTTAGAAATGTTTTCAGAAACTTCTCCACACTTCTAGCAGAGAAATTCAATGATTTTCTTCATAATTTAAAAACAAAATTGGCTTATTCATTAGATAAACGAGAGAATTTAGAACAGTTAGAAATTTTGTATAATTAGTTTAAGCATAATATATTTCTGGTTTAGGAAGAAAGTTTCTTTCCACAGCTTTCTGTCTGTATTGGAGGATTGTCGGAAAATAGATGTATACCCCGTTAACTTTAGATTTTATAAAATTACAATGCTTAATCAATTTCTCATAATTTTGTTTTCAAATTTAAATGCGTGTCTTATTAATAAGTTTTTATTTGTTTATATAGTTTTCAATTTATTGTAGCGCTTTGCTTATTTTTATTATATTTATATAAAAAAATAGTGCGGTGTGAAAGAGTAATAAAATAAGATTGATTTATTGCCTTCTAACCACCTTAAAAATATGTGAAAATTTCTTAATCTGTTGTAATGAATTTAACATTGTATTCAAACCGATTTAAACTGCATTTTAATGTGTTTATAGCATTTACTTAAAATTAGGTAACTTATTATCCTTAAAACATATATTATAAAGATTAAACTTGCTTTTATTCACTTTAATAATAATCTATGATCTATGATAGTAATTGCTGCTCTTCAAATTAACATACAAAGATACAACAAATAAATACATACTTATACATATATTATATTAAAATATGATAAAGTTAAAACTATAAAATAATTTAATGAGTTATATGATTATTTTTTTAATTAAATTATGATTCTTTTTAAGGGTTAAATAATCACTTTTGGATTATTATACATCTTATTAAATAATAAAATCATTTTAATCATAGAAAAAGTTATATGATTGTTTTAAAACGGTAAACTAGGTTCTTCAGTAAAGTTATTAGTACTATGCTTCTGCAATAAGATTGTTATGCTATTTCTCATTCATTATTATACTTTTTAAATAAAAATTGAGCACTATTTAGTTTTGGGCCAGATAAAGAAAACGATATTGACCCAAACAAACGGCAAAAACTTCCTGCACCCATCACCTGTGACTTGCACCGATTTTTTAGAAAAACTCTAAAATTATTCTTTAAACAAAAATAAATTCTGGAAAATACTTTTCAAAAATATATTTTAAAAAATATTTTCTGAAATACAAATTTTATATTTTAGAAAATATTTTTCAAAATATATTTAAAAAAAGTGTTTTCCTAAACCTAAAATTTACATTTTAAAAAAGCGTACATTTTAAAAAAGACTTTTTCAAAATGTATTTTCAGAAAGTATTTTTTAGAGCGTAAATTTATCTTCTTCAAAAGTTAATGACGAAGACATTTTTATATTTTTGCGTATGTGATGGGTTGCGTCAAAATTGATGGGTGCAGGAAGTGTTTGCCCAAACAAACCCTAAGTTTAATTCGGGTTCTGTATATGGGCCTTTAAAACCCACTCGGATCTAAGTGGGCTGCGGAGGGAAAAGCGTTCTTCAACTTCAGCACTTGAGCTTCATTTCCGAATAACACTACACAGTTCAAATATCAAACACCTTGTCTGCACGCAAAAACTAGGAACTAGAAAGCGAATCGAAGATGCAGAGATTCAAAGCTCTGCTACCGCAAACTAGGACCTCACTTCGCACTCTCTACTCTCACCATCGAGCTTTCTCTGCTCAGCCAAATTACGCACAGCACGACGACGATGATTCTCAGGAGCAGGTCACATGACCTACATTTCTTGTGTGCGCTTTCTCTGAGTTTCGTTTGCCTTTTCATTTTTCAATTCACGACGTCGTTGTTGATTCTAGATTCTAGTCGAAGGAAGAGCGAAATCGCGAGCAGCTATTCTCAACAGGCCTTCTTCGCTGAATTCGCTCAATGCTTCCATGGTACGGCGTCGTTTTTCCTTTCTCTTTTCGTGTTTTGAGTACGTTCCTCTGAGTTAAACGCCCAAGTCGTTTTCATTTCGCAGGTTGCTCGATTGAAGAGGCTGTACGATTCGTGGGAAGAGAACTCTGATATTGGCTTTGTTTTAATGAAGGTATCACTGTTGTTTTCGCGCCAATAAGTTGCTATTGAACTAAACGATATAATGATTTTGTAATTCATAATTTTCTTTTTACTATGTTTATGGATATTGGTCATTCTGTTGAGTTTGAGTTGCTATATTGAATGCTTTGAAGGGTAGTGGCAGAGCTTTCTGTTCTGGTGCAGATGTTCTTAGGCTGTATCACACACTCAATGAAGGTGAGTGGTATATTAATGTTTTATTAATTAATTAGCAAGTATATTGCCTTTTTGGTTTCATTAGTTTAATTTCTATGCACTCTCAATATGAAAATTTTTACTCTGCTAATCAATCAGATATGATGGTATGTATGAATTTTGAGGTAGTGATTACAAAAGTCAACAAACGACCAAGCATCACAATTTGCTATTTATTGGCTGACATGATAATGTTGCACTGCCACTGCATAAACTGTTTTCTCGATTTTATTCAATCTTTCGACTGGATACATCAAGTTCATGTAAATAATTTTTCACTTTTGAGTAATATATCCGATTACTGCTTGTGACTTTTCTTATGTTTTAGAGACTGTAGTTTTACTGACAAGCACATCACCATTTTAAGTTATACTTGTCATCTTCCACGTTCTATATAAAAAAAAGTTGATTAAGTAGCTTTCGAAAATATGTTTTGAATATATGGTTAGTGCGTGCTTGTTGTTTTGGACAAAAAATATGATTAGTAAGTTGATTTGGTTATTTTTAGGAGTGGAGGCGTAATGTATGTTTTTATATTTATGCATCAATTCCTTGTGTCATAATATGCAGGGCTGTTTGTTACTTATTGTCTTCATCTAAATGATGTTGTTTTTCTTTAATATCAACATCTTCTACCTCTGTGTGTGTGTGTTTAGTTAGATGACGAAGAGGGACTAGATAACTCGTATAAGCTAATGGCCTCTGCATCTCAAATCTTTTCGTTTTCGTTTTTACTGCCTGAAGTTTTATCTTGTTATCGTTTATGTTTTAATTTTTTGTTTTCTTTTTAATAAAGTTTGTTTACTGAAAAGCAAAAGTATTATTTCAACATAGGACTCCTGAATCACATTCAGACTGAGTCCTACTGCTAAGTGGTGGTTAGAGGTTCTTGTGCTTTGGTTGATTGGTCCCTTATTTTGGTAAAAAGAAATATTGCTGAAAATACTCTTATAGTAACGACTTATGATCAGATGGGTTGCAGATTAAGACAGTCATGTTAGTATCGTGATCTGTAATTAGTTTTGGTCACTTTTAATTTTCAGTTGCTTATTCATCAGAGGTGCAGTTTACATTTGTGAGTGATGACATTTTTAATTTTATAATGAGCAGGAAATGCTGACGAAGCTGAACAGTTTTTCAAAACATTATATTCATTTGTATATCTTCAAGGGACTTATCTTAAACCGCATGTAAGTTTTGAATTATTTCTGAGTGTTTTAGTTGAGATATTGAGTATTTTGGGTAGAGGAATTGATATATACCTAAGATGATTCTTTTTGCTTATGTTCTTCACTCTCCAGTGGATCAATATTGATAATGCTAGCATGGTTGTTAACCTACAGTGTTAACATGTAAACTTGTCCAAGTTTTGAGTTTACAAGTTGACTGCTGCTGATTGAGCTAAGCAGTGGTGAAATTGTTTCTTGGTGAACTAGGATAAACCCGGTGGAAATGCTCAAACTCGCTCAAAGCTGAGTTGGCGAGACTGCCTCCATAGCAATTTTAAAGCCAAATGACATTGATGTTCTGGCTCTTGCATGACTACGGCTCACTTTTAGATCTGATGTCTTACATCCTCTCTTTACATGTTTCCTGCCCGTCAGTGATGAAACCAGGGTCTGGCTTTTTCTGTTCTCAGCTCTCTCACATCACTCAATCAACAATTTTTGCCTTGCCATTCCCCTCTCCGTCCCTTGATTCATATGTGAAGCTTACCGAATCTGCCTTCCTTATCCCAATTACAAAACTTTAGAAGTGTAGAGACCTATTGAAAATTTCCATAGTGTAAATTTAGAGACTAACAAATAAATTTAACCTATATTCAATTTTAAAGCAAATAAATTTGACCTTTATTCAAATAAATTAAAGTAAATTTAACCTTTAATAAATTTACCACAAATAATTTTATGGTACGTGCATAGGCATGAGTGAATTTCTATAGCAATGGTATAGATGCAATCTATTATTGGAAAAAAGAGGCTATGAAAAAAAGAAGATTTAGTAAGAGTCTACTTTAAATTTTCTTCATGGTTGAAACAAATTCTGCAGTAAATTGAAAATAAGATGAAGCATTTGTGTAGATTTTAAACCAACTACCAAGATGATTAGACTAGTTAGCTTCCTCATAAATTCATTATGTATGTGAATATTGTCATATACTGTAACGTTATATTATCACAGTGTAATGAGTTACAATAGATGTCTTCTCTATACGATGAATTTTGCTTGTGTTTCTTAACTTCAAAAGCTTCTTCAACTTAATGATGCTTTTGTGGGCATTTATTCAGGTTGCCATTTTGGATGGAATAACAATGGGATGTGGATCTGGAATTTCTCTACCAGGGATGTTCCGTGTGGTAACGGATAAAACTGTATGTGATTTCTTCATAAGTTCATTTACTCAAGAAATATGTGCAGTAAATGCAGACAGCTAAACCTTTTCTGCTTAACCTTTTCAGTTTTTTTCTCATCCCGAGGCTCAAATAGGTTTCCACCCAGATGCAGGAGCTTCTTATATTTTGTCTCGCCTACCTGGCTACTTGGGTAATATACATTTTGCATGCTATTTTAGAGCTGGACTCCCGTGTAACACTTTTGATATTCATTTTACCGAAAGATGTAATTATTTTAAAATGCATTAATGTATCATTTAAAAGAAATGGGAACAGAAATCATGAACTAATCCTCAATTAGTTAATTAAACAAAGTTGAAGAGAAATATTTTCTGGGGAAGATATTTTTCATTTTGTCTAAAAGAATCCAATTCCTCTCTTGAAACAGTTGTTAAACTTTTTAACGGTTTTTCTGCATTGTATATCCTTAGATTTAGAACTGGTCCAGACATTGGACAAAGTGATAGATTTATTGGTGAAAACTTCCCTGATTAGTATGGACAGGATACAGAATCAGTGACACAAGTTGTTTTTTTTTTTTTTTTTTTTTTTTTTTTTTTTTATTTTTATTTCCAATGCAATTTGAGAGTTCAAATTTCGGGAAAATATATATTTCTTATTTTATCTGACTAGATACACCAATTATTTTTCACAAGGACGAGTAATTGATATGCACGTATATAGTATCTGTGCAAATTTCCCATAGAATGTTTAAACAGATGTTATTATGACCAAATTATTATCTTTTCCTTATTCTTTATTACTTTTATTATTTCTAATATTATAGACTATTGATCACACTATTTTTCTTCTCAAAGCTAAATGATTTTTTATGTTTGAAATGTTTTATGTATGAAAAATCTTATCTTCTCTAGACTTCTTGGAGTTAAGATTCCATTAGTCTCAGCAACCCAACCCCCTGCATAGCTCGTATTGACTTCACAAAAAAATATTTATACAACCATTTTCTTTCAAGATCATTGGAATATTCTTGATTTAACTATTGTTTTAAACTTGCACTAAAAATCTTTGTAGTAAACCAGAAAATGGTTCCGAGAAATTTATTTATTTTATACTGTTGTACAGGAGAATACTTGGCCCTTACAGGAGATAAGCTTAATGGTGTTGAAATGATTGCCTGCGGCCTTGCTACTCATTATTCACTAAATGCAGTATGCTTTTCTCTGTTTTTGTGCCTTTGTTCCTTGCTACTCATTATTCACTAAATGCAGTATTTGTCTTCTCTTGACAGAGGCTTGGTTTGCTTGAAGAACGCCTCGGTAAACTAGTCACAGATGAACCTTCTGTTGTGGAGTCATCCCTTGCACAGTATGGTGATATTGTTTATCCAGATAAGAGCAGTGTCCTTCACAGGTAGTGTTGCGCAAGCTTGTCCTTATTTCTTTTTTGGGTCTATTATTTCTAGGTATATATTTTTTTTGGGAGAGAGGGTGTCATGAATATCTCAGTTTTAGTCCTACGGATTCATAAACTTCTGTTCAAATAATTGCTAAAATCAACTATCATAAATTCTAGATAAAATATTAACTAATAATGTCTTTAAAAGGAATATAATTATTTTATTAAAACAAAAACATTAACTATATGATAAACATATAAATAATTTAAAACTGTTTTTTAAGTAATTGGAAGCATTTTAAAAGGGTGTTTTATTGGGTGAACGAATGATTTTATTACGGAGACTAAGCGTGTTTAGTTCGCACAATGGAAATGTAGGTAGCGAAAAGTGAAAGAAAGTTGGAAAAAACGAGAAAAAATAACGGTTTATACTTTTTCCTCTCTTTACAGCCAAGGAAAGTTTTGTAATTAAATAAACAAAATTAAAAATAAATTTGATTATAATTAAATAAAATCTGTTAAAATATTTATTTTAAAGTAATAAATAATTAAAATTTATATATAATAATTTTAAAATGTTAAAATAATTAATAAAATTAATTTAATTTAATTTTTTGTTAATATATATTTTATGTTAAATACATAAATAAATAAATTGAATAAACTTATTAAACAATAATAATAAAATATTAATAAAAATTAAAAAGCATAAATAATAAGTTTATAAAATAATAGTAAAAATAATATAATTATAAAAATAAAATGCTAATAATATTAATGTTAAAAAATAAAAATAATAATAAAATTATACATAATAATTAATAATAATAATAATAATATTAACAATAATAATTTACTTTTAGCTTTAATTTTATTTTTTGAATTATACTTAATTTTATCTATTAAAAAATTATTTTATCAATTATATCTGTCACTTTATTTACAAATTTTCATAAACTTTCCCATATTTTTCTATCATCTTTCTCTTAATCCAAACATATATTCTTTCCACACATTTTCATCTCAAATCCACTCCCTTACCCAAACAAAGCATAAAAGCCTCTAGTAAACACCCCTGAGCTACATCAGCTTTTAAGTCATTAACAATAAAGGCAGGGCAAAATTAGCCGGGTGTATTTTATGCTCCGTAGTCTGTTCAGATTTTTAGATTTTTTTAATAATTTGTTACTGTGAGGGAGCTGAAACAATTAATATTCTGAAGAAAATGCAAGAGTGAACTCGTTAGTGATTATATTTTTTCCTGAAATATGTATGATGAAATCCTCTTGGATTTATTTATGGTTATTTTTATTAATTAAGATGGTGACATGAAGTTATCTTCGAAGTTTTCGTTAGTGAAAAATACCTCAACAGCACGAGGGCGCTTTGTTGAAGTGTGTTTTAACAGCATAAGGGCGCTTTGATGAAGTGTGTTTTATTTGGGAAAATATAATTTTTTAAATTTTTACTTCCAGATGTGCTAGTAATAGATGCTTCACTATTTATTGTTGTATGCTGAAAATAAACAAGAGCCTGTTTTCTTAGAAATTTAAATGACTGTCGGTCTGGTTATTATTTTTTATTAGTTTGTGTGGATTAATTTATGCTTGTGCTGAACTGTTGTGTACTTGTCCTTCTTCTCCTTCCACCTTGCATTACAACTGTGTAGGGCCTTGGCAACTGGGGCAGTCACCTAAGGCCCCTAAATAAGATTTTTTACCGTTAATAGATTTTGCCTATTGGTTATTTAAGGTATTAAATTATAACTTTCGTTAAAATTATTTTTATTGAGTCTTTTGGTCACCTTAAAATTAGTTTATTATCGAAATAATAATCACCAATTACCATTAATTCCTAATTTTCCGAAATACGTAATATCCTAACTTTCTCCCTTTTGTCATGCCTTTCCATCTCATTTTTGAGTATTGTTTGTGATTGTATTGTATGTTTTTAGTTTTTAATTTCTCTTCAGTCCATTCTACAGTCTTTTATTTTATTCCTTATTGCTTGAAGATAGATAGGTGAATATTTGCAGGTCAAGTCAGTGACGGAGACGTTGAAGATTGAAAAATGGAGAATATAATCTGAATATGTTCCTCTTATTCAAAATATAGAAATTTACAACTCACAAAATAATAAATAGGCTCTATGGAGTTGAGAAGAGATAAGGAATCAGGGAACCACATGTTATGAAATATAACCAATGTGTGTGAGGAGCGTAACATCAATACCCCTTTTTAATATGACAGTATCCTAAAAATACATGCTTGACAACAAGGGCAGACGTCTTATCGTGACTTTGAGAAAGATTATCATGAATAAAACAAGTACAACAGCGAGGTGTTATGGTATTTATACTAAAATGTTAATACAATTATATATGGAAATTAATGATATATGAATCTAGAAAATAGAGATGAATCTAAGAACTATACAGCGACTACTGAATATAGAATTTTTAAACATTGTAATTTGAGCTAATTTTCAGCTTCTGAGTGTTTCTTTCTTGACACAGGATTGATGCTATTGACAGATGTTTCAGCCACGACACTGTGGAGGAAATTATTGAAGCTTTGGTAAGATTTGTATTAAATCTATATTATCTTTGGTCAGTCCGGAGAGAGTTAAATTTAAAAAAATCTCTCTCTCTCTATATATATATATATGAGCTTAGGGAAAAATTAATCTCTTAGCCTTTTTTCTCATTTTTTTTTTTTTTCATTCTCAAGCGTGTTTTTTGCTTTTCTGTTTCCTGGAAAAATTTCCCGAAGCAAGCATTTTGTATTTAGCAAACTTGTATTTTAGCCCCAACATTGCACAGATTAAATCTAACATGTAAAGTTTATGATTATGATTAATTACCATAAGAAATGTGACCAATTATTTGTATAATAACTATTATTTATATCATAATTCAGCATATAGTATGAGACAATAAAGTATTAAAAATGAGACTCAAAGGCACCCAGTAATAATTATTTATATCATAATTGAGCATATAACACAGTTGAGTATAAAATGTGAGCATATAAAAATGAGACTGAAATGCACCTGATCACTTGGGGAACTGACCCACTTAAAAGCTAGCTGTTAAAGTGAGAGAACCAACCACTTAAATATTCTACTGGGCATCGCATACTAAATTTAGGATTTACACACTCAATAATACTCAAACCCCTGTCATAACACTGCCTCTGAGAACTTACATCTCAATGACTCACTCTTTGACACTTCATTAAATTTTTTTCCGTGTCAACAAATACTTGCTCTAATACCAATTGATAAACATTGAAACACTTGGGAAATCCAACCATAAAAGCTTGCTTTAAGGGGGGAGGGGGAGAACCCAACTCACGAGGAATATTCAAATTGGCAGAAAAGTAGGCAGTTAGCTGAACATTTTTTATTTCGTTAAGAAAGAGGTGATGAATTTGTTGATGTTTTCCTTCATCTGGTGCTTAATTGTATTGCCTTTTGATACTTTGCTTTACCCTTTCAAAATGGAATGTTATTCTGTCAGGAGAAAGAGTCTGTCGAGTCTTATGACAACTGGTACTCGACTACACTCAGGAGAATAAGAGAAGCCTGCCCATTGAGTTCAAAAATTATCTTACGATCTGTGAGTTTAAATTTCCCTTGCATGTTTATTTCCCTTTCAAGGTTTTTGTCTTCTGCATTTACCTCCTTCTCTACTTATTCTAGATACGTGAAGGTAGATTTGAAACTCTCGATAAATGTCTTGTACGGGAGTACCGTATGTCCTTACGTAGAATTTCTAAGAATTTCTCCTCCGATTTCTTCGAGGTAATGATTTCTCTGTATCTTTTCAGTAAACAATTTCATTTTCTTTTTATTTTACTTTACTCGTTCTTCATGCAGGGTGTTCGAGCAAGAATGGTTGATAAAGATTTTGCACCAAAGGTATATCTATTTTATCTAAGCGTCTGTTAAATAACTATTTTGGGAAGTTATCTGAAGCATTTCATTCCCAAAATTGCAGTGGGATCCACCTAGTTTAAAAGAAATATCAGAGGACATGGTTGACTACTATTTCTCTCCGTTAGAGTCTGAACTAGTGCTACCGACAGCTTTGCGAGAACCTTACATGTGAAACTACCATACCTTCAAGCAATGCTCCTCACTAGCAAGGGTATGGCATATAAATTCTAATTTTGTGCTTAAACTTCATTGGAAATATTTAACATATTTGTTGTATTGGTATAAAATGTGGAACCCACACTTCTATATTTGATGGGAGGGGTGGTCGAATCACTACCGTTTTTTCATAAAAATGTAGGCCATCTAATTTTCTTACTGTTTGCACGTAAGCATAAGCAATCTAAGTCTAGTCCATTAGGTGAAAGATTGTCAAGTAGACCTGTAAATTTTGCCCAGTCCACAGGGCTTGGGCCTAACCCACATGTGTTGGGTCAAAAAAACTCACAGGCCAAAAAGCCCACATAAGAAAAAGGCCTTAGGGTCAAAATGTCACCAAAAGTCCCATGGGTCAGGCCAACCCATGGGCCAATTTTAAATAAAAAACTTATTTAAAAATGAAAATGAAAATGAAAAAAATACTTAAAGGAATCTTTTATGCACATGATAAATATTTCAGTAAGAGCAGTTGGACTTAGGTTAAGTCAGATTAGCATCATCTCAAATTGGTTGATACAGGGATTAAGACAACTTAGGTTAGATTGAGTTTAGGCAAAATGTCACCAAAAGTCCCATGGGCCAATTTTTAAATAAAAAACTTATTTAAAAATAAAAATGAAAAAAGTACTTAAAAAAATCTTTTATGCACATGATAAATATTTCAGTAGGAACAATTGAACTTAGGTCAAGTTAAGTTAAATTAGCATCATTTCAAGTTGATTGATACAGGGATTAAGACAACTTAGATTAGATTGAGTTTAGGTTAGGCTGAGTCCAATTTCGGTCAAGTCATGTTAGACTAAACTAAAATGGTTCATGTCATGTCAACTTGAGTTGGATCCATGTTGGTCAATTTGGTTCACGTCTAAGTTGAGTCGGGCAAAGATAAAGTAGGTTGAGTCAGATAAAGACTGAGTGTATTGGGATTTATTAAGGTTGGTTCATGGCCATGGATCAAATTGATAGCTCTAGAGTCAAGCTTCAGTGCGGAATAAAAAATTTCATCTTTTGTTCCATATGCCACTCGTAACATTATCATCCTTCCTTTTAAGGACCGACTTCGACACTAATCCAGAGGTAGTCTTTTCTTTTTAAGATGATTTCACTTATCCATCAATCTTCATTTTGCACCTTAATCCAACCAATAAAGAGCCCTTTTGAGCAAGGGAAATGAGTTTAGTCCAGTTTGGTCCAATGAGCCAAGTGAAAAATTGAGCCAGTTCGGTCCGGCCTATATCCTAAGTGGGCCAAAAAAAATTGGGTTTGGCCCATTTTTGACATGATTTTAAAAATAAAATATATGATTTTAAAATTTGAAAATAAAATAAAATACTTATTTTTAAAATTTGAGTCACAAGGAAAATTAATTTGAATTTTTAGATGTATTATAAATTTAACCCATGTACATATTTAATAAAACAATTTTATTTTTTAATTTTTTAAATTATAATAATAATTCTTAAAAACAAGTGTGTCCATAAGTAGTCTCGGTCTGAGTACATTTGGGCCACAGGTAAAACAGTTCACGTAGAAATTAATCTGCTTCAATTTATGTTATTATTTTTTTAATCTAGCCCAGTTTATTTTACAGGTTATTCGGTTAGGACGTATTTCTGTCATCTTTGCTTTCCGTAGTTCAATTTTAATGGAAGCACTAATTGTTGTTTAGTCTTTTAAGCAAAGAGGAAAAATCTAATCCAACAGTCAAAAGTCTAGTCCACTGGACAGGAGAACTTATGCTTTGTTTGGTAAGAGTCATTTACTATTTGTTAGGATTTTGAGATAATCTATGAGAATTGTGTATTTGGTTTGGGTGATTTATAAGGATTTGTGATGATTTACAGGGAAAGTTTTGAAAGAGAGAATGAAGTGTGATATGAAAAAAAGAAAGGAGTATATTTATAGGGATTAATTTATAGTGATAATTTGATTTATTACTAAATTTTTACAACTATAAAATGTTTATTTTTCAAAAACTCAGTTCAGGACAAATTTGACACTACCTTGAAAATAGTATCAATCACATCAATCAATAAATTTCCATTCAAATTCGATGTCTTTTTCATTAAACCTAATCTTCCTATTTTCATTTACTTTCTTTTCAAACCACTACAAGTCAATTCTCCATTTTTCACACTTGACCAAACAAAACATAAGGTCAAACAAAACATAAGGTCTGAAGAAGTATCACATATCAAGTAGGGTTGATGTGCATGCTACTGAAAGTGGGGACTCGTAATAGTCTCCTTTGGAAGTTTCAACTCGTTATCTATCCCTAAATACAAGTGGTCACTAGGAGGATAAAATTTTTATAAATGCACGCGTTATCCTAACCGGAGGTGGCGTGTAAACATTTTTATAAAATTATATGCATTTTAACATTTATTTTTACATGTTTTCGTAAGTCATGCAGTGATTTATCTATCCACTGTAGATTTGTTTATAAACAATTCCGGATAAAGAGACGTTGATGCAGTTGGCAGATGCAGCATGGACTGTCGCATTCACCTGCTTCGACCTTACTTTCGCCGTCAACGGTTCTTGTCTGAGTATCTGTCGGGTTATCTGATGAACTTTCCAATGTTAGGAATTATTTTTGTCCTTGGATGTGTAGTGTAGTCTGACGTTGGTTCCACCATACAAGTGACGTTCTTTCGTTGTTTACTCTCATTTCAGTTATATTGAAATCCTAGCTGTCGTATGCTGAAAACCCTAATCAGGGGCCCGGTCATACAATGAAACTAACCAAATATTTCCTTGTAAGTTTAAAGCGCGCCATGACCAATGGTCTGGAATGCTTTGAGTAAACATCTCTAAGTACTTGTTTAATTAGAGTGTACTTAGAAGATTTATTATGAAGTTTATAAAAATAATTTATTATGAACCCTTTTTAATTTATTTTAGTCAGCATTTTTTAATTTATTCTAAAGTTTTACAGTCAAATTTGGCATAAATTTTCTGCACCAAAAGACAGAACAATTTTTTGCTAATAGATATGTTGCAGTGACCTCTTTTTATGTCTAAATTTTTGGCTTTATTTTATTGGATTATTCTAGTTGTAGAAAACCTTAAATATCTATTTTTGGAAAACTACCCACTCTGAGTTCTTGTCCTTGATAGAATGCCCCGGGAAAAAAGGGACAAAAGGCATTATGGCGATCTCTATAACTTTTTTCTCTCAACAAACTTGTTTTTTGTACACTATCCCAAGTCAACACTAAAACAGATCTCCATCACATTAAATCGATTCATTATTGAAAAGGCGTTGAAGCGAGGTATAACAAATGTTTTATGGTTCGTAGTACTGTACTAAGATGGCAAAAAATTTCTGTAAGACTATAAATCGAACTTGTTTATTGTGATGCTATAGGAAGTAAAATATTATGAATATTTAAAGAATAATTAGTCGTTGGACTGCAGTGTACCTGATGTTTTTTTACCACACATTTTCCATTTCCTCTAATGATTATACTTCTTTTTGGAAAACTGTAAACAGCGCATCTCATTGTCTCAGGATGTCATTTGCGTATAGTTTTAAGCATATGTTGTCTTCATAAAATTAATCCTCTCAATACATTATTATAAAGAGGAAACAAAATTAAATGCTTCAAAAAATTCAGTTTAATCAAAAGTTGACATATAAAAAACTTATATTTGAAAATAATTGATTTAGTTTTATTTTAGTTTTGAATAAATAAAATAAATATATTAGATCTTTAGTACAAAAGAATTATATATGATTTTAATACTTATTTTGTAATCGAATACGGTTTTGTGCGACTTTTTACTAAATTTTATCATACCAAAATAAAATTGAAAATTTAAACATTTTTTTATTGAATTTTTAAGAAATGACTAGTTTGGTTGGGCTTGATATAGATGAATTGACGAATTCTTTCTGCACCTTAATACGTTCTTCCTGTACCCTAATAAAAAATTTTAATACTACAATTACCCTTATATAAGAACCCGATGACATCCCATCCGATTGTCATTTGAAAAAAAATTGACAACCAGATGGCACCCCCATCCTGTTGTCATTTTTTTCAAATGATAACCCGATGACCTGCTCATCCGATTGTTAATTTTTTTTCAAATGACAACAAGGTGTTAAATGAATTTCAAAAATAAAATTCAATCTTACCCTTTATATTTGTGATTTAACTCATTTATTTTTTTTAAATTCTTGCAATTTTAGAAGAATACTGTCAATTAGAAAAAAAAAATGTTATCATGTACACAATGTCTCAATTTCAAGATTATTAAAATTATTCTGCATTGAAGTATTCTCATAGCCATGATAAACTAGACCAAGAAATGTGTTGATATTCTAGTTTGAAAATATATCTTCTCAAGTCAACAATTTTAGTACATTATAATAAGTTCAATATAATAATACAATCAAAATAAATTTACTTAAATAGGTTGATCGGTTTGGTTTAAAAGATTATTTAAATAACCTAAGACATGAGTTTTTAACCAGATAGACTTTCATGAAAGTCTAAGCCTAGTTTACTTCTTCAAAAAGTGTGGTCTAGTCTAGAACTATCAATCATAACTTATCTTCATCTTTAAACATAAAAGGAATCCATCAAGATTCATGGAAAAAGATGAAACTGAAATAACATTTCTTTCTGAATCAAGTGTTACATGAAAATGGCAATAAAGGATCACTTAATTAAGAGCTTAATCAATCGAACAATATCACATTAATCTTTGGTTCTTCTAATTCTAACTGGATTCAAATGCCTTCACTCTACACGGCGCAAGAGGTACTCAACCTGGACCTCCTTGGTAAGAGGTATCACCCAATTTTTGTACAAACGAGAAGCCACTGATGGATCAAACTTCCTTTTTTCATTGCCATCATTTTCACTGTCAAGACTTACTTCCTGACCAAACACTGTGGCCTTCTTTTCAACCCTCTTCCTCACCGTCTCTTCAACGCTGGTAAATGTCAACAATTTCATCAAACCTTCCCTATCCTACAAAAATATAGGCTCTACATTTCAAACAAAATCCATGGTACAATGAAAACCAAGAAAATTATACGTAATATAACACTTATAATGTATTAGAGATTACACCATATTCTAACTTTGTTGATAAGCTAATCAGGTCACTTTTGTTATCAATCACTCTTGGATATTCAATCTTACAAACTTTACATTCAAGATATCTAGTATTCTGTACAAGGGTGGGTTCAAAATCTCACATTTACAATCAATATAACCAAATTAAAGTGTGTAAATGAGAAATAACCCTTTGAGTAGGCCAAAACTCAAACTATAAAATGACCATAAGATAGATACATGAATGATGGAAATCATGGAACTGAATAAGCCAAGCCAACACAAAGCAATCCACAAATATATATACCTTAGCTCGGATTAAAGGCTCATAGTCTTGAGGAGCGTCTCTGAATTTCACCTCAGCTACAAACTTTCCATAATGAATCCTTCTTGAGATAGCCTGCACATATTTTATAGAATGAACTGTCAGAATCATTACTAACCTAGGACACTAGCAAATTCTCAAGTTAGACAAAGGCTACGTTGGATAAACTTCTTAACAAGCACATGTAAATTAAAATCAATTTGTGTAAAATAACTTTGCAGAAACACTTTCATTTAACCTTTCTAAAAGCTGCTTGGTGTATAATTGTGTGATTGCATGTGTGTTTCTAATGCATGTATCTTCCTGTTTTCACGTCCAAAGCAGGAAAGGTAACAGAATCTACTCTTCGTAGCTTATGTCACCGATAACAAACATGTTATCAAATTGATTTTAAGTTATGGAAGAAGTTTGATTCATTTTATTATCCTATTCATATTTAATGAAAAGTTTATCTAAACATGGCCTAAAGTGCATGGACGAAACAATAGTTGAGTTGAGAATGCTTTCCACAAAAGTTAAATTGTAATTGTTCTACATAAACTCATTCATAACATGCTCCTAAAGAACATCACAACATATTACCTGCATTAATGAAAGATCAGCAGGAGCAGTTTGCGCATAGTTGCCATCATCACCCGAAGTAACAAGCAATGGAAGTAAATCTTGCAAATACATTTTCCAGATGGACTTGTTTATGTTAATTGAAGCAGCTCCAGGATGCAAAAACTAAAGATGGAATTAAGTTAACAGAGAGACCCTTTATCATCTAAGTTTCGTGAATTATGGAAATTGGAAAATGGTATCACATGACTGAATTACCTTTGAGAAGGGGTAAGATGTCACACTTGATGGTGGTAAATTTTCAGGGAAGAAGGGGTTTTCTTCAGGGTTTGTGTATCTTCCAGCCTGTAGTTCACCCTATTATTTTAGGCCTAACATTCTTTCAAATGTAAATAACAGAAAACGGAAAATAAGAACAACTCATGCTGATGACTAGCACAGATTCAGTACAATTATCGTGGCCATAACTCATAACAGAAGCAGAAAATTCCAGAGACCTCACATCTTGAAAAAGTTCTACAGAAGTTTCATCTTGTTAAAAGAGAAGTACAAGGGCATCACATTATCAAAGATGCTCCTCCTTTTTTCTTTACCTAAGAGTAAGAACTGATTGTGGATTTTGCTATGACTTACAAAATCAACTTATCCTTTCATCCACATTTTTCTTTCAACAACAAAAAAGGGACATAAAATGAAAATTAAGATCCCAAACCTGATAATCAAATTAACTGCCTGGGTTGGCATGCTACTAGGAATGTTTTGTCTGAGAATTTTGGAGTTCTAAAACTCTCTAGTCTTGATGCTACATTCCTATGCTTGGTTATATGGTTCCACATCTCAGATGTTTTTTTTTTGTCTATTGAGAAGCTAATAGGTATAGCTTCCAAATCCTTATTTCTGAACCAGTTTTCAAACACGTTGATTATCACAAGCATATTTCAGTGATATTCTTTTAACATCAATTTGCACACACTTCAAGAAAAAAGAATATGCCAAATTCATTGAAAGAAAAGCACATGCCATCCATTCAGATGCACAATCACTGTCACAATACCACTATAGCGACATAATCTGACAACCCACCACAAAACACGACAGCATAAACAAACAAGCTAAGAAAAAGGTAACAGTAATAATCAGTACCTTAGCTTGAATTTCCTCTGTACTTTTAACAACAAATTCTACCAATGAGCCAGAAAAGCCAGGGATTTGAGCATACTTCTCATCATAGGTGTGACAATTGGAAGGAAACTTGGCTCTCTCAATGAGACCATAAATGATGGTATCCTCTTGCCTAATCAAATCCTCCCTCACCGAAGCCAGCGTGTACACATTTTCTTCTGCTTTGGCCATTCTGCATCTCACGGCAAATATTGTCAACACAAGAATCACCAGTGGAAACCGATGCATCATGCCACCAACCATTGAAAATTGAAACACCCAAAACGGATCACACCAAGATTATGATTGTGATTCTGATTCTGATACGAAACAAATGATGACTGTGCTGACATTATATAGTACAAGGAGATACCAATATAACTAATATAATAACTTAGAACTCTAAATTCAGCGCCACCCATTTAATCACGAGTCAGAATTTCATATTATAAACATCAATATCCATCTACAAGTTTGACATCCCAAACCAAAGCATTGTAGAGAAAGTCAAATGGTGGAAAAAAAAAACGTACCTTGAAATTAAGGTGCAGGAAATGAAGTGGGGTTTGGGGATTGGAATTGGATTGTAACGAGAGACTCCTTTTGAGGTTTATACTATATATTAGACATGAATGAGAGAGGAAGATTGGGTAAAAGGGTCTCTTAAATTGGCAATGAAGGGAAGAAAAAGGTTTGTGGGGGAAAAGAATAACGTGATGTGTTGGTGGAGGCTTCAAATCTTCCTTCCAAGTTGGAACTTGCCACAACCTAAGACAAACGTGTGGGTCCCACACCCATGTCCTCTTCTTAACTCTTAAGAATTCATGCACTTATATGGGACCCACTTAACTGATGAAAGTGTGGTTCTAGAACCCTAGCAATTCCATAGGTAGTTAAAATTGAATGAATTTTAAATGTTGACCTTTGGTAAAATCTTTGAAAATGCATTGTCACTGGAAAAACTGTGTATTATGTATAAAATATTGTAACATCTAAAATACGAATCACAAATGAAAGTCACTATTAGGTTTGAAGGATAATAAAATGTAAATCTTCCTTCTTTATTTATTTTTTATGGAATTGGTTTCCGATTAAAAAAGATCAAGACCAAAAAATAATTAGTACCTAAAGTAATCTTAATTTGAAAGTGAAAAAAAGTCAAAAAGGCCTAAACAAATAATGTATTGGCGGAAAAATTAGTTTTAAGCTTGTAAGCCGGGAATATTTTCAAATTTTAAGCGTGTTCGTGCTTGAATTCTTAGATGGGAAATAATTCATTATACATATTTTCCAATCTTAATTTTTAAAGAATGGGGAAAAAAAGTAAATGTCAATTCTAATACTCTCGAAAAATATATACAATTTATAATTTTATGTTTTTATTTGATTGATGAAAATAAATATTCATTGTGCCGTCTCATATTTATCTAAAACTCCAAAATATATTACTTAAACTAGGAAGGGCAAGTAAAATCGTTTTTGTGGATATTGTTTAATTTTTTTATTTTGATTAACATGAATATACGAGGATATTGTTTAATTTTTTTTATTTTGATTAACATGAACGAATATATGAGTATGAGTATAAGTGATATTTGATTTTTTAAAGTGAGTATAGAAACGTGAATGAATATATACATATGAGACTTGTTTTAATCCTCATATTAATTCTAATATATATTTCCGTTTTAAATTAGTAAAATACTTATAGTTGTTAAGTAACATAAAATATTTATATATTCTTGTGTTTAGTCTTTAGTTTCGTAGGTTTTTTTTTTTTGCTAAACAATTTTTTCTATTCTCTTAATTGATTAATTGTTCAAAATTTAGAAAAGTTTTCACGATCTCAAATGTACTTTCCCACTTATTATAATCTTCATTATATTTTTTTTTCATTTGTATGGTTTTATTCAAATAATGTATTGTATTTCACAAAAACACAAACTTCAAAATTTGGTTAAATCAAATAATTTCTAAAATATAGATTTGATTATTTATACTCATTGTTAATATTTTAATTTATTGTTTATTTTTTTCAAATAAGAATGTTTTACTCTTAATTTCATTGAATCCCATAAAACCTTAATTTATTGGGGTATAAGATAACTTATCTTTTGTGCTATCTTTAAACATTAGTTTTGTTTAATTTGAAGATTCTTTGTTTTGCTAAAAAAAAAACTCATTCTTTCTCAACGATTTGACTTGTTCAATATATATCAAGTTTGTCGAGATCCTTTAGATATTTTCCCTCTATTTACAACATTGATTACAATTTTTTTCCTATGTGATTTCATTCAAATGATGTATTACATCTCAAGAAATACAATCCTCAATTTTATTGAATTAAAACGTTTGATATTTTTTTATTTTTTTTATAATTATTTGACCTTTATCTAAATGTTATTGTGTACTCTGATTTGATATTTATACAACTATAATTTCTTTGTTGATATTTGACATTGAAGAAAAAAAAAGGTATATCATTTTGATATTGAATCTTTGATAATATCATGTTTACTTTGTTATTTTAAAAAAAAAAAAAAACTTTTTGTTTAATTAATATTTGAAACAGTAAGGAGGTGGGTACCAACACAATTATACATATACTCCTTACTCAAGTGGATGGAGATGAGAGAAAAACTCCATACTTGTTGGAGATTTCACCTTGACCAGAAATTAAGTCAAATTATTATATAAAAGTACGTTGCAATCCTCACCTTAAAGTAAATTTTGTGAGATTAAGTTAGCCATAAACTCACTTGTTATGATAATATCATAATCATTTGAAGTCTATCATAGTCTATATGATTTAGACTACTAATAAAACAAAAAATAAAAAAGTTTTAGAAAACTAAAAATTCATATGGTTTGTTATTGAATTTAATTCATATACACTAGTGGCATAAATTTTATTTTTTCAACTTTTTTACTAATTTCTTTATAACTTTTATATTTAAATTAATATTAATTTTATTAATGTGTCAAAAATTTTTAAATTTTTTTCTCATTTTAAAATTTTTAGATTAAAATTTTTTATGTAGGTAAAAAATTGTCCATTGGTCCAATACAGAAATTAGATATAAATTTGCCCTTAAAATTGTAACAATAGATAAAACAAACTAGACTAATCAGATATCAAAGTAAGTTCTCTCATTCTCCTTATATTGATTGAATTATTTTTCCCTATTCTTTAGGGTTGGAAAGTGGAGTGTAATGGTAACCTAATCAAGGGAATATGTTAGTTGTCTAGTGTTGAATCTTTGAAAGTTTTATCAACTTATTTTGAACGTTTGTGAGATTATAAAGTTGTTTTAGTGGTAAGGTGGGCGTCAATACGTTATATTTATTCATATGTGTTCAATTATATAAGTTGGATTGTATTCCTATTATGGTTGTTGTCAAGGTTTCATGGAATTGAAATTGGATGGAGTTATGATGAATTGAAGAAGCCATTTTTATTTTGAATTGATTCCTATTACATTGGTATGAAAACTAATTGTTTTAGGTGTTTAAAAAGTAGTGAAGAAGATTATAATTGAATACAATGGATTGTAAAACCTATCTTACTTGGTTGATTTTTTTGAAACTATTGCTTTAATATTGCATTATCACTTATGCAAGCTATATCAATGAGTAATCATTGCTTGCACTATGTAATGACATTGAAGTGATGTCATGGTCAATCAAATGAAAATGTTTCTTACCCAAGTGAAGACTTATGACTTGAGTGAGAGAGATCTAAAATATCTTTTTCATATGGATATTTCATTGTTAAAGTGACAAATAGTCATTAAAGAGATAAATGGTCTCTTAAGTAGTAGAGTTCAAGTTCTAAATGAGGTTCTATAACTTAATAATGCAACACTTGAGCCAGGGATAGTCAGTGTTAATTTTCTCTCCTCTAACATTAGTTGCTCAATTATCTCTTTTCTAAAGTTGGTATTTGTGAGGTCATTCAAGCAACGAGTCTTCTCTTGTTTAGTGAAGACAAGTTTTTCAAGTGAGGTAATCTCACTTAAGTTATATACAACTTATTGTTAGTGCATAAAATGCTAGCAATGTATGTATGTTTTTATGTAATGAATGGATATAGGTGTTGGTGTATGTTGTGTAGATACCTCAATTGATATCATGGCCTATTGTGTTAGTATGTGGGTACTTGAGATGATACCATGACCTATTATGATCATAGTATTAAGTACACAAATCTATTATGAAAAAAAAAATCACATTTTACAATCTAAATCACATAAATTAAAATATCAAGCGGTGAGAAACTGAAAAAAATGTATACAATAGATTTTGTAGTGTAAGTATAATAAATCACTTTGACATAAAAAAGATAAAATAGATTTTAATATTATTTCTAATGGACTAAGTGTTAGTGTTACAATGAAACATATTTCATACTAGTTTTTTTTTCTAAAGATATCAAATATAAAAAAAATATTCTAGTTTTATTAAATATAAAGTTGAGGATTCTTATAGTTTTCAACTTGAATTTTCATATGATTGTTTTTTTTATGTAAGAATGTGTGTTTATGTGTATGATTAAATATATATTAAAAGTTATGATATTTTAAAAAATAAATTAGATTATTCTTGCTTTGTTATGGATTGATACTGTTATAATTATATTTAATATATGAGTTAGTAATGTTATAAGTAACAAGAACGATTAAAAGAGATAAGAGATATAGAGATAAGTAACAAGAGACATCACACATAGAGGTAAAATTACAAATATTATAATTATTTCTAATTTCTTTTACTTTATATATAATAAGAATTTTCACTTTATTGCCCCCTAATTTAGAGACAAGAGGATCAGTAAACATTTAACAAAAGTTTTAAATACCTTTTCATTAAAAAATACTAAAATTTTTAATATACTATTAAATTTTACATAACTAGATAATTATATTTTTATACCTTCACTCAAATAATCATTAAAAATAGTATTAGTTATAAATATTTTTTTAAGTAAATATTTGAGTACCTTACAGTATAAGGTATTAATTTGATATCTTATACTATTTTTTTTATGGGGCTTATTATGGTATATATGATATAAGATTCTATATCTAATTTTTGTTCTAATGAAAAATCTTATTTTAAAATCTTAAAATTTAATTTTTATTGGTATTAGGATATAAAAAAAACATTTTTCTTGAGATTTTGATATGAATATATAATAACTCAAGATGTAAACATGATAAATTTATAAAATATATATATATATATATATATATATATATATATATATATATATATATATATATATATATATATATATATATATCTATAAATATGGATGGATAAGTTTGATTTGAGCTGAATTAGTTTTTAAAATCAAATCGGAAATTTAATTTAATCTAATAATTTTATTTTTTTTCTATTTGTTAAATTTTTAGTTTATTTTAGTTTTCAGTTTTTTAGACATTTATTTTTATTTTTACTATATGGGGTCGGTTTACGACCTAAAATACACACGTTATTGTGTAGTGGTTTGAAACCTTTTAACTGGTATAATTTTATGGTAGTTTCAATAACATGTAAAATAAATTTTCGATATTATAATATAAAATTCGTGGGTGAGATAAATTTGACCAAACATCTTAATTTAGAATTAATTTCACCAAATTTCAAAACAAATTAACACTAAATCTGATTCTCCATTAACTGCTGGTTTCCCTTCTCCATTTTCTTAATGATATTTAATAAAATACTTGTTTAACAGAGATATAAGTAAGAATTTTCAGAAAACTAGTTATTGAAATGATTAATTATTAGTTATTAAGATGATATAAAATTTCAAAACACACTGAAAACTTCTTGAATAGCAATTTAAAATCAACTTATCTGATCTTATTCGATTAAGTTAAGAAAACAGAAATGAAGAATCGAAAGGAAGAGATAATTCATTAATTATTAAAAAATACAAGTTATTATCATTTATTTTAAGCAATGTTTTTTTAATACGATATATTCAACGCTTCTTATACATTTGATGTATAGAAAAAAAGTTATTTAAAATATTAATTCTAGAAACTCGTTGACATTCATCTGTCATAATTAAATTCTATAATTTATTATGGCACAAAACTCATAAACAATGCTTCTTTAGATGTATTTGTATTATTATTCTAGTTATAATTAGAGTTTCACTTTAAAAACAGAGGCTTTTTTTTTCATAAATAATTTTAGGTCATTCTGATGATAAATTTTATTTAATTATAGTATTACTTAAATTGAAGTAATTTTTATAAACAATCCATGTAAGATGAAGAAAGTAATTACATATAAATTAAAAAAAAAAACTTTATTGTATAAATTCCGCTAATCAAGAGAAGTTGTTGACAGTTATGCTACTTTCTACAATTGGAAAGTCAAAAGCTGACCTAGACATGTGGCCAATAATATTCTGTTCCCACTAATTGATTTTGCATAATTACACATTCCATTATCTTTAAACAAGATTCTGAATTATAAAAATAAAAAATATTGTTCTATTTTAAAAAAAAATATTTTTGATAATAATTAAATAAAAATATTATTAAATTATGAGTATAATAAGATTATAAAATAAAAACTAAAAAATTAGTTTTAAAAATAATGTAACACACTAAAATAAAAAAAATTAAATTAAAACATTATGTGAGAATCTCGTTTTATGATAGTGATTATCACATAAACCTTCAAGTTGAAGGAAACGTGTTCTAACTTTATGTTTTGCTTAATTGGTGTGCTAAACGACGTAGTAATCAAAATATGGAATATGCTTTGCATAATTAATCAAATCAAAGCTTTTGCTGGTTACATGTCAATTTGATGAATGCACGATGGGTTTACACGTCCACAAAATTTGTGCTTGATTTACTATTTGTGAAAATTCATCATATTAATAGTGGTTATAATATAAATTAGTTTTTAATTCAGAGGAAAAAAAATTGTGATAGGATAAAATAATCAACTATAATCATAATAATATAAATGAATTCAACTTATTTTTTTTTTTAGTTTTTATTAACTGTTGCTTCTCCTTGTTCATTTGCGTAAACAGAAAATGTCTTTTTTTTTAGTAATTGAATTGGTTTCTTGCACGCGTGTTTTCTTTTTCTTTTTTGTTTACTAGAGTTTTTAATAAGCTTTTATTGAAAATTAATTTAAATATATTGATTGTGACGTCATGCACCTCCAGACTCTTTTTTCCGTGCTCCTCTCTCTCGCTTTCTCAAAAAATCTCTCTCCCTTCTTTTTAATTTTTGTCCATCCATACATCATCTGTTTTAAAATCTAAATATACCCTGCAGTAGCTAAGGAGTTAAGGATCATTTCTAACCGATCAGAATCTCAAACAGAGTAAGTTCGTATTTGCTCTATAGATCCCTTAATCTCTGGTTTTCCTTAGGTTTTTTGTCATCAATCTTAGTAGAGACAGTTGAGAAAAGTATTTCTCTCAACTTAATTAAGATT
>Ga0209700_101782_pt1 | contig 44761 bp, 23 predicted proteins | sample SiratroredBW_FD_187528 | JGI IMG/M metagenome (GOLD analysis project Ga0209700, IMG submission 187528) | Root nodule microbial communities of legume samples collected from California, USA - Siratro red BW (SPAdes) (version 2) | ecosystem: Host-associated > Plants > Roots > Nodule | place: USA... | reverse complement strand
AAAAACTTGTATGATATTTTATATTCATCCAGTAAAATATCCAAAGTTTAAGAAATATAATCAGTCCAAATTAATTAAAATTATTCTCAGAAACTGTCATGCGTGACAAAAAAAAAAAAAAAAAATCTACATACGATTTTGATGCGACCCAACTTTTGCATTAACAAATTCGACCACCATCATTAGTCATTTTCAGCATCTTATTACAAACGAGACTGAAAAACATGGCTGGAATTTGAAGTCATTTAATGACTTCACAATATAAACAAGGCAAGGTATTAAATGGAGAAGATCGTACCACCAAATATGGGTTATTTCTTAAGAGAAAGTGATCACGTCACTCGAATAGTAATCATGGTTTTCGAGCTTTAACATATTCAAGACTCTGCTTTTTCATCCCAATAAAAGGTAGAAATTTGATTACATGAAAGATTTGCACCACCAAGTTTTGGATTTTGCTTTCTATTTTTTAAAAAAAAAAAAACACTTTTCTAAAAGAATTAGATATTACGGAATCATTTATACTCCTGGGGTTAGTTAGTTTATGTTCTTTATTTAAATAGGTTAAAGATATTAAGAAAGGGATTAATTATTTTAAAAAAAGTTGATAATAAAAATAAAAGGAAAGGAATTTGGATTTCATAACAATATTGTAACATTTGAGAAAACTAATTTTGTAATTTCATAACATTATAACTGAGTATTCTTCAAGATATCACAATGAAGATGGAAAAATATGATTTTGGTAATTTAGAATAAAGAAAGCAAGAACATTTATAATGAACTTAAGTCTTTAGATATAGAATAGAAATGGAAAAATATATATAATATGGACAATTGTGGACGGTTAAAATTTGTTCATTTTTTATCTTTTAACATAAGATTTTCCTTAAAAAAGTTACTTCAATTCTACATAAAAGTAAATTATTAAACAACAATTTATTATTTTAAAATAATTTCTTATAGAGATTCTTATTTTATTTCTAAATTTTAAGATAGTTTATAGAAAGCTCTTATAATTAAAGTTAGGTTTAATTTAGTTTATCACCTTAAATATATGAATAATTAGATAGGACTATCCAATCTTTAAAAAAAAACTATTAAGAGTGTCTTAAATAAACTGAAAATTGACATAATTTATATCATTAATAGAGTTTACCTATAACAAGATTTTCCATCTAGCATAAAAATAACTCCATATGAAACTTTTATATGAGAGAAGATGTAAAGTCCTATTGCTTTAATACGACACTAGAAGTTCCTTAATTTTTGTGTTTGGATATAATTTAGTAAGCATTTGACAAGATTAATATAATAAAGGAGAATATGAGAATGTCTCAATATAGACATAAAAACTATGACAAAGGAAGAAAATCACTTGAGTTTCAAGAAGAAATCATCTTTTCTTGAAAGTTACACCTATATTTGGGGTTGATATTTAAAAGACTTTTATCCAAATTAATTTATCTTTATCAAATCCTTAAGTGAATTGGCTTCATCACTTGTGAAGTTTATTTGCCTCCTAGCTTTCAAATCTTAATAATGTATTTCATGTATTCCAATTTAGTAAACATGTTTTTGACCTTGTTTATGTGATAGAACCAAATACAATATAAATATAATAAAATCTTACAAATGATGTGTTTCTTATAATAATTAGAGATAAAAGAACTAAACAACTTCAAGGAAAAGGGATACCTCCAGTGAAGATATTGTGAAGTCAAACAAAGAGACAATGATGCAACTAGAGAAATAGAAAAGTAGCTTGCAAGAACTAGATCCTCAACACTTTGCAACCAATTGAATTTTGAGGATAAAATTTCTAAACGAAGAAGAGTAATGTAACATCTTTACTTTTAAAATAATATAAGTGCTATTATTCATTTAAAATCTTAATTAGATATTGGATTAAGAATACATAATCATTAGAAAAAATAACTATCATAAATGGAAAACTCCAAATTTCTTTTAAAGAAAATATTAATGTTCTAACTTGATAGTTTTCTTAACCTCTTAACTAAGATAGATATGTAAGATAAAAAGCACTAGATGAAGGTTTAAAAGGCCACCTAAAGAAAGCCATGTTATGAATGTAATGTTTAGGTGTTAAAGACTTCAAGTGATGAGTAAAAAGCTTCAATTTCTTTAGCTATTTCCTCTTTTAAGAAAGAGCTATTTGATTAACCAAAATTCCCATTTGATTAAACAAAATTTCCAATATCCACTTACTCTACAACTTAAACATAAGGAAAGGAAAAACTTGTATGATACGTGCATTAGTATTAAAGCAATTTGTGAAAATGAATAGGTTTGAGATTTTTTTTTTCAAGACAAAGATGATGATAAAGAAGAAGCATGAACATTGGGAACAAGCTTCCAAGGCAACCCAACAAATTAAAGCCATGGAGTCAAGGCTAGTGAAAAATTGTGCTTGTAGAGTGGTTAATATGAATGATTTCTAGTATTTTAAAAATACTAGAAATCATAGTTATATATGGAAAAGGAACTAATGGGTGTCAATATGGCTTCACCATTTTCTTATAACTAATTGCCATCAATTATTTCTAAGTAGCATGTTATTTAAGTCAAAAATAAATATATTAGGTCTCCAAATAGAAAGTGGTACGAAGGAAATCCATATGTTTCAATTGTCAATTGTTATCCTCGTTGCTTGAACATCATAAAATTATATCAGTGTTATCTCTACAATATTAAAAATCTATCACTTAAGTTTTTAAGTTGATATTTTACTAAGGATTAATATAAATGTTTTTTAGTGCTTACTAGATAATGAAATATGATTTCTAGTATTTTAAGACCTATTTATATAAATTAATCACTTTAAAGATGATTTATAACAATATTACTTTAGAACCAAAATACTTATGGAGAATGCTCATAATATCATGTGCAATGTATGATGAAGTTAGCTTTCCATCTTTAAAAAAACATTATACCATCTTTATTAACATTGTCAATTTACATTTATTAATAAATATTAGCTTATAAACCATTATAAGAAACATTCGATAGATGAGTTTATGAATTTTTGCAAAAGTTATCCAATTTTCATCATAGAATAAAGCAACATGTTTTCATGGCTAGATAGCTTTCCTAGCTTATCTTCTTCAAGAGACCTACCTACATAACCTAATGAATAAAATAATTATCAATGTTTTTCATTGCATTATTCGATTACATATAAAAAAATAATTTACTCTATATATTTCAAATAAAATTATAGTACAAATTTTATTAGAATACATTTTCCATTGCATAATTAAAGTACATTTTTGAAAAGTAATTTACTATAAATATTTGAAGTGAAATTCTAGGACAAACTTCATATGTTACCCTTCCATGTAAATAATGAGATATATGTGGATAATTCTAGTCAAAGATTATGGTATTATACCATCATTGCTTTCTAAGTCTTTGAAAATCAAGAAATGGCCAACAACCTTACCTACCAATCAGCTTAAGAAAATACACTCAAAGATTATATCTTCTATAAAATTGACAATATTAACATCCACACAATAAAACATGCTTACAAAATTTTAATTTTTTTATCTAATAAGTTTTATATGATCCGTTTATGTGCAACAATAAACTAATCATTGATGACACCTAAAATTATAATAGATTATTTAGAAATAACCTAGTAGGATATACATTTATATTCCTAAGCCGTAAAAAAACCTCAAAGGGTGAAACTGATCCATTCTAACTTCATAATCTTGCTCCAAAGAGTTGTATATACATGTAAACAAAATTCAACGTTATCAAAGTGGCATAATCGTAAACAACATATTACTTAGAGCTTTTATCCCATAAATAATCTTCCAGAAACATGTTGCTTTGAAAATGAAACATCTAAAATAACATTCATACAATACCTACAAGGGGGAACACACAAACACACACCTTACAATGAAAAAATGACATTCAACTTTCACTGCTTCTACTTTTTTAGCCCAGATCTATCTCAAAACAAGCCTAATTTTCACTACATAACTAGAGTGAATACTAAAAATGCATAGAATCATCATTGATGAAGGGAATGCATCCCCTTCAAAAATCTTCTTCATGGTAAACCTATGGCCATGATTCATTTCTCTTTCATATCTACACATTGGATGTCTTCTAAACAATCCACTTGTAATGATTCATGACCTACCTAGCAATGTGTCATGGAAGTTTAAAACTAAGATGAAAGGATTGTTTAAGTAATAATACATATAAAAGAAATAGAAAGAGACCCTTATTAGCAAACTCCCCTACATTATAAAATTTAACCACAAAAGAGCTTTAAGTCAATAATGTATTTCCATGTCGTCCAGATAACAATTAAATATATTAAGTTGTAATAACTTTCTGGCACACTTCAATATAACTAGTTAACTGACCTAACCTCATAAAATCAAAAACCACATGGTAAAGTTACTCCTTAACACATTTTACACATACTAGATATAAGGGTTTAGGCTAGAAGCAATTTACTCTCTAATAGCTAAATGCACAAAAGTTCCATGGACAACCAATAGATGAAAAAAAAACATAATTTTCTGCATTAATTGATGTCATTTGTATGCTCATGTGATGAGGGCCTCTTAAGGATCCTAAGATGTCATGGAAAGTTCACTCCAAGCTACTAAGATCATATGACACCAAAGAGAGAGTCAAGCTTCCAAGGTGAGTCTTGGATGGTGTTTTGATCTTTTTAGGGCTCTCTTGGTTGGGACAAGCTGTAGAATGGTGGGAGATGACTTTTGTCTAGGTTAGGTAAAAATAGGAAATGATTTGGTGGGGAAAAAGAGGAATGGTCGAATATTATTTTGTGTTTTGGGGTGATCTTTGTTAGCTTTTATGGATGGAAGGGATAAGAGACGGGAAGCTTGACAATATCAAAAAAATATATGCAAGAAATGAAATGAAACAAGATAACGGATGAAGATGTTAATGGAGAAAATGAAAATGGAATAGGAGTAAGGAAGGGTAGAAATTTCCTTATAGTGTACACTGTACACTAAGTTGGGGAGCTAAAACCCTTTATAGCCTATTGAGACTTTCTTGAAGGCTCCAAGGAGACAAGAGGAAGGAAGGCTCCTTGGGAAAACTCAACCAAGCAACTCTTCTCTCACATTCAAACTCACTCACAAGCTTTCAAGCTAATGTATATTATATTTTTAAATGTGTGTTTTTACATGAGGGGAAAATGCTCTTCTATAGCCACATGAGTCACACCAATGAAGCCCTAAATGAATGTATGAGACTTTTCCTAATGCATAATCTCTTTGGGATTTCCTTATTTTATTCTAGGTTAGGCTTATTCTGCATAACAAACAAAAAACTACAAAGAAAGTTGTCAAACAACGCTATTTTAACCTATGTCTCTTTTCAATGTTTTTTGTCATCTGGGAGGTTTTCTTCTATGTCTATTATATTTTTGTATTCTTTAATTTCTTTTTAAGATCTCTTCTTCAATTTATTGAAGACTTCATTTTATAGTTCTTATCATTAACATGGGAGAATACTAAAATAAGATGAGTTTATCGTCTCCAATGATAAAGACAACAATAACGATAAGCAAGGTCTTCTTCATTTGACCCTCGAACGACGACTCCACTCATCAATGCTCACATGCATTTATTACATCAGTCCAACAACAATGGTATTGTCCAACAAATATAATGTCAATTTTCCTTTCATCCTAAAACTAATGAAACTCTCACAACATTACGACACAAAACCACGACTTCAACTCTAGTTCTAACATTGACAACCACAACATTTGCTTCTCCTTCGACACTTACGGGTCCGCAGTTTCTCCTCAAGAGTCTCTGCTTCATTTTTTCATCTGAAACATTTCCTCTCCCTCAAAAAGGTCCCACAACCTTCTATTTCCCTACAACCTTTCTCCGAATCCTTTTTTTTTTCAAATTCTAGCTCAAATTACAATTATATCCTTTACCACATAAAATTTTGCCCATGTCCCACTTGTAAAATCAGTTAAATAGTCCCACCCGGTGTCAATTCCAATTTTATATCATATACTAATTATTAGTTTTTATCCCTAACAAAATTTGATGTCATCCCAATTAAGAGAATTCACATCCAACTTTTTTGCTAAGTTTTTGCCAAGGACTAGCTCTAAAATTCCTTGGATCGACCCTAAACCCTCACACAAAAAGGAAAGTCCCCATCAAAACTTAAATGAGATTGAGGCATAAACACGATGAGATTGAATTTGAGGCAGAAAACCGAATTAGAACATTAAAGATAATAATGCGTGAGAAAAGTAAACAAAAAAAAAAGAAAAAAAAGAAGAAGAAGAAGAAAAAGGAATGAATCATTAGAATGAACATGTTTGTTCACATGTTGTGTTAGTTCTGTACCACTGGAAAAGTATGTTCCCACCATGCTGAACAACGTTATCGCTGAGGATCCAATTCTTCAGGTGCGGATTCTTGTTATAACTCTATATACCAGTTGAACAGGTCTGAATACTTCACTGTTCTTTAACATGCTTATAAAGAAGAAAAACATTATCATTTGGGGTTCAGAAAAATATATAAATGCAGAAACCATATTTTCATTTTGGTATCTGCAGAGTGAACATAACTTAGGGGAAGAATACCTTATCCAACCAATGACCAACAACGTTTTTATTTTCACAAAGTTTTCAAGAATTGCGTTGAAATATCAATGTGATTCTGAACAAATTTTGAGGTTTTGAATTGATTGGGTGAAATAATTTAGCTAAACTTTTGAGGTAGAGGAAAAGTCAAATTATGTTTTTAGTTTTTAAACTTCGAGATGATTTTTTTTTTCTCCTAAATTGAAAAACAAAATTTTGTTAATCCCTCGAATTAAAAACAAATGTGCTTTTAATATGAGTTCAAATAGCTAAATTAGAAATGATGATGTGATTTGACGCACAAAAGTAAAATGTGAGCTGAATACATCTCCTTTTTTATCATTCATCTTACCCAGACGTGATTTCCCTTGTCTCCATAACAGGAATGTTAAACTAATAAAAAAATAAAAATTCAGCTAAAATTCAAATTAAAAATCAAGAATCAAATCAAACGGAACTATATCAATGCAACTAAACTACTCACTATATTGAAATATAATATTATATATTTAAAATTAATTAGCAATTAATGAAAATATACAAATTTATCTGTTGAAAAATTGTTTTAAAATTTAATTCTATGGTGATTATAATATGTTTATAATATCAATAATATTGTAGTTTCTATTATAAAAATTATTATTGATGTAAAATAAGGTTGATATTATATATACAGTCCGTTTTAAATCGCGAGTTCCATTATAATTTTCTATATCTTAAAAAGTTAAGAAAGAAATTTGTACTTAAATTGATCTTTATTTGAATTTTTAAGTTATTTAAGATTATTATGCGTATTTAAATTATTTATAATTTATGATATATCTCTTTGTTTGATAATTTTACAATTGTTTTTAAAGATTAATAATTAAATAATAGAAAATCTTCAAAAACAGATGAAGTGCAAAATATTGGACTAAAATCAATGAAATTAAACTTTATATAATTATGTTTGATTTCAGTAACTTTTCCCTTAAAGAAAGAAACTTAGTGAGGAACTAAGAAGCAGTGTTAAAAAGGGTGAAACAATATAATAATAGAAGAGTAGAGAGGAAGAAGTGATTAGCAAAATTGAGGGAGAATAATAATGGAAGTGAGTAATTGGTTTGACGGGCGTGAGATTGAATAGGGTTAGTAGCAATCATGCTGAGGTCATTATCAATTAAAATTTAAATAATCTTTGGTCATTGCTCATTATTTTTGCATGAAACAAACCACTCAAACTTGTTTATGTCCACTTGCCTCCACTTTGTAGGACCTTAAGGGGGCCATAGGTGCTTATAAAAACCCTCTATTAGACATCTTACCAAGCCTTTTCAAAAAGTAGATTAACACAAATGATGGAAAAGGGAAATACCATCATGAGTTGCAAGATTATCTCAATGAATTTTCCTCATCTTTTCAACCCAATCACAACTATTTACCACCAAGTGCCATGCTATTTCACTATTGATTCAAACAAACCTAACATGCTGGTTATCATTACAAAGTGATGTGTATTTGGATTATAAAACTAAGTTAGGGGCTCAAATTTTTTAATTTACATGAACGCATGTGTATAACTACACCAATCAACACCTAGTTATTTTATAAATTAACGATTTTGAGAGGAATATTATGTATGTATAATCGTGTTAAATATTTAGAAAAATAGTTTTCCATAATAATATGAACCTATGCTACTTCTTTTCCTTTTGTAGTTTCTACCAAAATATGTAATCAAATCATACAAGTTTTTGGATTGATTTTGATAGATTCATATTTTGAAAATAGTCTTGTTTACTTTTCTTGAGGGTTTGAATTGTGAAAATAAATAAATTATATTAAAATTATATTTAAAAATTAAATTTGACTCGAAAAGGTTAAACTTTTGATAATATTATACTTTACTACATGAATTTATTTATTATTTTTTGTTATAAAAATATTTTTCTGAAGTTAAAAAAAATACAATCAATTCCTCCCGTTTCATACAAATAATTCTTTGTCTTCTAATAAATACTTAAATTTAAACTCGATTTTATAAATTACATGAACCTGTTCAGCATTAAAGACTGTAAAAACTTATATATGAGGGCGGGGTGACAAAGAATGTTAACTTTAGGTTCACAATCATTTATATAACTTTATTTTGTAACACTTTTGATGTTGTTTAAAAATATCGTTAGCTAATTTTATATCACTTTAGCATTAAAATGGCTGTCTACTAAATTAAAATTATAAAATATTCCAAAAGAGTTTTGATAAAGAAAATATTAATAAGTTATAAATAACTTAATTTAGATAAACGGAAGAATACTGCTCTTTTTAAGGATCCATTTAGTCGCCAATGATAATGAAACCAAAAAATTAAGATTATGGTTTAATTTTTCTGAAACCCAAATGTTTCTTAAGTACATTCAATGACCCTTTATGCTTTTTTGTCAAAATCAAATTTCACCATATAGAAATGGACACTAAACTAGTCAAGCTAAAGTTTAATCAATTTCATTGAAATAAATAAGACAAAAATGAATATTATTATTCTTTCTATCTTTATTTTTAAATACTCAATTATATCATGACTTGACTTGTTTACTATTTAATTTGTTATAATTTTTTATGCAACCTTAAATTCTTATAAAATTGCATTCTTCGTTGTTTGATTGAGGATGTTCATGGTTCATGGGATTCTATTCTTGCAAGAAAGTGTAGAGTAAAGAAGTTGCACATGATTTATTGTCATTGCCTGTACTAAACCAATCATGAGTTGATGTGAGCAAAGATTTTGTGTTTGGACTACCAAAAACATCAAGAAGATAAGAGACCATAATTGTTGTAAATTTTTTTATTTTCTTCAAAATATCCTTTATATAATATATTTAAACTTATATTGTTAATACATTGGTGTTTTAAACTTATAAAATATATATTTACCATTCAATATTTTCTTCCTTCTACAACTATTGATGTTTTAACCTTTTCTTCTTATTCCAAAGTTATTGTTAAATTTAATTTTTTTATTAATTCATAATGGTCGCATATAGCCGTGTTAAAAAGAGATTTTATTGTAATTTTTATATCTTTAAGTAGTAATTTTGGTCACCTTGGTTTCGTATATAATACTTTTAGATAAAGAATAGCAGCGTCATATAATTTTGGTACGTTTGTGAGTTCTTCATAAAATATTTAACAAATTTTACTTACGTGACACTGATAAACAATGTGATAAACTATAAAACACTTATATAATCGTCAATGTGACAATTCAATCCAGATGTAGTGGCAGGCGAATAATGAAAAAATAAATACAAAGTGATGATAAAGGAATTTGAACCCTCACTCCTTAGCTCCGATCCAACAACACTACCATTAAAGTAAAATCACTACAATCGTAACACAAGTAATATACATAAGATAAATTAATTTTAATAAACTCAAATAGTTATACAATTGAACAAAAATATAAATATAATTTCATTTCAATAATCATGATACTCATTCATTTATTTTCTCAATAAAGATATATGAAATAACATAAATCTCAAATCATTCTTTGCTTTAGAAAAAGATTAAGGAATTACTTTTCTTTGTTAAATTTTATTTTAGAAAAAAGGATTAAGGAATTACTTTTTTTTGCTTTTAATAAAGTAATAAGGAGTTATATAAAACATAAATCATTTATTATTTCAAGAAATTATTAATAATCTATAATATATTTCAAAGAGAATAACATTAAACAAGTTAACTAGAGACTAACACTAAAATTCATAATTAAACTATCATGGTGGACATCTATGATTACTTATATACAAACAAAGCAGATTCTGAATATATTAAACAAAATCATATTCAAAATCTTCATTAATTTTTCACTGTGTGATTTCTTAATTTATATAATTTAGGTTATCAGTGAAATTTGAATATCTCTTTCCACTAACAACTCAAATACTTAGTACCAAAATTCACAAATTAATCATAAGGTTATCCCCTTAGTAACACCTATGTCATATAATCATCATGTTTGACATGTGTATCACTACTTAAGTTTTTTTATAACTTTTCATTTCTCATATTTATTTACTTAATCCACTTGCACACAATATATGTATATGTATGTATGTATGTATGTATGTATATGTATGTATATATAAACCCTTTATCAAAGGAATATTGTTTCATAAACATCTTTATTTAAAAGGTATTTTTTTAGGGGAGAGGGAATCGTATTGATTCTCCATCACTCAAGCCATAAAAGATTAGTTAAAGTAGTGACATGCATCACTTGGAGAACAATTCTAACACTTAAGTGACATATTTCTTGGGAAAAGACATTTGGCACTACTTAAATGTCTAAAGACTTAGAGGAGGTAAATTTTTTATGACTACTCTCTCACTCAAACTCTCACTCCATGCCTTTAACATCAAATATCATCATTTAACTGATCTAAAGGTTTTTTGGAAGATCAATATTTGATGTAACATTAAATGTCACCATTTCAATATCACTTGAGTTATAACTTGTCTCATGAGTGAGATATTCAAGCATCACATGCATGCTTTCATCTAATAGAACAAACAACTTAAAAAATTTTGGATTTTCAAATTATTCATTATCAATTTCTTATTCAAAATAAATATGTTTTGGTTCAAGTGTTTATTCAATATTCAATCCTTACAATAACAACATTATCATAAATATATTTCACAACAACCAACAATCATAAAACCATACTAAATAATATAATTAACTACAACATTCAATACTTCCAAAGCAATGGTCTCAAAATAAATAAACAATACACTTGCCAACAATTTAAAATAACATTTAAAATCTTAGTCTTAACATTGTTTCTCAATTAAGATCAAATCTCATTATTTTCATAAATTCATAGTGTCTAACCTAGGGTATTAATTCACATATCAACAAAATTCTTCTTTAAAACATTTTATTAATTAAAAATTTCAATATAACTTCACTTACCTTAAATTAAGCTTAATTTTCTAGTTAGATCACACATGATCACAACACACCCCCCATGTGACACAACAAATAGTCCCCCCGAATCAAAATTCTAATCAGATAAGATTGATCTAGACTTTGATACCTTTTGAACCATGGACTGTGAAAGAGGAATGAAAACAAACTCATTTCAACATCTTAAGAAGAAGTAAGAAAAAATAGAATTTTAGAGATATGGTAATTATAACAAATAAAGAAGGAAATATTTTGTTATATATATATATATATATATTCTTATAATATAAACTAATTAAAATATTGTTTTTAATTTATTTTTAACTTTATATATTTTCATAAAAGAAGTTCTTACATTTTCCACAACAAAAAATTTATTCCTAAAAAATTCATGGTTTTATCACATCTTCCTTTAACTCCTTTTTGACATCTTATGCCATATTGACTAAATTGATGGTTTTATCCTTAACTACTTAGTTCACATCAATCATGATAAATCCAATTTTAAAAGAAATGTCTTCTCTATCAAAGTTCAAAATTTGACTTGAATTAGACACATACTTCCTTAATTAAGATACATGAAACACATAATGTAGGTTAGTGAGAGGTCACATCTAAATTATTTCTTAAGCTATTGAGCCAATATGCTAAAAATATAACATAATCTAATCAAAGTAGGAGTTAACTTCTTTGACCTAATAATTCTTCCTACATTTGTAATAGTTTAACTATGAGGAATGTATGATCCTCGGTTGCAAAGTCCAAACAATTTCTTCCTTTAATCTACTAACTATGGATTTTTGTTTGTTGGCTCACGGTCTCTTAATCATATCTTGTATGTCTGACTTTCTTTATAGACTTTCTTTATAGTTTGTTGAGACAACTGTAGCCCTATTAAAAGCTATCTCCATCTCAAAATCAACATAATGAAGCCTTACACCTTCTTCCATACAAGGTTTCAAAAGGAACCATGCATATGATTGATGACAATTGTTTTTGTTATAAATAAACTTCACCAAGGACACTTTTATCTTAACTTTTTTGATGATCCAATATATAAGTTATTAATAAATCTTTAGGCATTAGATCGACAAAAAAAGTTGGGTATACTTAATCAATTAGTGTTTATTTAAGTTTATTCTTATGGTCTTTTTACGAGAAGATATTGAACTTAACATCTAAAGATAATACATTTGTATGTTATAATGCAATTTTTTCTACTTATAAACGTAACAATCGAAATATCACAATTCGATTGTAATTTAACCTATTTAGTTTCTACCACTAGAAAATTGATAACATAAAAAATAATTGTCTTTTAAAAAATTATCTCATTGAGATTAATCTTATGGCACCTGTTCTAATATTAATTAATTATTGAATCGAGTATTTATTATTACAAATTATATCTTTCAACAAAACAATTGTGACTAAAAAAAATTATATAGAATATCTAAAAGTTCTGTAACCTCTCTAATAATAATTGTGTCAAATGTTAAAACTCATTCTTATGTCATATGTCTCATCATTAATACAAATTAAGTTCTTGTAAAATTTATATCCAAACATCCCTAAACAAGTAGCCTGTTATTTTAAAATAAGATCATGTTAAGATACTAGAGAATTATCTATCTTTCATATTACTGCATTTATTTATATTTTGTTTTCTGATTAATCTCCATTGCACTTTCACTCACAGGTCACTGTAGTGAGTGCACCCTTTAGCTTCTGAGCGTATTTTTTCCATCGGACATGGATTCACCTTTTTCTTGTTTTTTCTTCTTCTCTTCGATCTTCACTATCATTGTCTCCTCTTTTCTTTTCTTCTATGACCCACAATACATGGGATCCCATTGTGCCCCCAAAATGCACATCAAATGCATGATCTTCCATACAAACTCACCCAAAATCACATAATGTTGAATCAAAACCCACAAAAGACACGTGTACGGTGATAGGAGCATGGGTCTAAGAGTACTAGGTGGGATTGGGGGTTCACTATCTTTACCCCGAAATGACTAGAAAGAGGTAGTAGCGTCTTGCATAGAAAACCTTACCTTCCTCAAAGAGTGCAAAGTGCAAAGTGCAAAGTGCAATATTAAAACTTGTAGGCCATTTTACTAAAGTAAGCGTGCAGAAGCAAATAAATAATACCACCCGACTTGCAAAAGCAAAAGAGGAAAATCATTGAATATTCTTATTGTCCAAAACATCATTTTGCAGAATTTTTTAAATTGTATAGGAGAGATTCGATTAACTGTTTTACGTTTTGTATCATTCAAATATTAAAATAAAAACTTCAAGTAAAGTTGTTTTCTGAATAAAATTTAGACAATTTTTTAACACCTCTATAACCTCATTCATTTCTTATTAAAACATGGGATGTTTACCTTAACACGAAGCAAGGTTATTTTAATCATATTCTTTAAATAATATAGTTTTTAAAATTTCTATTTATCCCATGAATAATATCTATATATGTTATCATCATTATGAATATAAAAAGGACAACAAGAAAATGGCAAATTAATTCCGAAATGCACGTTAAGTAATAGTACAATTTAGATAGAAAGAACTAATGTTTAGCCCAGTGTAGACATAAGAAAAATATGTTAACGCTGCATGATTTGTTGGCATAAGTTGAGATTGCATGATGGTATTGTAGAAATGCATCATAGCCGTTGAATGAAAATAGCATGAGACACTGACTGAGACCTTAACTCACTACACTACTTACACTCAGTCAACAGCGTGTCAGCTTTCCCAGAAAAGAGAGCCTCTTTCTTTGAACTTCTCACACTACACACTTCAACCTTTCTCTCTCTCTCTCCCTTTCTCTTTCTGCTTTGCTTTGCTAGTTCATGGCGTTTCTCAAGTCTTTCTCTCTCTACATTTCCATGTCCTTGTTCTTCTTCCTCTTCTTTTGCTTCTGCAAAGCCAGTACTACCAGCGCAAAGTCATTGTCCCCTTCACCCTCCACTTCCTCTGATGTTGAACTTCTCTTGGGAAAAATCAAAGCTTCACTGCAAGGTAACTCTGACAACCTTGTTTTGTCTTCATGGAACTCTTCTATCCCACTTTGTCAGTGGAGAGGCCTCAAGTGGGTGTTCTCCAATGGCACTCCTCTTTCATGCACTGACTTGTCCTCTCCACAATGGACCAACCTTACACTCCACAAGGACCCTTCTCTTCACTTGCTTTCTCTTCAGCTCCCATCAGCAAATCTCTCTGGTTCCCTCCCCAGAGAGCTTGGGGGGTTCCCCATGCTTCAAAGTCTATACCTTAACATAAATTCATTACAGGGAACCATCCCTCTTGAGCTTGGCTACAGCTCCTCCCTCTCTGATATTGATTTGGGTGACAATATGCTAAGTGGGGTTCTTCCTCCATCCATTTGGAACTTGTGTGACAGACTTGTTTCCCTTAGGCTCCATGGTAATTCACTATCTGGGTCTGTTTCTGAGCCTGCATTGCCCAACTCATCCTGCAAGAATTTGCAGTTGCTTGATTTAGGTGGCAATAAGTTTTCTGGGAGTTTCCCTGAGTTCATAACAAAGTTTGGTGGGCTAAAGCAGCTTGACTTGGGGAACAACTTGTTTATGGGTACAATTCCTCAAAGCCTAGCTGGGCTTAGGCTTGAAAAATTGAATCTTTCCCACAATAACTTTAGTGGGGTTTTGCCTTTATTTGGAGAATCCAAGTTTGGTGTGGATGCTTTTGAAGGGAATAGCCCTGGTTTGTGTGGACCACCTTTGGCAAGCTGTGTGAGGACCTCTACACTGAGTTCCGGTGCAGTTGCTGGCATTGTTATTAGTCTGATGACAGGAGCTGTGGTTTTAGCCTCTTTGCTGATTGGGTATATGCAGAACAAGAAGAGGAAGGGGAGTGGAGAGAGTGAAGATGAGTTGAATGAAGAAGAGGAAGATGAAGAGAATGGTGGTAATGCTATTCGTGGAGCTGGTGAAGGGAAGCTTATGTTGTTCCCTGGAGGTGAGAATTTGACATTGGATGATGTGTTGAATGCGACTGGGCAAGTGTTGGAGAAGACTTGTTATGGGACAGCTTATAAGGCTAAGCTTGCTGATGGAGGCACCATTGCTTTGAGGTTGTTGAGAGAAGGTAGCTGCAAAGATAGGGCTTCATGTTTGTCAGTTATAAAGCAATTGGGAAAAATTCGCCATGAGAATTTGATTCCTTTGAGAGCTTTCTATCAGGGGAAGAGAGGGGAGAAGCTCCTTATCTATGACTATCTGCCTCTCAGAACCCTTCATGATCTTTTACATGGTTTGTTCAATATACAATCTTCCACTATTGCATTTCTTTTTATTGCTTTTATATTTCAATCATACACTTTCACCATGGCAATTCAAACAAATTGCACTGCTACTGCAAGTTCATTTAAACCATCAAAAAACTGTCTTCACAAATTGAAGTGTGAAATCAACACAACTTTTAGTGTCTAACTAAAAGTGTGTTGGTTTATAATTTTATTAATATTTCTTCAAACTGAAAATTTATATAATACGTCAACGTGTCCAAAGGTAGAACCAAAATGCTGATGAATTCTCGGCCTAAAGAGAAACTAAATTATACCTGCTGTTAGATCTCAGAACAATCATGATATGTATTGCAAGAAACTCTTGAAATGGGGTGCTGATGAATTTTCAGCCTAAAGAGAAAAGAAATTATACCTGCTGTTAGATCTTTGAACAATGATGATATCTATTGTAAGAAACTCTTGAAATGGGGCTGTCCCTTTTGTGGAGCATCCTCTGCTGGTCATTCTTGATCTTCCCATTGCAAAAAATGCATAATCCAAAAGCAATAACTATGTAATAACAAGAAGTTGCATTCTTCCTTGTGTCTGCAATGTAATCATATGTGACTATTTATGTGGCCTGTCAATAGGGTGCTGTTATGTCATTATGGAAGGTTATCCTTGTATAGTTTGTCTAATTTCTTGAGCATCAGACTGTATTTAAGTGAAAATTTTCACTACTGAACTTAGATAGTAGTTTGCCTTTTTTGAACTGTAACAGTTTCACTGCAATTTGGCATTGATCATTATGTTGTGGTTTTAATTTTGCACAGAGCCTAAAGCTGGAAAACCAGTTCTGAACTGGGCCAGGCGACACAAGATTGCATTAGGCATAGCAAGAGGTCTAGCCTATCTTCACACAGGACTAGAAGTTCCTGTGACTCATGCAAATGTAAGGTCCAAGAATGTGCTTGTGGATGACTTCTTTGCAGCCAGGCTAACTGATTTTGGCCTGGACAAGCTGATGGTTCCATCCATAGCAGACGAAATGGTGGCACAGGCGAAGACTGATGGCTACAAGGCCCCTGAGCTTCAAAGAATGAAGAAATGCAACTCGAGGACTGATGTGTATGCTTTTGGCATACTACTGCTTGAAATCTTGATTGGGAAGAAGCCTGGAAAGAATGGAAGAAGTGGTGAGTATGTGGACTTGCCCTCAATGGTGAAGGTGGCAGTTTTGGAGGAGACTACAATGGAAGTGTTCGATGTGGAACTGTTGAAAGGGATAAGAAGTCCTATGGAAGATGGGTTGGTGCAGGCACTGAAGCTGGCAATGGGGTGCTGTGCACCTGTGGCATCTGTGAGGCCAAGCATGGATGAAGTTGTGAGGCAGTTGGAGGAGAATAGACCAAGGAACAGGTCTGCATTATACAGCCCTACAGAAACAAGAAGTGGAAGTGTTACACCATTTTGAGGTTTCAATCCAACATGCTTATTAGTCAAACTATTGATTTTCACTTACTACTTACGTTGTGTTTCCTCTTTTTCTCATCTGAATGTGAGGATAGTTTATGATGGTCTAGAGAATGTTGTAATTTTTTGTTTTTCTTTTCTCCATAACTCTTTGCATTAGGTAGCCCCTATTGTTTTTCAAATCAAATATAGTCACACAATTATGCAGACTCCTCGTTCTGGAAATTCTGCAGTGCTTTAACTATCTTTTCACTAGCAAAAGTTTAGGCTCAATATAATGCTACTTTTGTAGAACAATGATGTTAAACATAGACTAGGTGCTGATGATATTTAAAGGGACTTGTTCAGGACATTTTTAACCACTTAGTTTGTGTTTGATTTTGGTTTCACGAAGAATTTCCCTATTAAATGTTTTAATAATAATTTTTCCCCATACTCGGTCCTTTGAAATCCAAAATCAATTCAAAGATAGAAACATAGCATTTAAGATGCTCATAAGGCCGTCCATCGGCACAAGAGAAACAATGGGGCTTCGCTATTTTCGTACCTGGATCTTAGGGCTGGACAAAAAGTTTAAATCTTCATATCCGATATATTTTAATGGATTTATCTCAAGTTTAAATTCAATTTTTAAATATAAATTGTATAATTTTTTAGAATTTGAAAATTCAGAATTAAGGTGAGTTCAAATAAATTCAAGTTATGAAGTTCGGGTCAAAGATAGGTAAGGTATGAAAGGGTTGAGTTGGGTTTAGTTCTTACCAGATTGAGTTGTGCAAGTCTGAGTCACTTTGGACCATGACACAAAGTCATGATAAGTTAAGTAGAGTTTAACTTAAGTTGAACTAGGCTAAAACTAGGTTAGTCTTGGTCATGTTGGACCCAAAAAAAGTTAGGTTGGGTAAGAATAGTTAGTCTTGGTCACGTTGGACCCAAAAAAAGTTAGGTTGGGTAAGAATCTTGTTAAGTTAGTAAGGTTGAGTCTAGGTTAAGTTGAATCGAGTTGATCTTAAATTAAATCGAGTTGGGTCATGTCCACATCAAATCAAATTGGATTGGTCGATGACAGGCTGAATTGAGCTGAGTCCAAGTTATACTAAGACTGAGTTGAGCTTAGTCCAAGTTATACTAAGTTGACATGGCCTAGGATGAGATTAGACTAGCCAAGTTAACCAAATTGGCTCAGTTGAGTTCAGGCTAAGTCACCTTGAATTTACATTAGGTTAAGTCAAGGCAAATCAGGAAAGACTTACTTCAGGTCATATCGAGTCACTGTCAAGTTGAACCAAGGAGGTGAGGCCCAAGTTAAGCCAACAAGTAAGGCCCAAGTTGAGCTAAATCAAGCAAGACTCAGGTCAAATCACGTCAACTCAAGTTCATATCCAGTTGAATGGGCCTTGATCCATGTCGAATTGGGTTGGGCAAATGTGAGGCTGAATAAGTTCAAGTCTATGTTAAACTCTGTTAGCCCATACTTCGAGTCGAAACGAATCTATATCATGTCAAAGCAAATAGAAAGAAACTTGAGTCAAGTTGGTTGTGCCGATATATAAATTATAAATTAGTTGTTACATATGAATTAGAAATTTTAAAATAAATTTTACCAAACATTTATAAAGAAGATGTATACTATTCAAATAAAATAATAGATAGTTTATTTTCCTTATAAATAACCTTTCAATGAGTTTATATAAAAAATATTTCATTATTTAAGCATTAGTGATTTTACAATTTAAAAACTATTAAAAAGAATGTTATCCTAGATAAAATTTTATATTTTGATTCCTATAAGCTCCAAAAGATTAAGTATTGAATGCATAAAATTTTAGAACTATTAAAAATACATATAAAAATTAATTCTAAAATTACACATACACATATATTAAGTATGTAGTTTTTATAATTTTAAAATTATTAATAATAAACGTAATATTAATATTAGGATACTTTTATATATAAAGTTTTGATTAATAAAAATAAATGTACTAAAAGAATTATTTTACGAACATTTCATGTTAAAACTATATTTATTTTACAATATGTAGTGAACATAAATATTGCATTAAATAAATATATAAACATAGTGTTAGATTTAAAATTTACATAATATTAGGATAATTTTATTTATAAATTTTTGAATCATATATTAGCAGAAAATTTATATTTAAAATTAAGTAAAATAAATTCAGTTATAATATGACTTAAAAGAATAAAATAAAAAAACTTGAAAAAAACTATCTTAAAAAAAAGGATTTTAAGCGTAACTTGATTTTACAAAAAGTAATCTTGAACATGACCGAGTTCTTTATTTTTTATTCTCCTAAATAAAGACATGGTTAAAATGACATAAAATATTACATCTTATAAACCATAAAATAAATAGTATATGCCTTACTTTTGAGATAGTTTGAAATTATAATGCTCTACTGTTGAGAAGTTAATTCAAGAAAGATAATTTGTATGAAAAAATAATGAATGTCTGCAACAATGAAGGAATTTTTTTTTGGATAATATATCCAAAAGTTAGTAATTCAATTAATGCTTTAGCACCGCTCATATAAAAATGACATTATTTATAATTTTAAAATACATTAACATTATGCAAATAACCGTTAGTCAAAAAGAACAAATAACATATATCTTATATTAAAAAATTTAATACTCTAAATAAAAAATATTAATCAATATTTAATTAAAAAATTTAAATTTAAAAATATCTAAATTTATAAAAAATTACAAATGTATTTAAAAAAATTACAAATGTAATATCTCATATTTTTTTTTTATATAATGCACACAAAATTTCTATAACAAATATATATATAAATATTCATATATACATCTTAATATTTCAAGATATACCATTAGATAGGATTTAATAGAAATATATCATATAATTACAAAATAAAATAAAATAAAATAAGATTTCTCTATTAGTTTATTGAAGAGTCACACCACCTCTCAAATCCTCTATGCTCATGTGTAATACATCATTATTACAAATTTAAAAACAAAATAAACAACACACAAAAAGAAGTATAAACTAGAGAAATTTAAAATATATAATGATAAATTAAACTTCTATCCTATTTAAACTACAACACATGAACCTTTCATACATACGTCATACTTATATACTTATATGACATGGTTAATCTATATGATTTGGTCGAATCGATTCTTTTTTCCACTACAACATAGTCCTATGAACCTCTTAATCCATATAGTCGAATTAGTTCTTTTTCAAACCAAAATGCAATTATATGAACTTGTTAATCCATATGATCTTATCCAATCGATTATTTTTCACACTATAGCAGAGTCATATGAACCTCTTAATCCATATGATCTGGTCCAATCATTTTTTTTCACACCTAGTGTAGTTATATGAACATACTAATCCATATTATCTGGTTCAATCGGTTCTTTTTCACAACGTAACTTAGTAATATGAATAAGTTAATCTATATGATCTAGTCCAATCAATTTTTTCCCACAGTAGCGTAATCGTATGAACTTGTTAACCATATGATCTGGTCCACTTGATTCCTTTTTACATCGCAGCGTAGTCATATGAATCTCTTTCGACTCTTATTACCTGATAATTTTCATCTATATGATTCATATACTATTAGAATCAGGATATCTCCTTCTAAACAAATTCACAAATAATGCACATCTTAGACAATCTCATCACATGTATTTCCTTTATGAAAATACTATGTTGTCATCACACATTACATCAAATACCATCAATCTATCCTCAAATATCATTATTGAACTTCTTTAACATCATAACTACATGTTTACTAAATTTATCAAAATTAACTATTTCTATACTTTCAAAATCAATTCTCAATTCACAACACTTCAAAATCATCAAACACATATATATAATTCCAGACTCAATTCTTACAAGAAAGATTAGAACTAGTGACCACGTTTCAGATCTTCTAACCTAGAATTTTATTGAAAAATAAATATAATTTTCTTACCTAAATTCACAAAGAATTTCACAAACCTACTCAGAATTATGATTAATGATTAAAACACATCATTAAAACTTTAAATTAACTAAGACTCTTGATGATAAAAACATTACATGGAATCACAATTTAAACTTAAGTTATTAGAAATACTTAAAAATTAAAAAAAAACAAAAAATAAATTTACTCCAATCAAACAAACGTCCGTTTTTATTTCAAATTCTTCTTATTATTCTGTGCTCTTTTACTTCGATTCAAACTCTTGGTTCACTTCTTCATCTTTTGCTTCAAATTCATAGTTACACTTCAATTTTTATCACTTGTCAAATATGGTATTAAAGAAAACGCATAGCAGTTCCGTCAAATAATTTTGCTATTCTCTTATATATATATCATAGACAAGATTGTAAGTTACATCTATTGCAATTCTACCATACTATCATAAGACTAAGTTTGGTTTGACATAGCCTAGCTAGTCTATTTTGTTGCATATGAATAATATTTATTTTAAAAAGAAAAACTTGATTAATGAATGATTTTTAAACTTATTAAACTTATCTTTTGATTGACTTTTAATAAAGATGAATGTTTTTTATTGGTCTTCCAATCTCAAGTTTTGAATTCAAACTTTATGTTGGAAGATTTTAACATTTGTGTAATAGTTTGATGCTTCTATGAGTAGTTTGATAAAATATGTAGCATAATATAATTAGTCCAAGAGATTATTTTATGTGAAAAAAAGTAAAATGATAAAAGAAATTATCAATTTTTTATGAAGAAAAATTGGGAAATAAAAAACTTCTTTAATATTAAATACATCTTAAAGAGTTTCATTAATGATGAAAAAAAAAAAGTAATATAGGATGAAACGAACCAAACCACCACGCCCTATGTGAGAAGGTTCGTATCTTTCAGAGGCTCATCGGAATCCGACACCGGAAGCGCAGAGCAGCCGCCCACGGCGGCGAAGAGCCTTCGAGAATAATCAAAATTCAAGCTTCACGATGGAGTCGCTCCAAACGCTACCTCCACTCTCACATCTCTCACCCGCCGCACTCTCCTTCCTCAACCACAGAGTCCACACCCAATGCGCCCTCGCCGATGCTCCCAACTTTGTCTCCGAGCTCAAGACTCAGTGCGCCGAGTTGGATCGCGCGCTCGACGAGTTGACTCGGAGGCTCGGAGCGGGTCTAGCCGCGTACGCCTCCTTCTCCGGCGAAATCCACGGCCTCTTCGGCCATGTCACCGATAGGTTGACTGCCCTATCCTCCACTGTCGTGTCAGGTTCGATTCGATGTTTGTTTTTTGCCTTTTTAGGTTATCTTTCTGCGTTGAATTTTGAGGAATGGTTTTTGTTTTTTTTTTGAGTGAAGATGAAGGAAGAGGCGAACGGGATGGCAAGGGTTTCAAAGAGGAACTTGCGACTTTGGCGAAGGAAGTGGCTAGATTGGAGACGGTTCGTGTTTATGCAGGTTGCTTTTTTTTTTCTTTCTTTTAAATTGTGCAAAAGTAAAGAGATTGTGAGAAGAATTTTGATAAGATTTGGTCGATTTTTGTGATTTGGGTTATTTGTAATCATCTAGAAAGTATTGGTTCGAATTTCAGTTTTAGTGTATTACCAATTCTTTTGATCAGTGCTATTATTTCTTAAAGCTGCATTTGTTTCATCAACAAACGGCTCTTGAACTCTATACTTTCTGTGCAAATCAATGAACATTGTTGGACTAGCAGGAATTGGAAGATGACAAAGCATTTGTGTTTCATGATCGTTGTTGTGATTATCAAGAAATGTGTTTAGCCCTTTCGGTTATGGTTATCTCCTTTGGCTTGATTTCCCAGGTTTTGCTTTCTTTTTATCATCTCTGTCTTTCGGGAGACAGAAATTGAAGTACGATGCTTTGACATGCTTATCCATAAGAACTTTTAGGAGTGGAAAATGAGAAGAAAAAAATAAAATTGATTTCTCCATAAGTTAAAAGTAGTTATGCTTAAACTAATTTATAAAAATTTTCTTATATAACTTCTCTAAATTTTTATTTTTAACTTGTGCATAAGTTAATTTTAACTTATGAAGAAGTCAATTTTAATGGTTTTTATGATATGGATTTGTTGTGATTGTCAAGAAATATTATGCTTTTCAGTAGTTGTCGTCATACATACTGCATTTGGTTTGAGTTCTTAGGTGTGACCTTTGTGAATGTTGTTTGTTTCTTGAGACTCCTTTGTTTGTTTTGTCTTCCAGAGACAGCGCTTAAACTTGATAATTTGGTTGGTGATATTGAGGATGCTGTATCATATACTATGAGCAAAACCATGAGGAAACATTCTGCAAGTCAAAATTCACAAGTGAGCATGCTTTCATACTATTTACCAGATGATAGTGGAAACTGTAGCATTGCTATATTACTTAATTTATCTCAAATGTTTCAGGAAATGCATATGCTTGCTATTAAAACACTGAAAACAACAGAAGGCATATTAACTTCAATTACAAAATCACATCCTCAGTGGAAGCATCTTGTATCAGCTGTTGATCACAGAGTGGATCGAGCTCTTGCTATTTTGAGGCCCCAAGCGATTTCTGAGCATCGAGCACTTCTTTCTTCGCTTGGATGGCCCCCACCTCTTTCGGCCTTTACCTCCTCAAATTCAGAGGCAAGGACCACGAATCAAGTCTCAAATCCTCTGCTGAGCATGCAAGCGGATCTTAAACTCAGGTACTCTGAAAACTTTTTGGCTTTGTGCAACCTACAAGAGTTGCAAAGGAAAAGGAAAGCTAGGCAACTTGAGGGCCATGACAGGGAAGTTGCCCTACAACAACCACTTTGGGTAATAGAAGAGCTCGTGAATCCATTATCATTAGCTTCCCAACGGCATTTCTCAAAATGGATTGATAAACCGGAATTTATTTTCACACTTGTATATAAAATCACAAGGGATTTTGTTGACTCTGTGGATGAATTGTTGCAGCCATTGGTTGATGAAGCAATGTTACTTGGTTATAGTTGTAGAGAAGAATGGATCTCAGCAATGGTAACTTCCTTAACCACATACATGGCGAAAGAAGTTTTCCCTAATTATATTAGTCAACTAGACGAAGAGAGTGCTACTGGGACTCAGTCATCTGCTAGAATATCATGGCTACATCTCATTGACTTGATGATAGCTTTTGACAAAAGAATTAAGTCTTTGGTAGAGAATTCTGGGGTATTGCTATCCTTCGACGATGATGATATCATGCAGAAAATTTCATCTCTATCCATATTTTGTGATCGTCCAGACTGGCTTAATCTATGGGCTGAAATAGAGCTAGATGATGCCCTAGATAAGTTGAAACCAGACATCCAAAATGAGAATTATTGGATAAAAAAGGTTGAAGGTGCTGTTCTTTCATCCTGTACTGATGATTACAAGTCTCCTCTGGTTTCAAATTCCTTTCTTCGCCATTTAGCATCTGTTATTGATCGCAGTCGATCATTGCCTAGAGTAAGTCTGAGGTCAAAATTTATCAGGTTAGCAGGTCTTCCTATTATAAGAAAATTTTTTGATTCCGTACTTATCCGCTGCCAAGAAGCTGAAGGTTTGACAGCCTTAACTGATGATGATGCTGTATTAAAGGTTACAATTTCTGTCAATGCTGCTCATTACTTCGAATCTGTTCTAAAGGAATGGTCTGAGGATGTCTTCTTCCTTGAGATGGGGATGGATGAGGATGATGAGGCAGGAATGGAAAGTAATGCTAATATCTATTCTGAAGGATTCCCAGAGAGTTCCAGAAGAGTTATTTTTGATGATGAGATAAAAAAGTTGGAAGAGTTCAGAACAGAGTGGGTTGAAAAGATATCCCTAGTTATTTTGAGGGGTTTTGATTCTCATTCTAGAGATTATGTGAAGAACAAGAAGCAATGGCAGAGGGGTGAAGAAGGATGGACTGTGTCAAAGGCTCTAGTAGAAGCCCTGAATTATCTGCAAAGTAAAACTTCGGTGGTAGAAACGGGTTTGAACGGTAGGGATTTCGTTGGGTTTTGGAGAAGTTTGGCCGCAGGAATTGATCGGTTGATTTTTAATGGTATTCTTATGAGCAATGTAAAATTTCACAGAAGTGGTGTTGACAGATTTGGTAGTGACTTGGAGGTTTTATTTGGGGTATTTGGGTCATGGTGTTTGAGACCTGAAGGATTTTTTCCAAAAACAAGTGAAGGTCAGAAGTTGTTGAAGTTGGATGAAAATATAGTGGAAGAATGTAAGGCAGGGGGGAAGAAGTGGTTGAAGGAGAATGGATTCAGACATTTGAGTGTAACTGAAGCGGAAAAGATTTTAAAGAATAAGGTGTTCACGAGTTGAAAAGCTTTTGGCTTTCATTTTAAGCACATGCACTGCTGAAATGGCTTATGAACTTGTGAAGATTTAGGATTGTTTCGTGGTGTACATTACTTTAGACCCACCAGTTGAACCAATTCAATTTTGCTGAGTTGCAATAAATATATTTTTCATATTTCTAGATGCTAGTTATACTGTAAATGTGCAGTGAGGAAAACTATTCTTTCTCTTTTATTTTATCATTTTTATGCTGCCTTTTGAATTTGATATGAACAAGACCGTGTAAATGAATTGCAGTTATTATGTTATCAATGACTGCAACACTGACATTTCTTGTGTAAACTCAATCATGTTATCACATGTTGCAAATTTCTTTCGTAAACGTCGCATGGCAATATAATGCACAGTCAATTACACGAAAAAAATAATACAAGATCGAAAATTTGAGCAATTTATACAGTAGATAAGTAGCTAATAGTTAACAATAAACTAGAACAATGAAATCAATCCAGATCTATGAGAATGTCCTAACACCATACGAAAAAATGTTCTCCTAGCTTGCAAAAACCGGAGTCTCTCAAACCATTATCAGCATAGATCTTTGATAAGTCGCACCCTCTTCTTGCTAATGTTGTAGGGGTTATATGTACTTCCTTTCCTCAAATGTCTTAGATTTTGATCAAGGTAAAAAAGATTACTGAATGAAACATCCTCTTGCGAAGACGATAAGAGTAATAATTTGGTGGGGTCAAGTTCACTCATCAATCCACCATTAAATACCTAATATTAATTAGTATTTTAGTTTATTGGTCTCATATAATTTACCATCTTATGGATTGGGTGATATTATTTGTTAACTCGTATAAGTAAAAAAAAAAAAGGTTTTTTTATTACATGTATTGATTATGTTGAATGATACATAATGTTTTGAAAAAAAATATTTAATATTTTTACAAAAGTAAAAGTGGTGATTTATTATACGTCTTTATGTTTCTTGTACAAATTGGATATCATTATTTTTTTAGGCTCATCTTATATTATTTACGAGAAAAGATGTTAAGCTTATGTTTCTTGCACGAATTGGATATCATTGTTTCTTTATGTTCATTTTATATTGTCTATTTTTTTTTTTTTAGGTTTAGTGTTCTAATGTGAATGTCATCCACCTTTAGATATTGTGTGAGTAGATATCATTGGGATACAATTTTTTTACTCTTTTTTTAACGTATATTTGATTCAGTATGTGGGTTTACAATGGAGGGTAGAAACAAGTAATGGATAAGTTTTGAGTGATTAATTTATCTCAACCCATCTTAAATACACCAAATGTGAAATAGGCCAAAGTAAGCTAAACTAGTCTATATTGTGACTCTTAAAAGACTATTGTTTCAATAAATGTGTTTGCTCCCATTGAATGTTTACGTTCCCATGTATTGGTTGTAGCAAAAAGATGACTAATAGCGTAGACAATACATTTTCTCGAGGCCTAGGTGAACATTGACCTATTTTTTTTATACTGAGGCCACAAAACTAACAAGAGTATAAGAAGAATATCCTAGATAAGACTACTTGAAGGTGTGTTTTGGAGGAGAAGGTGTGTTTTGGAGGAGAGAGAGGATATTCCTATTTATAGAAGTCTAAATATGATCTACCTACTCAAATGATCTCAGTCACACAAACAAGAAGGAAGTAACATTCACATAGTATAGAACGGTCATATATACGCAAAGTAGTACCGTTAAAAGTAAGTCTAGATAACCTAATGCATATAATAAATATCAAATAAGGATAAAGATATGAATACACAAATAAAAGAAAAAAGAAAATTAAAGCTCAGGGGGGGGGGGGGGGGGAGAAGCGAGAGGATGGGGAGGCGACGGTTGGGGAGAATCAACTGAGTTGTGTCTATGAGACCCAATCTCATGTCTCAAGCTTAAGCTACGAGTCCCATATCTCTTGCTACCCATTTTAAAGTCATAAGTAACATGTTGGTAATACTTGGAATATGATTGAACTAGAAAATGTGAGACTTTTACCTTATAGAATAACACTCAAAATTCAACAATCTCCCACATATTAGAAAAGGTAAAAGAAAGAAACAAAATAGAATATAAGAAAACCTTGGGTCTCATACAAGATGTAGTTCACAATAATTTCTATAACAAACTATATGAACTAGCTTTAGATTGAGAAATTTAACATACAGTGTAGTTGGTGTAGCAAGCTATATGAATAAAAACATTTAGGTGTGCTAGCAGTTAAGCATTCATAGTACATCCCATAATCCTTGCTGTTATCAATGTTTTATGATTATTATGCCATACACTTGCTTGATATTCATGAGTTCTTCATGATTCTCACCAAGATCTCATACAAGTAGTCCTGCTCAACATTCATATAAACGATTTCGTCAAGTATACGTTGCAAATCATACACTACTTGTAAGGGATAAGGAAATAATTAAAAACTTTGTGTGGAGATGAGCTTCATCATACTACATAGCAAGGAAATTGAGTGTAGGATGGAACAAATCCTTGATGGCTTAGAATTTCTCTCAAGCCATAAGGGTGATTTAGGATTGAAAACAGCTAGCGGTGTTGGATTTCGGTTGAGTAATGAACTACCACACAAATCACAAACAACATCTTTGGTTGTTGGAACTGATATTTATGGCAGGGATTATGATAAACAATTAGTTCTTGACTGGTTGACATCTGACATCAACAATCGTAACCAACCATCAATACTTTCTATTGTGGGAATGAGAGGGGTGGGTAAGACCACTCTTGCCCAACATGTATTCAATGGCCCAAAAGTGGATGAGGCTAAATTTGATGTCAAAGCTTGGGTTTGTGTTTCACATGAATTCGATGTTTTCAAGGTATCAAGAGCAATTCTGGAGGCTGTTACTAAATCAACTGATGATAGTAGAGATCTGTAGATGGTTCACACAAGATTGCAAGAGAAATTAAAAGGGAAGAAATTTCTTCTTGTTTTGGATGACGTTTGGAATGAAAACTAAACTAAATGGGAAATGTAGACTGAGCTATCGCTTATTTATCCGAATTTATTCTCGTAGTAACCATTTTTATACACAGAATCGAAATGTGAGTGAATCTCCTCTACTATTTTTGGAGGTTGTTTTACTATCTATATGTAGTTTGGAATGAAAACCAAACTAAATGGGAAGAAGTGCAGAAGGCCCTTTTTTTGGGAGTCCAAGGGAGTAGGATTCTTGTTACAACTCGTGGTATGAAAGTTGCTTCTACCATTTTATCAGAAGAACAATCCTTAAAGCAATTACAAGAAGATGATTGCTGGAAGTTGTTTGCTGATCATGCATTCATGGGTGATGATACTCAACCAAATCCAAAATGCAGGGAGATTGACATGAATATTGTTAAAAGATGTAAAGGACTACCTCTTGCCCTGAAAACAATGGGAAGTCTATTATACAAAAAATCATCTATTTCAGAATCGGAAACTGTGCTCCAATGCGAAATATGGGAATTTTCAAAAGAGCGTTGTGATATTCTTTCCGCTTTGGCATTGAGCTGTATCCACCTTCCTTCCCATTTGAAGGCCTCCTTTGCTTACTGTGCCCTATTCCCCAAGGATTATTAATTTAAAAAGGAGGATTTGATTCAGTTGTGGATGACTGGAAATTTCCTATACTGTCGTCAACATAGTGAGCCTTCAAAAGAAGTTTGGCAACAATACTTCAATGATTTATTATCAAGGTCCTTCTTTCAACAATCAGGTGAAAACGAAAAAGTATTTGTCATTCATGACCTTCTAAGTGATTTGGCAAAATATGTTGGTGGAGGCATATACTTCAGGTAGGATGTTGATCAAGCAGAAAAGATAGAAATAGTAACTTGTCATTTTTCAGTTGAATTTGGTTACAACGAACATTTTGATGTGTTTGAAACTTTATGTAACAGAGAAAGGTTATGTAAATTTATGCCAACAAGTAGGAGCCATTATTATTTTGGCTATGGCTGGCATTGCAACATGTCCATACACAAATTGTTCTCTAAGTTTAAGTTCTTACGAATCTTACCTCTAATTTATTGTGTTGACATTGAAGAGGTACTTGACTCTGTTGATAATCTTGAACACCTCCGTTCGTTAGACTCTCTCGTACTGGCATAAGAAAAGTATATGAAAAGATATGTTCACTCTCCCATTTGCAAATACTGAAGTTGAACTACTGTAGGAAGTTGGAGGAGTTGCCCTCAAATTTGCATTTACTCACCAAATTGTGCCGCCTTGAATTTATAGAGACTGCTGTGAGAAAGGTGCCACCACATTTGGGAAAACTGAGGAATTTTAAAGTAGTAATGCATTCCTTTAATGTGGACCTGGAAAGGAGTTTGGTATTCAACGGCTAGGAAAGCTCAACCTTGACGGACGTCTATCAATTGGGGAGGTGCAGATTATTGAGAATCCCTTGGATGCATTAGAAGCATATCTGAAGAATAAAACACTCCTTGTGGACCTAACATTGCGATGGGGAAAGAATGGGAACTCTATTGATTCAAAAAAAGAAGATGACGTAATTGAGAATCTGCAACCTTACAAAAACTTAAAGGAGTTGTCAATCTTTAAATATGGTGGGAAACAACTTCCAGATTGGTTACTAGAAAATTCATTGTCAATCTTTAGTATGCTTTGTAATAGGGTTGGAGTACCCCTAAAGTGCTGCCATTATTTTTATTCTTCGCCGTTCAAAAAACAAAAAAAGAAAATTCATTGTGGAATATGGTGTCTTTAGTGTTGGATGAATGTGTATCTTGCCAACGTTGACCTCTCCTTGGACTTTTACCATTTCTCAAGGTCTTAGATTAGAAACCATGATGAGATAGTGAATATTGATGGTGATTTTCGTGGGAACAACTCTTGTTCATTTAAATCCCTAGAGACATTGGAGTTCTCCAATATGAGTCAGTGGGAAAAGTGGGACTGCCAAGCTGTGATATGCTCTTTTCTAGTCTACGATATCTTTCCATAAGGAATTGTCCAAAGTTGAAAGGACAACTGCCAGAAAAGCTTGTTCCTTTGGAAAAACTACAAATTTAAGACTGCCCACAACTCGAGGCTTCCGTTCCCAGGGCTCTAGATCTAAAACCACGTGACTGTGGAAAGATGTAGTTGGACTGGGTTACAATGAAAGGGCTCATAATGGAAGGCTTATTGGTGGAAATTGTTGGGTCCGACACTCTTCAAAACTTGCACATCATTAAGTGTCATAGATCAGAATCATTGCCCGGAAACATGCATATGCTGCTTCCATCTCTCAAGAGGTTATCGATAGTAGACTGTCCAAGAGTTGAGTCGTTCCCTGAGGGAGGTTTGCCATCAAATCTAAATCACATGAGACTCAATCATTGCTCTAGACTTGTTGGCTCACTGAAAGGAGCTTTCAGAGACAGTTCTTCTTTGCAAAGCTTGTGTATTAAAGAAGTGGATATGGAATCATTTACAGAAGAAGGTTGCTTCCACTCTCTCTTGCTTCTCTAACCATCTATCATTTTCCAAATCTACAAAAATTGGATTACAAGGGTCTCTACCAACTCTCTTATCTCCAAAGATTGGTTCTTTGGGAGTGCCCCAACCTCTAACGCTTACTAGAGGAGGGTCTTCCCAAATCAATTTCACATCTTCAAATAATCTATTGTCCGTTGCTGAAACAGTGTTGCTAGAAAGAAGGAGGCGTGGGACATCTTGGTAAAAGTGCTCAAGGGTGTCAACTGTGTTAAGGAGATACGTCTTCAAACTCTATGAGGTGACTTGAAGGCTATGAAGATGAATGATTCAACAGATGTATCTAGTTACATTACTTGTGTACAAGTAGTAGCCAATCAACTTAAACACATGGAGAAACCATCACAGATGCAAAAATTCTTCGATGATTATTGACTGATGGCTTTGAAAATGTTGTATGTGCAATTGGGAAGTCAAGAGATTTAGAAGAAATAATCATCGATGATCATGAGGATTCTCTTGAAGCATATGAACAACGAAAGAAGAAAAAGAAACAAGAAGTTTTGGAGGAAGCCTTACAAACAAAGATGACCATCAAGGAGGACAAGGTGATATATGCACAACACAACCAAGGACGAGGACACGGAGATCGCAGTTACGGTCGTAGTAGAGATCGTAGTAGTGGAAACAATGAAGAGAGAGAACAAACAAACTAACAAAACTAGTGTGGAAAACTAGAGGTGATCATTCAATCGTCTAAATGTTGAATGTTACAGTTGTGGAAAATATAGACATTATGTGAAAGATTGTTATGCCAAGAAGAAAGTGGAAAAATGTTACCATTGTGGAAAATATGAACATTACGTAAAGGATTGCTATGCCAAGAAGAAAGTGGAAGAAGATGTAAACTTAGTCAAGGAAGATGAAGGGATCCTCATGATGGCCAATGAAGACATCACTCTAGACAGTGACATGGTGTGATACCTAGACATTGGTGCTAGCAATCATATGTGTGGACACAAACATCTCTTTGCTGATATACAAGAGATAGAAGATGGGCATGTGTCTTTTGGAGACTCAACAAAGGTCCCAATCAAAAGCATTGGTAAAATATGTTTTTTTTTTCAGAAGGATGGATAAACAGGTATTATGGAGGATTTCTATTATGTACCTGATTTGAAAAATAATATTCTCAATATAGGACGATTACGAGAGAAAGGATACTCGATTTTCATGAAAGATAAGATGTTGCATTTGAAGGACAAAAGTGGTAAAGTGCTTGCACGTGTGGAGATGACAAAGAATCGGATGTTCAAACTCAATCTAAAGATCAATGCACATTCTCTTAGGAGTGAAGGCAAAGTTGTGGATGCAGAAGAAATTCTTAAAACATCCAAAGCATTAGAAGCCCACATAGTAGAGATAGAAGTTGTAGAAGAAATGCTTAAAACATCCAAAGCATTAGAAGCCCATATAGCAGAGATGGAAGTTGCAAAGAATAAAGCACAGGTTGTGGCTCATGTGATGAAAGATGGAATTTTCAATCCTCCATTTGATGAAGAAAGTGGTGTGGTTATTTGAAAAGATGATATGCAAGAAACACATACTTTGAAAAGAGGATATGCAAGAAACATATATTGTGGATCTATTTGTGTGCCTGATTTGTTTTAAAATTTCTGATACAAGATCAAGAAATAAGGGAAAGATAGGATAGATGGATGAAATTTTACGGTAATTAATCCACTTACTATTAAAGCCAATTATACCCATCATGTATATTACGAAATCCCACTCTACTGAGTCATAAGCTTTTTCGTAATCTAATTTGACTATTACTCCCTCCTTCCTTAGAAAATGAACTGTCTCATTTTCAATGAGTACACTATCTAGTAGTCCCCTACCACTTAGAAATGCTGATTAGGTATAATCAATCACATTTTTGTAATACACCTTTAAGTCTATTTGCTAAAATTTTGGCAATGATCTTATAGATGCAACCAACTAAAGAGATAGGTTTATAGTCCCCCAAATTGCCAGGATTGTCTTTCTTATATATAAGGGTTATGAATGAAGTATTGCATCCCTTAGGTATATAGCCAAATTCATGGAAACTATGTATAGCTTTGTAGATATCATCCCCCATAATTTCCCAATTAGTTTTAATGAAAAATAAATTACACCCATCCGACCCAGGCTTTTCGTACCACCACATTGTTTGACCGCCTTTAGGATTTCGTCCTCTTTAAATTTACAACACAACAATTCATTTTCTGCAACCAAAATATTTCTAAATTGAACCCCATCCAAACTTAATACACTTTTTGGTTGCTATTGGAATCCATTCTCAAAATAGTTTTTCACTTCGGTCTTCACCTTACCTGGTTCTTCACACTACTCACCATTCACGAATAAACCTTTGATCTCATTATTTACCAACCTCCACCGCAACCTAGAGTGAAAAAATTTAGTATTGGCATCCCCTTTCTCAATCCACTCCACCCTAGCTTTTTGTTTCATCATAGCATTTTCTCTTTCAGACATTGTTTTTAACTCACCTATCAACTGGATCCTTCTCACCTTCATTTTCTCTTGAATTTTTCCTTCATCATCATAGTGGTCAATTGCCCCAATTTGTTCAATAATGTCTTGTTTTCTTACTCTATCCCTATTAAGCACTTGTTCCCTCCACCATTTCAGCTTATACTTGAGCCCTTTCAATTTCATTTTCACATTCTCGAGGTTGTTCCCATTCGTCACCCTTTGTTCCCATGCCCCTCTCACGACCTCTTTATACCCTTCTACCTCTGCCCATACGTCAAATGTTCTAAAAGGCTTGGCACCCCAATCAACTTGCCTATTCTTCACCACCACTGCACAATGGTCTGACACAAGCCTACTTTGGATATACTGTGTGGAACCCAGCCACACCGCCAGCCAAGAGTCTGACACCAGTACTCTATCTAGCCTACTTTTGGCAATGCCATTAGATCTGTACCAAGTAAATTTTCTTCCCACGGAAGGAATGTCAAAAAGTTGACATCTATCAATGAAAGCATTAAAATTTTCCATTTCTGTTCTATCCGTTCCATCTCTACCTAAGCCCTTCCTTTCAGTTGAATTCCTTATCGCATTAAAGTCGCCAACTAGACACCAAACTAAACTCATGTTCCTGGTGATAATACATTTAATTCAGCCCAAAGTGCAATCTTATCTTTAATTGAGCATGAAGAGTATACATTTATAAACCCTACAGATACTGCCTGAGAGCCCCACCCCCTCCCAATATTATATTCCCCTTCCGTTACAATGAATCCTTTACTCTCCTCTACCCTTCGACACTGAAAGACACGATTGCTCCACATTGTTAAGATGCCCCCACCTTCATTTTCCACATTCCTGTGTACCCATGTAATCTCATTCGAACCCACAACATATAGCATGTCCGTTCATTCAGTTTTGTAATCTTAGTCTCCTGAATACATATGAGTCCCGGTTTCTCTTTCCTAACAAGTTTAGTTAAGTATTCCATTTTATGTCCCCCCCAACCCTATGATATTGATACTAATGATACTCATGGTAGAACATCGCTCCTTACGTTTGTCTAGTCCCTCAAAAGAGTACTATCTCTATTCTCTATTTCTCTAAACATCTGGATAATCCTATCCTCATCACTCTTGCAAACTACCCCCATCCTGCTTGCTAATCTCCACAATAATGATACCTCTGTTCCACTTTCTGACAGTAAAAATCTAATATTGCAGTTATGAATATCACTATCTGAAACGAAATTGGAATGAGATGGAGACACTGACCTGGTTCGAGGCGAGAGAGATTCCGTTAATCTTGGGTTAATGCATTTATATTTTCTCCGACCCCTAGGGTTGCTTGATTCGCCCCTCCATTGCGGCCTACGCAATTGTATCTCCCTTGGACTAATTGTTTCTTTGTTAATCGGCACCATAATACCCTTTTCCCCAATATTATTCTCTCCTTCAAATTCATTGCATTCACCCTTTCATTCCTTGGCGGCATTACTAGAGAGGATAGGTTGCTTGTCATCGTTGTTTGGGAGACAAGCGGTTGAAGTTGCTACTGTGAGCTCGTGCCCCCCACTTTGCCCTAGTAAGTCATCCTGCCCGGCCACATTCCCCAAGCATTGCGATGCTTGTACCTCTAGTGCAGCGTCACTGTTAGGAAACCCCTCCATGTTGCCTTTACATGTCACTTGGTCATTGTCCCTTGAAATAGGTATATCGTGGGCTTTTGGCCCATCTTCATTCCATGTGCTGTAGTCGTCACCGAGTAGAAGATTTGGCTTGGGCTTGTTTCTATCAATGCCACTTATCACGACCCAATTCACATCTTCATGAAAAGTGCTTTTCGAGATTGTTGACTCCTCTAAGGCGTGAATAGTTTCCTGTTGCCTACCTTCCAAAACTAGGAACATATCATACTCACTTTCTCTACCTTGTCCTTTTCTGATGCTTTCATTGAAAAACTACTTTCATCCACAACCTTGAGTTGTTCATGTACCTCCGCGACAATTTCCCTGTTGCTAAACTTGCTCAAATTTTCTCTTACCTCACTTTGTCGTTGTCTTATTTCCAAGTTAAGTAACACTCCCTTTTGCCGCCCTTGTGCTTCATTCTAGTCACCGGAATATGGGATTCCATCTCCATGGTCACTACAATTGTTTTCTTTCTCACCAGTCTCCTCCACATATGCAGCATCATCTCCGTTGCTCCATTTATCATCATCTAGATGCTCCATTTCCCCAACTTTGGATATCGTGACCGAGTTCAAATGGGAGGAAAGATCACCGTAAAACCACCTTCTACTATGTGGTTGTACAACTTCAGCCACTTCTTCCTTAGCGTTATCCAGTAAAACTTATCATTTATTTTGATACTCTTCGACACTTCGGCTTTGTCTGGCACTGGAACTCTCACTTTTAATCTCCCAAACTCAAGCCTTTCCCACTCCTCAATGGCCACGTTCTATGAGTGATCCCACATTTCTTACGATATACTTAAAATATTCCATTGTCAACAAATCTAAGGGTAAACCTCTGCACCTTACCCATACAATCCTGTTTCCTCTTGGTGGCTTTTCACTCCACGGTTCTAACACATCAAAAACTACAGCTAAACCTTTCCTATTCGTATAAAAAATATTGTTGTCTGAGTTCCATCATTCCCTATTAGTAAGAACGCCTTATCCCACAAGTATCTGACACAGTTCGAGCAAAACCCTAGATGTAGTAGGTCTTCCCTCAATTCTTCTATCGTACAGTATTCGATTGTTGTACCTATCCAATTATCCACCAACCAACTTGGTTTGACAGTAGACACTTTAATCTGTTGATCTCTCCACCCGAGATCACACTTTGAAATATTAACAGATTTTCCATTATGCACTTTCTTTAAGTATGTCGACTTGACCTTCTACACCTTCTGTACATTTTGTTGTGAAGGCTTTTGTTTCTCCGACAATCACTTAAGTTGCAATGTGTTGTTTGGTTGCGTCTTGTGCTTGACAATATTTCTCATATTATCATTCAATGACGCTTATCGTCTCGTTTGGAGTACCTTGGAAGGTTGACATGCAACTTCATCATTCTTATTATGATCGTGTCCAGCTCCTTCTCCAACCTTTTTGTACTACGAACATCACAAACGTACAAATCCAAACCTATTCATAAAATAGATTATTACCATTCATTTCATCATAATATTAACCCTACATTTATTCTGGCCAGTCAAAATTAATATATAAAAGATAAGAGTGAAAGAAATTTATCTATTAAGTTATCTAACTACCTTCATGAGCACTATAAGAAAAAAGTTGTTTAGAGACCAATTTTTAGCTACCAAATGAAATAGTTACTAATTGTGACCAAAATAGGCACCAAATTAGATTTTGGTTGCTAAATAACTACAAAATAGAAGGAATGATTGAATTTAGTGACCAATTAAGTCAAATAATTGGTATCTAATATTAGCTACCAAGGTTTTAGTGACGTGTACCATTAGATTCTAAATTAGTCTCTAACTTAATTAGATACCAATTTAGAATCTAATGACATAGGTCACTAAAACTTGGGTATCTAATGTTAGATACCAATTATTTGACTTAATTAGTCACTAAATTCAATCATTACTTCTATTTCGTAGTTATTTAGCAAACAAAATTTAATTTGGTGACTATTTTAGTCACAATTAGCAATCATTTCATTTGGTAGCTAAATATTGATCTCTAAATAATTTTCATCTGTGGTGGAGGGAGCTAAGTTGTTTCTATGATTTTAGAAATAAACATGTACCCTGCCATCTTAAATACATAAATTATACCGAAATATACAAAATTCCTTGGAAGAAAATACATACAATGTTAGATTATTAGAAAAAGATTAAATAATATATGATTACTATAAATTTTATTTTAATATAAAGACAAAAATGTTATTTTAATAATAATATAAATGTTATTTAATAATAATGTTTATAATAATAATAATATTAACAATAATATTATATTAATATTAATATTAATATTAATATTGATAATACTAAGAATAATAATAATAATAATATTAACAATGTTAATAATAATATTAATATAAATAATAACAATATTCATATTATACAAATTTTGAATTCTGTATGTCACACCCAATTTCGTCTGGGTGGATAAGTTTTATTTTTCTTCTCTTTTTATCATTTGAAAAAATAGTAAAATAATTTTTTTAGTTTGAATTTAGGATTTTGTTAATTTCTCTTATGTTTAAAATTTGATAAATATTCATTTTACTTTTCTCTTATTTTTGTTCTTGAACAAAATATAAAAGTGCAAAAATATATTGCTATTACTTTTATTAAATTCTTCTTTATTAAAAAAATATAAAAAATATAATAATAATAATAATAATGATACGGAGAACAAAGAGATAAAAAGGATTGGAAAAGTAGTTTGTCTCTTTCCCATTTTTTTTTTTCCAAAATTGTCGGAAATCTTTCGTATCCCTCACTCCACCACCATTAAAGCACAAGTCTCCAAATTTGCGTTTTTCTCACAACTGAATAAGTTGGCAACTCTCCTCTGCAGCGAGCCTCCTTCTATATTTGCCACCTTGCATTTAAAGAGAGGGAGTCAACGCTCCAACGGATGGGTTCAAGGGGGTTAAGTTTGTTTCTTTATCTTATTGTGGATACACACATCACGGAGGAAGCTTCTCTAGTCCACTAGGCTTCTTTCTGTTCTCTTGAGATTTTGTTTCCATACTCTGGACGGCAAAAAGCCATGTAAAGAGCACCCATTTTGGGGTTTGTTTTTTGTTTCACTCCGGACATAAGTAATAGACTCTCAGTGGAGATTGGGAGGACCCAATACACTTTCACCCTCACCAAATACGTTCTCACAAATTCTCACCATTCACACCTTGCATATCACTATTTTCTCTTCAGAAGCCACCAACTTTCTTCATTGATCTCAGCCAGAAGACAAAGGAGGAAAACATAAGGGGCAACAAACGAAAGAAGAAGGAAATATCAAGGGGTGAGTTTTTTTTTTTTAAATTTCTAACGTTAGTCATAACATGGTGTTGTGAGTTAATTTTACTTTTGCTCTATTTATCTTTATACATCATGCTTATTTTCGCCACTGCACACAATCATTCATGCCCTCACTATATCCATGTTGCACCTCAAAATGCATGCACATGCTAGCTTGCCCACGTAACAAACACCAGAGCACTGTCGCTGTCTACCAAACCATCATCACAGTCGTGACCTTCTTCCTCTCATAACCTTGCCACGTCCTCAACCACCATAGACTACTAAAAAAAAAAACCAAAAAAAAAAACATCACGAAACCACCTCCCATGCACCTTCAATACTGCCCTATCATACCACAACAACCCTGGCCACAAACCAAATCACCTCTCCACCACCACCACGCGATGGCAACGCTGGCAATCGCTCGTCGCCACCAAATCCCCATGAACCAAGCACCTCCATTCTCCGCTCCTACAACAATCCATGCCATCAAACGTAAGCAGCTCTACCTCCATGCAAACACCTAGCCACCAGATGTAAGCCGTCCTACCTCCTAACCACTTACCTTGTTGCAAATCGTACCTACAACTACATCATGCAACTACACCATGCCTCCACGTATCTCCACAAACCACCAAGAAACTAGCATGCCACTATACCATAAAAACCACCCTCACGTGGAAAAAGAAGCCTATGACATATTCACCGCCATCAGCCATCTCAAGATCGTGCTTCCCTTAACCTAAGTCGTTAGCCATATCACCACCATGCCTTTCAACACCATTCTCATCCAGCACCGAGCACTTCATGCCACCATGCACCCATACTCTTATAACCACCATACTGCACCATGACACTATTCGCCACCGTTGCCACAGCCCAAACGCCAAATAGCCGCTTCCACCTTACCATCATGGGAGGAGCCATGCTCCTCTACGCCACCCTCACTCGCTGTCAATGCTTCTCCAGCCTTGGGTTTGCCCACCGTCACCAAGCCAAAACAGCACCATGCCAAATGCTTCTATGCTCTTCCAATCTTTCTTCCATCTTTTTTCTCTCACCGTAAGTCACACGCCATGACCACCGTTTCCTTTGCCAAATAGTAGCACCGTTTCTTCCTCACATGCATATACCAAAGTCAAAGCCTTCTTTCTCTTATTTGTTTTACGGTTATTAGGGTGTTTGAGCCTAAGAGGTTTGAGCTTGATTTATTATGAGAGTTAATTGAAATATAAAGAAAATAAAAGAATAATAAGCGTGAGATTTTGAACTTGAGTACTAGTTACTTTGGTACTGTGTAAGTAAAAAAAAAAAGTAAGAATAATGAGTGGATTTGAAGCACCACATTGTATAGCATTTATTGATGGGATTAATGCAATTAGGTGAGAAAGAGGGACGTGGTGGCTTGTCTAGTGCAAATAATGAACATAAAAGTACATTAATTTAATTACTGGTTGGGATGGTTGGTTTTGAAACTATTTACGTGAAGTTGTGGTATTGGCAAAAACCACGTAAGCTAATTGTTTTGATATGACATTAATTTAAAATAGATGAAAAAGAGATTGCATAATTGGAAAAAGTAGATCTATATGGTACATTTGTAATAAAAAGTTGATGTTGGAATTTAATTAATTAAGCATGAGTGAATAGTAGCATGTAATTTGGTGACCGTGAGTGAACTAGTTTCTTTTTAGCACCTAATCTTAATAAATAACTAATGATAAAAATGGTTCAATTTAATTTTGTTGTAATTTAATTAATTTCGAGCTCACCTTGTTAATATTATTGTATCATTTTTTTTTATTACTTTTTTTTAAAGAAAAGAAAGAATTTCTTTAGCTTTTTATATAAAGTCTTTTTCTATGTTTTATTTAAAATCTTTAATATCCATTCGCGTCACATTAGATTTTATTGGAGTTTAATTCGAAAAAGTTTTTTTATTTCGTTTGGATATTCAAATGACCGCACACGTCAAATATGTCTAAGACGAATTTTTCTCCTAAAAATATATAAAGAGAAACGTCTAATTTTCAAAAAAATATAAAAACACCAAATTTTCAAAAATATAAAAACATAACAAAACTTCCAAAAATAAAAAAAAATATATTAAGCATCTCAAACAAATAATTTTAAAAGAACTACGTAACCCTGATTTTTCATTCCAAATGGAAATACGTAAGACCAAGGTCAAAATCTTGTTGGGCTCTAAATATTAAAAAAATATTTTTGTTTGTTTTTATCATTTCATCTTTGGAAAGATAAACATTTTCAGAATCGCACTCAGTTTTCTTATTTAATTAAATGTACCGTCATAGAATGGGCGTTGTGGGGGTGCTAATACCTTTCCCACACATAACCGACTCCGGATCTAGACTCGATTTTCGCAGACTATAGCCTTAATTTTGATTTTTCTATAGTTTTCTTAATAAACTATGGTGGCGACTCCTTTCCTTAAATTTTCAAATAATTCTTATTAATTTTTTTAGATCGCCATCCCGTCGTGATTTAGGTTGCGACACTGTATATAACATTTAAATATAAAATCTGTATATAACATTTCAATTCTGTATACAAATTACTATAATAATGTTAGATTATTATAGAAAGATTAAATATTATATGATTACTATAAATATTATTTTAATATAAAGACAAAAATGTTATTTTAACAATAGTAATAAGTTAATAATAATATTAATATAAATAATATTAATATTATAAAAATTTTAAATTCTATATAAAAAGTTTAAATGTAAAATTTTATGTAATAATGTAAATATAAATTCATATATAATATTAATTTTATATTAGAAGGTAAATTCATATATAATGTTAGTTTTACATACTAATTCAAATAGTTTGTAATATTAATCCTACGTATATAAAAATTTATATTAATGTATTTTATCAATATATAATTTCTGTATGAATTTGTTTTATATTTTATTTATTTATGTAGCATGTTTGATTTGTAAAATGATTGAAATCGTACTATTTTATTCAATATATTTTGTTGTTGATGATAAAGAAAACTTTCTAGCAGAGTTTGGTTCCTTCAAAACTTGAAGACCTTCTCTGTCTCTTTTCATAACCAATGACAAAATATGATAAAAATAATTTATTTATATTTTAAATTACAAAATTTAATTACAAAATTTACAATTTTATTAATTTTTTGCGATTTTATGTAATATAATATAATTTTATACAATTTGTATAATTAAATTATATGAAGTTGTAAAATTTTATAATTTAAACATTGAAATTACTTAAAATATATTATTTATATAATTTAAAAACTAAAATCATTAATTGGTTTATATAATTCAAACAAAAATTTATTTAAAATATATTATTCAAACTAATTACAAAATTATAAAATGCTATGTTTTAAGTGCAAATTGTACAGTGAATATTGTGTATAGTAAAGTATTTGAAGTTTTATAATGAATATCTATTAAATACAATTTATAACATTAAACCAATTCGAAGTTATCATATTTTAAAATTTCAATTCACGGTATTCTTTAAATATTTCTCTTTTCATATTATTATTAACATTAATCTGATTATTTATTTTATAATTTCATATCATATGATCTTATTTATTTTAATTTATCTAATTATTTTTTTTGTGCACTTCCCGACTAGTTTGATAATAATTTAATATTTTTTAAACATTAAATTATAATATTCATAGATTAATTTATATGTTTTCGTATACATTTATGAATTAAGTAACAATTTTATTATTTCAAAAACTAAATTACTAACCCGTTAACTATCAAATTTCTCATTGACCCAAAAAAAAATACCAAGAGTTTGCCTCTCCACAATCATAGCCTTATTCATTCATCCAACTCACTTGAGAAAGAGCTCACACAGACAATGAAATACTGTGTGTTATCAGTAAACAATCATTCGTAGAATTGAATATCATCATTCATTTCATCATAATATTAACCCTGCATTTGGTCTGGCCAGTCAAAATTGATATATAAAAATAACAGTGAAAGAAAAGAATCTCAGTTAGGTTTAACTATTTGTTGACTTAGTTAGGTTGTTTCATGGTTATAGCAGTCTACATGCAATCTTAAATATGTAAACTATACCAGAATATATAAAATTCCAACAAAGAAAATACACATAGTGTTAGATTATTCTAGGAAGATTAAACGTTGGATTGCTACTATAAATATTATTTTAATATATCAACTAATAAGATAATAGATTTTAACATGCTTTTTAATATATCTCTTAATTTAAACCATTCACTTGTTTAGATAATAGTATAACAGTAGCCACTCATTGTAAATGCAATACAACTGTTTTTTGTGATGTGTGGAAGACTCAGCAATTATTGGTTGACTAACCATCCAAGAAGAAAATGTTGATCAAAATATCTTTTTGCCGTTTCATTCATTAACCTTGCTTTGCACTGAGTAATTGTTGGCGTAAGCTAGCAGCACTTGAATCCTTCATCCTTGTCCTACCATGGCATTAGAAATTGTAGGTGGTGCTCTTCTTTCTGCTTTCCTTCAGGTTGCTTTTGAGAAGCTAGCTTCCCCTCAAATTCTCCATTTCTTTCGTGCAAGAGAGCTTGATCAGAAGCTGCTCAACAAGTTGGAAACCAAGCTGCACTCCGTCCATTATCTGGCGCAGAGCGAAAGCAGTTCATGGATCAACATGTCAGAAACTGGCTGCTTAAGGTCAAAGATGCTGTCCTTGATGCAGAGGATCTCTTGGATGATATACAAACGCTCTCCAAAAGCCAAGTGGATGCTGAATCTGAATCTCAAACCTTCACATGCTGTACCTGCAAGGTACTCAATTTCTTCAAATCTTCTTCTATTAGTTCTCTTAGCAAGGAAATTGAGTTTAGGATGGAACAAATCCTTGACGGCTTAGAATTTCTCTCAAGCCAAAAGGGTGATCTAGGATTGAAAACAACTAGCGGTGTTGGATCTGGGTTGAGTAATGAACTGCCGCAGAAACCACAAACAACATCTTTGGTTGTCGCACTGATATTATTTATGGCAGAGATGATGATAAAGAAGTGATCTTTGACAGGTTGACATGTGACATCAACAATCGTAACCAGCCATCAATACTTTCTATTGTGGGAATGGGAGGAGTGGGTAAGACCACTCTTGCCCAACATGTATTCAATGACCCAAAAGTAGATGAGGCTAAATTTGATGTCAAAGCTTGGGTTTGTGTTTCGGATGAATTTGATGTTTTCAAGCTATCAAGAGCAATTCTGGAGGCTGTTACTAAATCAACTGATGATAGTAGAGATCTGGAGATGATTTACGCAAAATTGCAAAAAAAATTAACAGGAAAAGAATTTCTTCTTGTTTTGGATGACGTTTGGAATGAAAACCAATCTAAATGGGAACAAGTGCAGAAGTCGCTTGTTTTGGGAGCTCTAGGGAGTAGGATTCTTGTTACAACACGTAGTAAGGAAGTTGCTTCTACCATGCTGTCACAAGAACACTCCTTAAAGCAATTACAAGAAGATGATTGCTGGAAATTGTTTGCTATACATGCATTCCGGTAACAAGGATAAGCAATCGGGAGAAAAAGGCACAAAATCGCATAAAAATGATCAACAGAGGCTTACTTTATTATTACAGCAATTGATGTATAAGTGTCAATAGCATGTAACAGAATGAAAAGTTCAGCATGTAACAGAATGGAAAATATACAGCTCAACAAAACAGAAAATATAACAGAAAAACTATTAACAGAGAAATTAATTATTGTTAAGAGCCCCCCTCAAGCTGAGAATGAATGTTAAGCAGTCCCAGCTTGGAACAAAATCCATGAAAAACAACAGGAGTCATGACCTTTGTGTAAATATCTGCAAGTTGGAGAAAAGAATCAACAGGTAACAACTTAAGAAAACCAGCTTTGACCTTATCACGAACAATGTGACAATCTATTTCAATGTGTTTAGTGCATTCGTGGAAAACTTGGTTGGATGCAATTTGCAAAGCAGACTGATTATCACAGTATAAAAGTGCAGGACGTATGAAAGGAACACGCAAGTCTTCCAAAAGATAAGTAATCCATTGAAGTTCACAAGTC
>Ga0209700_101781_pt1 | contig 44767 bp, 16 predicted proteins | sample SiratroredBW_FD_187528 | JGI IMG/M metagenome (GOLD analysis project Ga0209700, IMG submission 187528) | Root nodule microbial communities of legume samples collected from California, USA - Siratro red BW (SPAdes) (version 2) | ecosystem: Host-associated > Plants > Roots > Nodule | place: USA... | reverse complement strand
AATTAGCTGTCTCAGGACTTTCTTTCAACTCTTCCAGAGCACTCCGAAACGATCCAACCACCCCACCATGCCATTCGTTTGCGCAAGTAGCAATGGCTTCAGCTTTTGTTTCTTTTGCCAATTTCTTGAGAAACTTTTGCCCCTCTTTTCCCTTCTTCAGAGCCAACTCCAGAATTGCCTTCGAAAATTCAAAAATGTTTCTTGCTTGCAAAAGTTTACGATCACCTCTCAAAATTCTTATGCAGTGGATCCTTTCTTTAAAAGTTTCATTGCAAATTTGCTTCAGTAGGTCGTGACCATAAGGATGATCATGAGCCCATGCATTTGCTGGTAAACTAGAATGGGAAATTGTGATCAAGCAAAGGATGAAGATCAGGGAGCATGGTGTTAAAGCATTCATTTTGGGATGGAAAGTTTTAATCAAGGATTCTTTGGTAATGAGGTTTAGGTTGATGATGCATATTTATAATAAAGTATTTGGTAAAGTAGGACTTTCAAGACAAAAAAATAGATAACAATTATTGTCAATTTAATCTATCATTAAATAATGCATTTATTTTTATGTTATTTTTTATTAAAAATAAAATTAAAGGGAACACCATTAAATTTATACTTAAATAAATATTATTTTAATTATTTTAATATTATTATTATTAAAGCAATAAAAGTGGAAATCGATCCTATATATATATATTTCTCCTATTTATAAAACTTCTTTAACTATTTTATATTATTAAAAAAAAGTTAAATTAGTAGAAAATAGTAAATAAGTTTATATATTGTTGCCCAAAATTACCTTTACTATATTTAAAATTAAAGTGGTGAGTGAATTTTGATATACATACGAATTTATGTTCTTATATTATACTAGACACTTATTCAAATTATTTATTAATTCTTTTAATAGAAATATGTCAATTAATTGAAGGAGTTTTAGAAAAAAGAACAATCAATGCATTCAGTTAAAGGAGCGTTATGAAAAGAGATAAAAATTCATAAAAGGGTCTTATAAATAGGAAGGGAAAGAATGATTGCTAAAAATGTACGTAGTATTTAATTTTTAAAATATGTAAGAATAGGAATAATTTGATAATTATATTATAATTCTTTTATAAAATTTGATACAAAATCAGAGTGATTTTTAATTATAGATCGTCACTTGAATTAATTGAAATTATACTTCATACAAAGTTATTAATAACATAATAATTGGTGTAAATTACATTATTTGATTTTCCTCCTGATCAATTTACATTGTGTATTTCAGTCAAAGATAAAACGAAAATTTTCAATTGTATTTTTTTTATAAATAATACTAAGAGAAAAAAAAAAGATTCGCCGTGTTTCAAACCGAATTTGTAACAATTTTTTTATGCATTGGGGAAATGAGAAATGTTGGTGATATTTTTCTAAAAAAATACAATTTTGAAAAAACTGAAGGTTCTAATGCTTATTTGAGAGGGTCATTAATTACATATTACTCTGATTGTATACTGGTGAGGTGATGGTTTTTTTTTTTTTTTTACGAAACTAACTAAATTGGTAGTACTTTTTGAATGAATTACTTTTACATTATATCTCAACTTATTAAAATAGAACGAAGTTATATTGATAAATAACAAAATTAGTGATAAACATATTAATTATAAAGAGAATTTCGGAAATTAATAAATGGAGTAATAATCCATTATTATCAACTAAATTAATTTACTTTCATTATCCTAATAAATTATGTATTTAAGGCTTGTAAATAAAAAATAAAAAATAAAACAAAGAAGGTGCGTACCCATTCATTAGGCATATTGTAGGTTGAATGTATTTTGTTTTATTTATTTATAATTTATATGTTATATAATTAATCATTTATTTAAAGTCTATTTATTTATTTTAATTGATATTTTGTTTAATATTAACTATTTCCTAAGTTACTTTTTTTTATTTATGCTTGTTTGTTTATTTAATTATTTATTATTATTATTATTATATATTATATTTTTATTATATTTTAATATCTATTTAAAATAAAATTCACATGACCGTTTCTTATTTAAAAAAATAGATCATCTCGACCTAAGTTTACTTTTTTTTTTGAAAAGGTTAAAATTATATTTGAATTTCTTTTTTTAAAAAAAAATCATGTTAAACATCACTATTCAAGAATTCATCAAACATTTATATTACGTTAAATAATAATATTAAAAGAATAATAAAAAATAAATCACCTTAAATTCATGTAAATAAAATAAAGTTGGTACGAATAAAAATTGAAATCTATTATAAAATATATATTAAAGTCTATTATAAAAAATATTCAACTTAAATTAGATAAAGTAAAATATCAAACAAACTCAATAATATTTTTTATATTTAATATAACTATTATAGTTTTTAAAGATTTAAAGATACGAGACTTATGTCATATACATACTTAATAATTCAATAAATAATATTAACCGAACCTAAAGCTTCTACAAAATAAATGAAAGTAACAGTCTAACTAATACTTTTTAAAATCCTTTTATACTACTGTACTTGAGGTTTTTTACATATAATTCTTTCTTAATTGTTAGTATTTTCAGAAAATCATAAATTCAAATCTTTTAATGTTGATAAAATAATTATATTTAAATTCAGTTTGATTAAAAGTAATTAATATACTCTATAAGTTCTTTAGTTAAATCTGTAAATATGAATTAATTTATAAAAAAAAATTAACTCTTCCCTTATTCAAATATTATCAAATCATGGTTTTTTTAACTAGCCATTAATTGGCTACCCAACCGAACTTGTTATATTTTGTGAACAGTTCTTATTTGCCTAATTATCATCCCCATATATGTCACTGTTCAAATTAAAAAAACAAAAAAGAAAAATCATACCATTATCTATTGCCAAGTAGCTTAGCAAATTTAACAAGAAGAACCTCAGTTAAGTAAAATATTTCAAATAACTACTTTTGTAATTTTGTACCAATTTAATCAATCAACCACAAATATCGATGTTCTAAAACCAATAACCTTCCTTTTAATCCAAAAGAAAACATCTTAAAAAATTTGAAGTTAACCTTTTTTTATATCTTAGCTATAACTTGATTAATTAAATTTCCCAAATTTACCAAAATATAAGTTTCTTTTAAGTTATTTTAGTAACAGGGAACTTTCATCTTATAAGAATTTATTGAATGAATATTTGATTAATTTATTTATCCAATCTCACTCATAATCTTTAACCAACTATACTTACCTCTAAGGCAACAGAGATTCTAAGGCAAAAACTGAGACACATGGAACAAAAAAAAATCACTCTCACAATCACATGAAAGCAAGGTTTGCAGCATCAGAGAACCCATATATTGTGGAGAAAAAGCTTTTTCAGTATCATAACTGGTTATTTACACAAAGAATAAAGGCAGGTAAAGATGAGATCCATATATTGGACTGTTAAAAAATAAGGGGAAAAAGAAAGGACACTGTCTCTCAAAACAAATTACATGCACACATCTATATGCTTTCCCAAAGAACTAGGGTTACCACAAAGAAAGGTTCCAACCAATTCAGCTCCCATTTCCTTTTCCATCTTTAGTATGCAAGGAACCCCACATCATATATGTTTGACTGATGCCATTGAAAATATTGTAGGAGACAAACCACACCCCTCATGGCCGCATTTCCTTTGAAGTCACATAGTTTCTGCTTTCTGTGACATTTGAATTGGCAAGAACAACCTCTTGGGCAATTTCCCAGTTTCCACTCCTCTCCCAACTGGAGTGCCTAGCATCTGATCGAATGGTGGGAGCACGATGATCTGAGGACAAAATTGAGTCAGGTTCAGATGTATGGTGGGGTGCACCATTGCTCCCTATGCCACGAATGTCCTCATCAACAACTTCTTCAATGTTCCTGCGCTGTGATATCTTCAACAGGTCTTCACCAATGTCAAGATCATCTTCAACCTTAGGGCGCGGATCTCCGTTCAAGCCGTCATCTGGGTCACGAGGCCGCGCAATGACCGGAGCCACTGGCCTTGGTACCTCCTCTCTAGCAAATGCCCTGAAATTGTTCCTTGAAGGCTTTACTTTCGTGCAAAACACTTCCAGAAAATTATTCAAACAACCCCGGTTGAAAACATTGATCCTGCTGTCAGCTCTGTACCGGAAGTTTTCATAGGTAGTCTGCAATACAAGAGACACTGACCTAGTTCATCAAGATACTCATGTAACACAAGAACACTCCAGAAATAACAACGGAAGATTTTAGATAAAGTAGTGTGGAATTAGTACCATCAAGATCATCCCTTTTAACTTTCTTTATTCAGTTACAAACTAATGTTAAAACCAGAAATGTCAAAAAAAAAAAAAAAATGGACTGACCTGATTTGTGCCTGTAAGATATAAATGAAAACCAGTTAGTCCACCAACAAACCACAGAGAGAAGAAACAATAAGCCATTAGTATGATAGATGCAGGGGATTCTTTCATGGCCTTCCAAACTGTGACGTTATAATTATCCATCAGAACCTTGATGTAAAGAGCTGAGAGGGAAAACACAAAGATGCACAGAATAGTTGCTGAAGAAATAAACATAAAGAAGTAGCGATAGTTCCTCTGCACATTTCAGAACAAAGAAAACAAGTAAATAGAACACATCAATAAATAAGAAAAATGTATCATAAAATCAAGATGTCATAGTGTCAACTTTCATACCAGACCAATGCACTGGCCCACCCAGGGGCAATGGTGATCGAAACGCTCAACACAGTTATTGCAAGTGGAGCAGTGTGAGCAACGAGGAGGACGATAGAGCATACAAGTCTCACAGTATTTCACCTTTATAGCAATGCCATGGACTATAACTTCTTTCGTTCGAGGGAATTGGAGACTCGGCGTTTGGCGTCCAGCTCCCCCGGCATCTCCAGAGACTGAAGAATGGCGTCCAGCTCCCCCGGCATCTCCAGAGACTGAAGAATCATAATAACGCAACTCTTCATCTGGTGGATGAGAATTTCTTGGAACAAAGCCTGGATCACCTGACGAAGTAAGAAAGAGAACCACCAGAACCTAGAAACATAGGCTGTGAGATTACATTATGAAATGCTATATGGGATCAGTAAAGAAAATCAATATCTTAATAGTGGATATATTAGGGGGGAAAACAGCTTTGAACTTTAATCCAGTAAATTCAAAGATTATTAGGGGGGAAAAACATGGATGCACGAGATGAATGATTTAATGTCAGTGATTTAGTTAAACAAACCACACTTTTGCAGTTATCAGCACTTGCTCATAACAGGTATGCAGGAAGATGGACAGAATATGTGATGAACAGTCGTAATTAACTGAACTTACATGAATGGTAAGGAGAATAGCCACTGCTAAAATAGCATATCCAGAATTATATGAAGAAAATTCATGCCTGAGATGTCTTGCTACACATACACAAAAGAGTATAACTGGAACAAGAATCAGCAATAAGGTGAAAAACAGGGACCTAGCATCAGGCCCAAATACCAACCTCCCTCCACATAAGAATTTCTGCAGAAGATCATGAGAAAGTATTAACTACAAAGTAAAATTAGAGTTAAGAAATTGCAGAAAAATAGTTCGTGAAAAAACTAAGACTTTTAATAGACAAAAGAATCCAATATTAACATAATGATACATCATTTCAAGAGAGCAATAGCATACATTAAACAAGGAGAATAATGAATCCTCCTATCCTATCTAAGGCAGAAAGAACCCAACAAGGCAAACTGGCTGAAAAATGCAATAAAGTGTTCCAATGTTTTAGTACACAAATGATTGATCCCTTGAAGAAGCCATTAACTAAGCACCATCACAGGCACGATCCTACCCTACAACTGTAAAAGGAAAACAGATGCTCTGGAAAATTCTGGCATTTCGTTTCAAACCAATAAACTGCTAGAGAATTACATTACAGCAGAATGCCATAAAATTTCACACTCCTTGTGCCTTTCAAAACCTTTAAGGCATATAAATAGAAAGCCCAAGACAATTCAGCAGGTGTACTAGAGAAGTGGCCCATTTATAGTATTATCAGCTTATTTAGGCTTATTTATGGCTACATGTCTCTATTTCTTTATGAACTTCAATAGTTCAACTATCATTCGATGAATGTGTCCATGATCATCTCAAAACTTATATCATGCAGACTTTGAAGGTCATTTATCTCTCTTGTTTCTCATCCTATTTTAGACCTATGACGTAAAACAAAAGAGCACCAAACAAACACATGATGAAACATAATCATCCTTTGTTTATCACTTGTCAGATAACCTCTTGCAGGCTGCAGATTAGAATAATTGACAACATCACAGCTGCAATCAATTATGTAGCATCAATCTTCCAATTTACAATACCATCAGTATTACCAGCCATCATCCATTATTAAAAACATTACTGTAATAGCCAGTAGCTGTACAGACAACCACTTCATGCGAGAGCAGGGAATGGGGACGTCAATTTCAGCATATCTTCAAAAGTAACTACTTAGACCATGGAAGAATGCCCATGCCCAAAGCCGGTAATAACCCTTATACATAATATTTCTCATCTTTCCCGAACTTGTTCTACCACAAACCACTTGATATCACACCAAACATGACAGTAATAGACATCTGTCGCTGCTGCTCAAGTGGTCCATCCCACATTCCAATTTAACCCAGTCAATAATATATACATCAACTTTACAATTTATATTTAGTCAGGAGTCATGTTGCCAAGAGAATTAAAAAATCTTTCATGACAATTCTATTCAGAGCACAGAATCACCAAAAAAATATTTGAAATAAATCGCACCCTTCTTAGACAAATGTAGAAAACATAAATAAGAGAAGAAAAGGAGCCACTCAATGATTTCAATCCAAGGTGTTAAATTACTTAATTATCTTTTTGTAGCAAAAACTATCATAGTATCTTCAAAGATACAAACTGGAAGGGGATCAAAAGCCCAAACTTACTATATTGTTTAATTCTACCTTTATTACACCAAAACTAAAAACACAGCCTGAGCAAAAAAATCAGTAAAACTTCAGAGGGGAGGAAGGCCAAATTCTGCATTTCATAAATTATTTCCCAAAAAGTCAAAGCAGGCTAATTGAGCCTAACACCTCCAATTAATTAATAAGGCACAATATAATAATCATAAATCAAACAACTGAGTTGAAAACCAACTGTAATCATGCACAACACAGCTCAGCATTCAAAGTTGTACAGTCCCCCAAAAATAACACATAACCCACCCCAGTACCATCTCAACTTTCAAGACACACCCAACTTTCAAATGAAAACATGCTTCAAGTGAAAAAAAGAAAAAATCCAGCTCCAACTTCACATTCCAGCAACCAAAACTACCCGAGAAATTCAAAGCCTTTAGCACGAAGCAAATCAAAGAGCCACGAACCCAGAGCATACCCAGATGGCATAAAAAACTAAAATTGCAACGAAGAAGAGGAAAAGAAGTGAACTTTACATTACTTCCTTTCCAAACTTGGTACACGCGCTTTGCAGCCATGAAGAGTCCTTCTGGGCTGGCACACTAGGTGAGGAAAGAGTTGGAGAGGAGGAAGTGGGAAGGGGTCATCTCACTCCCATTCACATTCCACAGAATCGGAGAGAGGGTCAAAATTTGTGGGCTCAGTCTGGAATGCGATGGAAAAGCTTCACTGAAAAGAAAAAGAAGAGAGAGAAAAGGAGAGTGATTGTGATCCCAGAGATGGCGGTTTCCGAGTTTGGAATTTTGGATTCGCACTGAGGAATGTTTCGGGCAAAATGAAAACAAAATTTCTGTGAGTGTGCCCTGCTATAATGTATTGTATTGAAGCCAAATCAAGTGAAAATAATGATGAAATCAAAATTTTCAACAACACCACCCTTGTTTTTTTTTAATCTTTCACACTCTTTTCTTTACACACTTTTTATTATTGGATAATTATTAAATCAAATATATAATAAACTACAGCAAAGCTTAGTATAGTTAACAAATCTAGCGTATTCTTTAGACATCCTTTATTTTATTTGAAAACACGCTTCACCTTTTTATTTATGAAATTTAGTACACTTGTTTATTTCTTATAGAAAAATTAAATGTCAAATTTATTTTAAAAATATATTTTCTACCATATTTTTTTTCTTAGGAATCAAACACATGTTAAGCTCTGGTAACAAATATTACGTAATTTATTCTTATTCAATATATTTTATAAGATTAATATATCAATTATTATAATTTTTATTAATTGTATATAAATGTTATATTATTAAATACCATAATTTTTATTTATTATTATAATTATAACTTTTATTTATTAAAAATAAATAATTCTAAAAAAATTATAAATAGAGACCAATTTTATAAAAACTATTTAAAGAGTCTTATGTTTATTTTTTCTATTATTTTTATATTTTTACTTACTTAAACACACATCGAGAATATTGTATAAGTGGATTTTGACTCAATGTTTTATACTCTACAACTATTATTTAGAAAATACAACTGAATTAAATTTTAATTTTTCTTTGAAATCAATCCTACTTATTTCAAAAGTTTATAATTCATTTTCCATAAAACAAATCACATATCATATTCAACCAAATATGCGAAATATGAACAAACACGCTTTTATATTAGTAAAAATTAATTAAAAACTATAAAATTAAGAAAGATAATCATTAAACAAAAATCAAATACAATATTTTTCATAATTTTTAGTAAAAGTTAACAAATGAAAGATAGTATATGTAAAAGATTGTGTGCGCTCAACATAAAACATAGTTATAACTTATCAGTATATTACTTCTAAAAATAAGTTATATTTAATAAATCTCATATATTTTTGTTAATATACATACATATTAATAAGATATGCCTTCAATATAAGAAAATTGTTAAGAATTTTAATTAATAAAAGAATATAAGTCAGCAAATATTTTTAACACTTCTCTCGTGAGATCCAATACTTATTAAGTTTTATTAATATTCCTAAAAAATATAGTAACTTGAGAAAATAAAAGATACCAAAAAATGCATGAAATAGTGTTTTTTAATAACTTTTGTTTCTTGTTTTATTTTAGTTTGATTTCATCTTCTCAGGTCATTATCTGTGGGGGTGACAGCGAACTCTCTTTTAGATATTCACTTACCAAATTTACTAGGGACACGTCAGCATGTGGTGGGCCCATGTTCAGTAGCATGATCCAACTCCTCTGATGGAACCACTCCTTTCTCTTTCATGGAGTTAGGTTAACTTAGGGCAAAACCAAAATACGAATGTTCCATTTAAGCCAAATATTATTCAGTGAAAATTTGTCATCTTCTGTGTCAGAATATAATTTCATCAATCCGTTCTATAATTTTCAACTTTAATTTATTAAATAAAATTTTAAAGTTACTTTAATGGGATAAAATCAAGCTTAATAATCTTCCTTTTTATTCCATTGTTAATCAAATTTTGAATAGCCACTTTGCTCATTTAAATGAAATTATTTTCTTAAAAAAAATTGAACATCATTAATAAGATTATTTTAATCTGAAAATTAATCGAAGCTAATATAATTTTTTTTACGAAGAGAGATTATTTATACTAATATTTATTCGCTATATTTATTTTATGCAATATGTTTCCTTATTTATAAAGAATACTAGTCAGATTGTTTATGCTGAATTCTTTTTTCTTTAAATATCAATTTTTTCTCGTATCTTTATAAGTGCACAATTTCCTTATATTGGAAATAGATTTTTTTAATAAATATTTTTCTAAATATACAGTTACATAATTAATTTTTTGTTTGTATGTCTAAGGAAGCTGGTCATCTTATGTGTTAATCTTGTTGGTAAAAGCATATTTATTGATGTATGTTATATTAACATCAAAACTATTTAAATCATCATACCTAAACCGTATCATGTTTAAATTTTGGTCTCTATATAGTTTTTCCATTCTTACAAAATTTGAAAAAACTTGTTTAGTATTTATAAAATATATAAATTTTAATATTACAAATTTTAATTTTAAGAGAGTATGTTTGTATGTATTCTATTTGTATAGGATTTTCTCTTTTGCATCAGTCAAATCTTGCGTCTTTGAAAAGATAAAAAGAAAAGAATGAAATGAGAAAAGTGAAGTTCCAACCTGGCTCTGGCTTGACCGTGCCAGATTCAGACGCTTTAACCCTTCTCCCATATCAAAAATTGTTGCTTTTCCTAATAACAATAATAATCATAAATATTCCATGCCCAACCTGTTCACTAAAGCATTACCCAAACCTAGGCATTCATTTATTCTCCTTGCAAAGTCAGCTTTTTAAGCATCTCTTTCACTCTCATTTCTTCCTTTCTTATAAGGCAATCTCCACACAACAACAACTACATGTTTTCCATCAATTGAATGAATGCAAACACAAACATCATCTTTTTTTCCTCTAATGGGGAGTCTTATAAATTATGTCTGATTAGTTTTCTATTCGAGTAATATATAGTTATTTGTGCTCTTGTATAATCCTGCAATAATCGTCACCTAAAAACAAGTGGTAGAATCCTTAAACCTTTACCACTTTTTCTTCTTCATATGATGTCTATTCTATAGTGAGAATTTAATTAAATCTCAATTTAATCACATGTCATCATGTAATAAATGTTCTAAATATTTATTTATTAGAAGATAAATTTATATATATATATATATATATATATATATATATATATATTAGTTTTAACTATTTAGTTTTTATTTTTAAAAATTTACCATGTTTTTAAATTCTCCTCTTTAAAATTTCTTTGATTTCTCTAAAATTTGGAGTTGATTTTCATTTCTTTTTTCCAGATCATATAACACTAGTGAGAAAGTTACAAAGTAAAAATATTTCTTCATCGATCAAACTTTTTAATTGAATAAGTTTATTTTTGTTCTATAATATATTTTTTTAGTCTTTTGTCACTTTTGGTTGAATTTTGAATTCTCACATATTTAGTAATCTTAAGAGAAGACATTTCATAAAAATTATCCTTTAACTTTAACAATTTGGTATTTTAGATATTTCCTAAGTGGAACTTTCATTCCTCCCTAGTCAACCTTAAGACTGTAATCTGGAAGGCTAACATCCACCTATCAATGAAAGTTGATAATTTTATTTTAGTCTTCGTTAATAAATCCTTTAGAAATTAAAACAATGACTCCCCAAAACTCTAAAATATCAATTGCTTAAGCAACAAACTTTTTAAGAAAAAGAGAAAATGATTAGTACTATACATTTTATTCCTCAAATTTTATCTCCAAACATCCATTTGGACTCAATAAAATCACATCTTACTTAATTTAGCTAATATAAGTAATTTTGACTTTTGAAATCCATTTCTAATTCAAAATTGATATGAATATTAAACCAAATAATTTAAATCAAACATTTTAATCAAACTTTTGTGTCAAATACTAACAACTACAAAATCAGTATTATAGCTTAAAAATATTTTTTCTTATTGTTTGCAATCAAAATAACTACAAAAAGTTTAAAATTATTCAAAATCCTAAAGACCTAAAAAAAATAATACAATATTATATTTCAGTCAATATCTAAACTAGTTAAAACAGAACTTCTTTCAACTTATCAAACCAATAATAAACTCAAATACCAGCAGAGAAAGAAATTGAGAGATTTTTAAGAAAAAAAACATTTTAAATTAAAATTTAATGGGTGGGAAATAGTCATTGACATGTCAACTACTAAACGGTAGGATATGATTTAAAAAAGATAAAAAATTTGAAGAAGAAAAACATAAAAGAAAGAAAATTTGACAAAGAAACAAAAGAAGATGAAAGAAAAAGGAAAAAAGATAGGACTTATTCAGTTATGATATAATCACAAATAAATAAACCTAAGTCTATGAAAAAAATTCAAGTGTTAAAAAGGAATGGAGAAGAAGTAGTAACTATAAAATTGAACTCAAATCTATTCTTGTTAAATGCTAAACTCAATTTTTATTTTTAAGGTAACTTGAGGTGGGTATCTTGTTTACAACAAAATGGATATGATGTTAATTAGGTTAAAAATAAGTAATCCAATATTTTTTTTTAATAGCCCAACAACATGAAATTAAATGCAGCCGAAAGGACATTATAAAGATATATCTTTTAATGATAAGGCTTATATATTATTATTTTTTCCTAGTTTTTAAAGGAATCGTTTGGTTGGGTGAGTTTTTCAGTTTTTGTTTTATAAATTTGTTTAGTATGCAATCTTATAAAGAAATGATAGTGGTGTTTGAGAATATTTTTTAACCTTTCTTTTATTCAAAACCATTTTCTAGATTTAGGAGTCCGATTTTTATGACTTAAGAGAAATAGTTTAATTATGTAAAAAGACTACAACACATTTTCTTTTAGACAAAAAATTCCTTATTTAACATGACCATGGTCACATGTGTACAAATTTCTAGAGTGCCAAATGTAAAACATTTTTTTATTTATTTTTTTAGTGTGTACATAGGTATATTGTGCTAATATTAATTTCTTAGCCATGTTATTTATTGTATGATAAATTTTTATAATAATTATCAATACCATTAAGATGTATGATCTTTTGTCCTACTTTGTTATTTATAAGCAAACATATGATTCACTTATTTATATAAGAAAAATATTAAATAACTAACCAACCAAGTGGAAAGTTACATTTTCTTTAATGTATACAAAATAACTAAATTAATAAGAGAATATAAATTTATAATCATAAAATAATAAAAAATGATAAACATATAACATTTATATCTACATATTTTTGTACTTATTAAATATTAAATGGTTGATAGTTTCATGTTGGAGTGTATGGTTGCATCTATATATTCTATTTGATAATTAAGCATTTAAGAAATATTGGAATGATACTAAATATTTCTAAAAGGGTAAATTAAGAATCAACTGAATAATTATAAAACATATTTTACATTATATGTTATTATTTAATAAAAATAATAAGATATCTAATTATGACACCCACTTTATATAATATATCTATTTTGTCAAACCTCAATTTCAAACCTCCAATGGGTTTTAAACTCCGGAAATAACGGAATTATAACTGTTATTTCAGAAATTAATAAAAATAGTTGAGAAGTACTTAATAATACTGTTTCTTTCCGGAAAATCTAAGCCGTGAATGATACATTTAATGAAGGTTAAATTTTTTTTGAAAATATTTAATATAATCTCATTAAAATAAAAATAATTTTTCTTGTAACCTGTGGATACAATATTATTTAAAAAGCTTGGCTTTCGTGATATATATATATTTGTCCCTTGTTTCTTGATAATTTGCTTGTTTTTTAATGTGTCTTTGCTGCTATATTGTTGTATCTATAATATTCTACTAGAAGTGAAAAGTGAACGTCTATTCAACTTTTATTATATTAAAATATATATTTTTATAATTTTTTTATTTTTATAAATAATTAAAAAATAATATAAATTTTAAAAGTATATAATTTTGTAAAAGTAATATTAAAAACTATATAATTATTATTAAAATAATATTTAATTATTTTAAAATAAAATATTATTCAATTATTTATTCTATTAAATAAATAAATAAAATATTTTTTTTATTTATTAAAAATAAAATTATCTAACTAAAGTACAATATGAGATAAACTTATCCGTATTTTTTTTATGTAACTTATTTTTTTCATTTTTGTTATTATTATTATTTTTATGACTATAAATTTAAATTTTAGGTTTTGTTTAACAAATATAGAAATTTATGAAAATAATTAAATTCAATAATTATAATCCCATAGATTAATACAATAATTAGGATGATTAATATAATAAAAAAACCTTATTTATTTTTCACTAAGAGAAAATTCGAATAAAATAAAATAAACTATACAAACTAAAAAATATCCACAAAAATTGTGGTTTAAATGAAAAAAAAAAGAGAGAGATGAAAATTGCCAATAACCTAAATACATATTTTCATCAAAACAATCTATTATCAAATTATTATGTAAATTTTTGATAAGTTTTTATATTTATGCCATTCTGCACCATTATAAAATCATTTTTTATTTTTTTCAAACATAAGATTTTAAATTTTTAAAATGAGAAAAAGGTTCAATGATTTAAAGAAAACAAAGAAGTAAATTAATAACTTAGTCTAAATTTTCATTATGCAATTATGAAATTATTTCGTTCCTTTTCATGGGTTGAGTGTCTGTAACTTTTTCCGCCGTCGCTGCGGGTCCAACGCCACGGTCATCCTCGGCACCATTGTACTTTGCTGGCACCGCTCACCGGAAACCGGGACGTAGCCGGAAAAATTATCCGTCAGTGCCGACAGATCTTCTGTTAACACCGGAGACCGATAAGCGCATTCGAAATTCGTTGATAATTTTTTCTAGCACAGGTTTTCACTATCACAGTCTATTTATCGCTTTTGCAATGACGGTTGAGTTAAATTCTCTGGTCATGTTAAATTCTTATTTTTGGAGGTGAATTTAGTCCTACCATTGTTATGGCTGTCTCAATTCTTCCTCCTTAGGCTCTTTAGGGTTTTAGTAAAATCTGTTGGAATTATTTATTTGTTAATAACAAGCTTATCCTTAGTAGCATCTCTGGACTTGTGAAATTTTTACTCAATAGATTGAGTATATGACTCTTAGGTTAGGTCACCTTCAAGTACGTCCCTATTACATTAAGTGTAATTGTGACGGGGATAACACCCAATTGAAATGAAAAATGAAGAAAGGCAAAAGGAAGGGCCAAAACCTGGATGCAAATTTCCACATTATGCCTAGAGAAATTTGTTATGACATTGTGTTCTTCTTCAGTAGATTCACACTCTTGCGATTTAGTTAACGTGAAACTAGGTTTAAACTAGTTTATAAGAAAAATATCTACTGGGATTGCTTGAATGGGTAAAGAGCTGTTTCTAACCAGTGTCTTAATGGTGAAAAGTAGCTATCTATGCTTGTTGAAGGAAAATTTTAACAAATTAGGTTATTTTTTTAACAAATTCCTTGAAAATATAGAAAAAAATGAACTTGATTCTCCTATCGGTAAATGGAGCACAGAAGGCTGTGGTTATTTTCCTACATTACCATTTCAAATGATCATGTTGCTTATTATGTTACTTTTGTTACTAGAAGTTTGGTTTAATTTGCTAGTAGATTGCAGCGTGTATAAAGCTAACAGAGTTGAGTCCTGAACTTATTAATTTATGTTCTTTGGTGTCTCTAAATTTATGTATGTTTTCTAATTTTACAGGTTACGAATACAACCATTGCAGAGATGGTAATTTTTTCTTCACTTCCTTCCTCTATGTCTAGGCTTTTTATATTTTCATATTACTATTTTATTCAAAAACGATATTATCATGTTAATGCGTGTTTTCATTCAATTAACAAGGACATTGTTACTTTGAAGGATCCTTTTACTGAAGAGTTGCCTCAGTACATACATATAAATCAAAATGAGTTTTTCGTGCGAAGGTTAGTAGTTCCTTATACAGTATTTACTTTATGGTGTTTTCTTCCATCATTCCCTCCTCTTTTTTGACAACTCCAATTCTTTGTGATCATAGTATATTTTGATGGAAACTGCTTCTTATTGTGAATTTAATTCATACGCCATGTATTGTTGAAATTGAATATTCATACCCCTTGTATTCTTTAACTTGATTGACTACTGATTGCTTGCTTAATGGTGTTTCAATGTAATTCTATTAACACAAAACATGCATCCTGATTGGGTCGTCTTTAAAATCATGAAGTTGTCATACAAAAATCTTTTGAATGATTTAGCAGTGCTGCATTTTGTGTCAGTAATAAGTCAAAGTCGGGTATAGTTTCGTTCATTTGAACATGCTATTATGCTTATTGGTGTTTCTTTTGTTGTCCTTATTCATTGGTTATTTGACATACTTGGAGTTATGATCCTGTTTGGATAATTTTTTTCATAAATACTTATATGAGAAGAAAATAAGAACAAATAAATTAAATAAGTTTCTCTAAAAGTTAAAACTAACTTATGCCAAACTAATTTGCATAAGTTTCCTTATGTTAGTATCTCCAAAAGCTAATTTTTAGCTTATGGATAAGTTAATTTTAGCTTTTGAAGATATCAAGTATTTCATTTTCCTTTTTATTTTTTTCTCCCTCCTATAAGTGGTTATAAAGAAGTTTGTCTAAATAGACACTTCGTCTCAATATCAAGTATCATCTCTCTGGCCGTCTCCTGATCACTAGATTTAGTAAGATGACGCAGCCCATTTCCTTTGAGCCACTACCCATGGAGAACTGGAGAGTGGTTACTGGACAAACAACAGTTAGTAAGATTAAGCTGCCCATCCAACGAAATGTGGACATCCTTCCAACTATCCCAATGTGTAGAAAAGTTAGTAAGGACAGTCACCCTAAAGATGTAAACCTAGCAAGGAAAAGAGTTGGTGCCATTATAATTGGATTATACCTTTTAAAAAAACGAATAGTGGTTTATTAACTCATTACATTCCTTACTATCATCTTAACATAGCATAGGTTATAATGCCCATTATACCCCTTCTTATCAATCCAATCTTAAATGGAAAATCTAATGAATATTTTGTATCACAGCTCTGGATTAAGCTTCAAAAGTAATATTGAGTTGTTTACCTTTCACTTCATTTCTTTCCAGGCACAAGAAGCAGAAGGAGGAGGATATTGCTATATGTGAATGCAAATATGATGCTGATGACACTGACAGTGCATGCGGGGATAGCTGCTTGAATGTTTTAACCAGCACGGAATGCACCCCTGGCTATTGCCCTTGTGATATCTTATGCAAAAATCAGGTGAATTCATGTTTAGCTTTGTATTTGATGATATTATATATATTATGTAAATTCAGTTTCGTATGCATCATTTGACTACAAAAATATTATTAAAGATACAGTTTTTTGGTTTTACTATAACAATCCTGCCGGTAGTTTGGGTTGATCGTGAGAAGTTAATTCCTGTGTTTGAGGGGACTTGACATAATTATTGCTTACTTATATATATATATATATATATATATTTTTTTTTTTCATTTAAAAAACTTCTCAGTGGTGCTCAAGAATGCCCTTCTACAACGTTTTTTAACCTTGAATTTATTTTGGATGAGGCCAATATCAATTACTACATTCATTTTCCCCATGTCATGGTTACAGAAATTTCAGAAGTGTGAATATGCTAAAACAAAGTTGTTTAAGACTGAAGGCCGTGGATGGGGTCTTTTGGCTGGTGAGGATCTTAAGGTAATCATATGATATAATGAATTGCTGTGAAATTAGCAAAAGGAAAAGGGAAACTTTCTTGCAAAACCTGATGAATTTCAATGCATTTTATGTTTTATGGATATGGCTTATCATGTAGTCATTCCTTTAGTTCAGCAGTACCACACTTCAATTTATATATTTCATACAGGCAGGACAATTTGTCATCGAATACTGTGGAGAAGTAATATCATGGAAAGAAGCCAAACGTAGATCCCAGGCTTATGAAAATCAAGGTCAAATGCCAAAATTTTTCTGTTTGTCTGGTATTTGATTGCGCATTTTTCTAAAAAATTGTTTGCTTTTTGCAGGCCTTAAAGATGCATTTATCATTTGCCTTAATGCATCTGAATCTATTGATGCAACCAGGAAAGGAAGCCTTGCTAGATTTATAAATCATTCCTGGTAATCACTTCAAACAAAAATATGAAGATTAAGTATAACGAACCTGCTAATATGCAAATATAGTAGCTCTTTTTCTTGTTCTACTTTGTTTCCCTTGCCCAAGGTTTGATATCAAATGAATACTTTTAAGTTTGCAGTCAACCGAATTGTGAGACGAGAAAATGGAATGTGTTGGGGGAAATAAGAGTTGGAATATTTGCAAAACATGATATTCCTATTGGAACTGAATTAGCTTATGATTATAATTTTGAATGGTTTGGAGGTGCAAAGGTTCGTTGCCTATGTGGTGCTCTCAAATGTTCAGGGTTCCTTGGAGCAAAATCTCGTGGTTTTCAGGTAATCGTTGCTAGGTAGTTTTAACACCACAAAAAATAAGTGTTTAAATGAATCTTTTGTATGCTTTGCATGGCGTGATTGTTGCAGTCTTGTAGACCATGAGCTTTTTAAGTCTTGCTGATAACTTGAGAACGGTGATGAGTCGATGCTTTTTATTCTTTTGATAGTGTAGATAATTGAATATTAACCTAAATAATACTGAAAATGTGTCGATATGGAAGCTTTATTAAAGAGGCGAGTTCTTCTGTTCAATTTGATTATCAGTTTTGATCCATTGCAGAAAACATAGTAGAATCTTGCCTTAGATGGTTTGAGCATGTGTAGTGGTGATCACTAGAGGCCTGAATTAGGAGATTAAATCACATGGAGGGTAGTCTTAGTGCTAGGGGCAGAGGGAAGCCGAAAAACTATAAGCAAAGTCTTTGGGAAGAATTTGAAGGTCTATAGTTTGTTTATTGAACACTATGGTAGCGTTTGTTTCAATGTATTATGTTTTATATCCTGGAATCAGCTTCTCATGAATATTATTCTCAAGAATAACATTTCCATGAAAATGTTTGGTCGACATTTAGTAATTTTATGATAAATATTTTTTTTTAATAAAAAGTTGAAAAAAATGAAAGTGGGAGAAGAAACGTGGAAGAAACTTATATAGCTTATATTCCTGTTAGAATATTTTCACCAAGGGAAATATGGACATCTTATATTCCTAAGAATCAATAATTCCTGAGAAAATCTGTTCAAAACTTCTACGCAGCATGCGAATGTGGTATTCCCTAATTCACTTTCCCAGGAATCCTTTTTAATGATACCTTGAAACAAACAACCTGTGGCTTTGTTTGATTGATCGATGTAACCAACCTGACTTCTGGTAAAGGGCTTGGTTGTTGTTGTATCAGTTTTGATCTAGTGGGATGTGGGATGCATGCGCCGACAATCGTTTCATTGGGGGAAACATATTTTTTAATAATTGGAAATAGCTAGCTTTATTCCTTTATTTTTCTTAACTTTTCCTTTTCTTTTATTATTTTTATTATTATTTTATTAATTTATTTTCCTCCGTGTTGGGAAAATTGAGCAGGAGGATACTTATCTATGGGAAGATGATGATGATAGGTAATTTTTAGTGTATTCTTTCTTTATGATGCATTCCTCTATAAATAGCAGTTTTCATTTTCTCCGTTAGGAATCTTCACACCACTGTAATAAGCAACATAAAATGATTTAGTATTGACTACCTATCCCCTGAAACTAATGTCATTGTTTCAAACTTTTCCTTTGACTCTGGGGGAACGAACTAGCATCATCAACCAGGTTACAATTGCACATGGAAATCTTGAAAATCCAGTCACTAAATTAAATTTTCATACATTTCATTTTTGGCACATGTACTAACAAAGTTAAAAGTAATGGCTTGATTTTTCATTTTATATACATGTCATTAAACATTATAATTATTTTAGGTTTAAATGCTTTTAGTGTTTGATAATATTTGTTATCTTGTGATTAGTCCCTCTATAACTTCTGTTGTGCTTTTTCCCCTTATATTTAACCTAAAATAAAATAGTGTGTTTTAGTCTCTCACCAGTGCGTTTGTGAGTTGTAAAGGTGAGTGACTTCATATTTCTTTGCAAATACAAATAAAAAAGTTCAATAGATTAGTTCCAAAAACAATTTTTTTTTATAGATTAAAAATATTATTTAAATCTTTTTTAATATACAAAACCGAAGAAAGTGTCTATATTTTTTAACTTTTCACTTATTAACCTAATTTAGACATTTTTTTTTCACCTAATTGAAATGAAGTTTTTATCCTGATATATTTATTTTTAAAGACAATAGGTTATGCACCAGCAATGAAAAAATGTAGAACAGTTTTACACTCTCAGTCACAAACTACAGTGTAAAGGAGCATAACCATTAAACTTTTATTTTATTGTATCAGAACAGGAAATGTGAGCATTTTAACTTTTTTATAAACAAAATTTAATTAGTTCTAAAGTACCTGATTAGTAGTTATAAAATTCCTGATTAAGATTAAAAATACTTTTTCCTGATATTTATTGTATTTATATATAACATATTTACATTTTTAACTTTTAAATACTCAAAATTTAAAATAATGCTAAATTGTTTTACACTGTTCCTTTGATTCCTTTTTCACATGGTGATTTGGTGCATAATCTTCTTGTTGATGTTCTTGATTACAGGTACTCTGTCGAGAAAATTCCTGTATATGATTCCGCAGAGGATGAACCACTGTCAAATGTTAATGGACGAACTCAATCCTCGTTGGATGTTATGTTTAAAGCTGAGCAACTATCTGATTCCACTGGTTTCAATGTTCAGTCCCTTGATTCAGTTCAGATGAAAGGTTTAGATGTCAAAAAGATTAAAACTGAAGTGGCAGATGAGGATATGCACTTGTACTCCCACGATACTGAACAGACGCTGTCACAAAAGAATGCAATGATATCACGAATCCGAAGTAATGCTGCAGGCAGAAACTATCACATTGGACCTAGGTCCATCTCAACCAAAAGATCAAGGGCATATAATGGCGGAAGGTTTAAAAATCTCGTAGAGAAGAAAATTGATGCAAAGTATGCCGCTGGCCTCCTAGCATCCAAGGAAGCACAAGAGGAGATTTTGAATTGTGAGGTACGACTTTCTTTAGTTTTTGTTGTTGCTGATTGCTGGACATGATAACCTTGGCCTCTAATTTGTTATTGGTGGACTTAATCTTAGGTACGTCCTCTTGCAAGGATTGCTTTAGTAATGTAGTTACTAGTTAGCAATACGTAATTGGATCTGGAGGATCCTTTGTTTGAAATGACTAGTTCACATTCGAGATCGATCATTTAAAGAAAAGTAAATGTATTTGAACTTGAGGTGGAAGCCTCAAAGAGTTTATCCAGGGGGTGGCTGTGCATGATTTTGTAACCTTGAAATTGTAAAAGTTGTTTAGTTTGGTGGCAAACTCCAATCCTGTCACTCCTTTATATTGTGCAGTTGCAGACCACCCAAATCATATTTGTTGCTGATTCTAATATAGTCCCCAGTAATCAACAATATAAAGTGAGAAAGTAAAAGTGCATTTGTTTATTATTTGAAATTAGTTAAATTTATAAGCACTTTTTTCACTCTGCACTCTTTTTTCGAAAAGTCAAATCCTTTGGTTTCATATTGGGGAATTCCTTTTCCTCCGGTCCCTCCACCTTCCAAATCTCTTCATCTTGCAGTTACTGCTTAATGCACATCTGCTCTGACCATCACTGCTTAATGCGAACGTAAGAAATTACGAAAAGTTGTGAATGTCAACAAGATGAAAATAATAAAATTGTTAGGCATCGTTTAGATGAGAATTGTAATAGGGGTTTGGTGCATCATAGTAAATGCTCAACTGTCATTCCATTATGGTATGTATAGCATATGGTGCCGATTGTATTTCTTTGTCTAGTTTTGTGTTCATCTCTTATTTAAAGGTATCTCCATGCAGAAAAGAAAGGATGATGCTACATCTACTCTTGATTCCTTATACGATGAAATACGGCCTGCTATTGAGGAACACGAGAGGGATAGCCAAGACAGCGTATCCACCACAGTGGCAGAGAAGTGGATACAGGCTTGCTGCCTAAAATTGAAGGCTGAGTTTGATCTTTACTCGTCAATTGTCAAAAATGTTGCTTGCACTGCGCAAAGGGCACCTGGGCAAGCAAAACCTACTGAAGTTAATAATGAAAACGAAATTAAGTTCTTGACAGGTTGAAATTCTCAATTCATTTTTTACCCATCTTTTATTTTTATCAGCATTTTTTTCCCATCTGTAATTTTCAATGTCACTGAATATGTGGTCAAATTTGAGGGAACTTCTTTTTAAAATTCATTAAATTGAGAATCTAAGACTCGATGAATAAATCTTTATAATATTTATTTATTTATTATTTTTCCTTTTTTGTGCTTTATAATTTTTTTTGGAAATGAAAATACAGGGGATAAACTATTGGTTGTATGTGAAAAAATTAAATGGTATATTCTTTGATAGCCTGTTATTATATATTTTTAGATAGTGGTATTTTGATATCATTATTCATCTTTGATACTATTTAATATTAATATATATTATTATTTTATTTATATATAATATTTTATTAACAAAATACAGTATTAAATGAAAATAAAAATATAATATGAATAGTGGTGTTAAATTAGTATTTTTTTATATTTTTTATGAACCGTGGAAAGAATGATAATCATTTTAACGTAACATAGATGTGATATTATCGTATATTTCAAATCAACGATAACTTGTTTGAATTGATTATTTGCCGGACATCAGTGTCTAATTGATTGGACGAAATAGAGCGAATTGTTAAGGCATCTGGACGAAATAGAGCGAATTGTTAAGGCATAGCTCATGGGATATTCCTCTAAGTAGCTATCGACAATTATATTTTAGACAAAATCAAAACGGTTTTCCAAAGCAGACACCGAGAATTAGAAAGAACAAATGTAAGATATATATATATATATATAACTATTTTTTACCTTTTCATTATAACAAAATGTCTTTCTCTTTTTTTTTTCTCTTTTTTCTTCTCCTTAAATAGACAGTGTTTTTTTTTTTTTCACTTTGGATGGTTAGTGATATAAGGAGGAAAAAAAATGAAATAAAGGTGGTATAATTTGAAATTAATTAAAGCAAAATTAAAAATTTTCTGCACTGGTGAAATTAGAAAACAATGGGGAAATAATTTTTCGTTGTTTGGTGAAGGTAAGCAAAAGAAATAAAATTATAGAGGTATATTGAATTGAAATTTCAGAAGATTTTAAGATTATCTTTATAGTGTTCAATCAAAATCTTTGAAACTTAAAAAAAAATGACATTTCTTGCCGGTCTCTGTAACTCGAAAGTAGTCTCAGTCATTTTTACAGTCATTTTTACGCCTTAAATGAAAGGATAATGAAGTTCTTTCTTGTGAGTCTCACTCTTTGTAACTTCCCATTTCAACATAACATAAATGTCTGGTGACATCCCTTTAAGTGGAAGGATGCTGTCTTTTTTTTTTTTTCATCACTACAACTGTCACTTGTTTTCAGTATGTGCACAAGGAACTTACGTGTTAATATACAGGAAAAATATTGTTTGAGAACCCCTTTTTTTTTATCACACCTACTTTACAATTGGTTTTATTAATAAAATATTATATTAAAACAATAACAATTCATAAAATAATATAATGATAGTAAGCGAAATGAGAAGATGTCGAAGTATGATCTGTCTAGTATATATTGGTGTCTTTAAATTAACTTCTTTATTGATCATGAAGGAAACATCTTTAACTTCTTTATTGATCATGAAGGAAACATCTTTTGTGTCCGAAAAAGGAGTGATTATTTCTATACCTTCATATTGACTTCTGCATCTTCATAATTTTAATATATTCTTATTTTAATTTTGAAAAAAAGATAAAAATAGTACAAAATAGTATATTGAAGATTGTACAATCCACACACGTACAGGTTCTTAGTAATTTGTGTTGTTGCCCAGAATTGAATTAGAGACGTTCAAATATAACGTGATAACCACCAAGCAGGTTTATTAACCTACAATATAAAAATTTTTTTAAATATATTACGGGTTACACAATCCATAATATATTTTAAAAAAATTTTATATTAAAAATTATACGACCTACAATATAAAAAATGTAGAAAATATAATTATAAATTATATAATCTATACTATATTTATTTTTTAATTATATTATAGTCTGTACAACCTATAAAGTAAAAAAGAAAATATAAATCCCAGGACTATTTTTATCATTTTTTTAAAACTAAAATAGAAATATGTTAGGATTACGGAGGTGGAGGAAGAATCGGTCCTCAAAAGTACCGTAATAGATTTCAGTGGGAAGTATTTTTTAATGGGTCCAACCCCATCGGGGTAAACATGTCAAATCAATAGAAACGAGATTTTCAACAGTCAAAGAAAAGCTCTTGATTGCTTTGTCCGAAAAAACAGGAAAAATGCAAGTAGACGAGGAAGTGCCCAAAACATGTCAGAAGTTCACTTCACGATAATCGATCATGGAACTTAATAATTGAATAGATAACGAAGGCGTAAAAGAAACAGAGTCATGTAAACCAGCTTCATCCAACCCGTCTCCTTCGTTCTCTAAGGTCAACAGACCCAGCACCAATAATGAAGCTCTGAAGTCAACAAGAGCGCCAAAACTAATAGAAAGGGCCAAAGTTCACAGCAGATGGAAATGCAAAGTAAAAGAAAAGTGGGGTTAAAATGGAGTTCATGAGGTAAACAAATCCGTTGACTGGTCTCCCACAACATCTTCCACGAAATCACAATCACACTTTCCTCTCAATTTTCCATTCCCTCTCCCTAAACCATTCATATCTCTCTCTCTCTAAATTCACTCAGTCAATCAATCACTCTGCCCCTCCCATGGACCACGCCTTCCAAGCCATCGTCGCCGCCATAGGCAGCTTCTTCATCGTCACGCTCCTCCTCGCCGGAGCCATCATGCTCTGCCAGCAGTACCACAACTCCTCCAAAGACCGCACCCGCACCCGCCCCCGCACCACTCAGAGATCAACCAGACCTGCCCCCGCCCGCGACGCCTCTTTCTCCCTCGCCGTTGTCGACGCCAGCTGGTCCTTCGACCCCAACCTCATCAAGATCACGTGGGAGGAGCTCGCCGTCGCCACCGAAAACTTCTCTCCGCACCTCATCGTCGGCGACGGCAGCTTCGGCCTTGTCTACAAGGCCCGCCTCTCCACCAACGCCCTCGTCGCCGTCAAGAAGCTCTCCCCTGACGCCTTCCAGGGCTTCCGCGAGTTCAGGGCGGAGATGGAAACCCTAAGCAAGCTCAACCACCCAAACATCGTCAGAATCCTCGGGTACTGGGCCTCCGGCCCAGAACGTTTACTCGTCTATGAGTTCATCGAAAAGGGAAACCTCGATCAGTGGCTCCACGAGCCCGATCAGTCTCGCGCCCCCCTGCCCTGGGAAACTCGCGTCAACATCATCCGCGGCGTGGCCCATGGGCTTTCCTACCTCCACGGGCTCGAGAAGCCCGTCATTCATCGCGACATAAAGGCCAGCAACATCTTGCTGGACTCAAAGTTCCAGGCCCACATCGCTGACTTTGGGCTGGCCCGCAGTATCGATAAAACGCACTCGCACGTTTCCACACAGTTCGCGGGCACAATGGGGTACATGCCGCCCGAATACATTGAAGGGTCCAATGTGGCAAACACGAAGGTGGATGTGTATAGTTTTGGGATTTTGATGATTGAGACGATGTCGAGTCAGCGGCCCAATTTGCCAATGAAATTGGGCGAGCATGACGTTGGGATTGTCCAGTGGGCCAGGAAGATGAAGGAGCAAAATGCGGAAATGGGAATGGTAGATGTGAATATTTCAAGAGAAGGGTTGAGTGAGGAGAGTGTTAGGGAGTATGTACGCATCGCATGTGAGTGCACGAGTCAGATGCAGAAGGAAAGGCCCGAAATGCCACAAGTTGTTCAATGGTTGGCCTCCATGCCACCTTCTCTCTCATCCTAACCATGTAAATACCTTCTACACTCCCACTATTGAATCTACCTCTACTTGTTTTACTATAACATTATTTACTTTATAAATATGTTCTATTCTTGTACTACAACATCCCAATATGTTCTTTTATGATTTTCCTTTAATTTTCTCATTATTTTATTTATTAGTACAATCTCTATTATAAATGTAATTCAAGTGTCACACATGTTTTTTTTTGTTCTTTTTCAATTTCATTTTATACAAGGTTAGAAGCCATGAAAAAGCTCCCCAATTTTTATGTAGGCTTTGTAAATATGATCGGTGGTCATATACAAACTACCATGCCTTCATTTTTTTTATTTAATCACTTTCTAGTTTGTAGTATTATATCATGGACTGCACACAATGATCAAAATGGGTGGTTTTCTCTCAATTTCATGAAGCACGTTTTAAGTTTACATTTAAATTTGGGAGACTAGAATATTGAGTGTGTTCTCTTTCTATAATTTTATCTTCTTTATTTGTAGTGGATTTCTCCTCTCTTAGAATTGCAATTAGGTGTCCATAATCAAGGGTTCATTTCATAATCCCTAATTTCCCTCTTATTTTTTTAAAAGATATCTCGAATTAAAAATATATAATCATTAAGGAAAAAACAAAGCATAGTTAAATATCGACAAAGAAAAATATGACATCATTTTGATAAAATTGAACAAGAATAAGAAAAGAAGTTATTGTTCGATTTAAAAGAGTAACCAAAACATCATTTATGACATAATGTCATTGACTCATATTGTTAAATTTACACTGATTTTTTTTTTCTCTTTCCTTTTGTATCCGGTAGCACTCGTAAGTCATTAACACAAAGACACAAACATAATATTTATTAAAATGAAAAATCATTATAACTTGCATGCTAATTTTTTATAGTTTGATTTGATATTTGGGCCACTCATACGAATAGGTACATCAGAGTTGTTATTTGCGCCTACAATTTTTATACAGTTAGTCACCATATACATACATGTATTATAAAAGTGTTGGTTACAGTTTTTGTTTTTATTTAACATTGTTCTGGTCCCACGGTTGCTGTTTCTCGAGTTAGAACATTCGAAATAAGACAAATTCTTCCTCCACCCCCATACCCTCTTCCTACACCCCTATATAATTTTTTTTATTCCATAGCTGTCCTTCATAAAATTACATAAATACCCCTATCTTAATAAAACCCCTCCCCTTCCCAACCGGATGACCAGGCCATCCGGTTTACATTTTTTGAAAATGAGAACCGGATGCACTTCCCATCCGGTTCACAATTTCAAAAAAAAATACAAACCGGACGATCTCATCTGGTTCTCAACCCAGCAGATCGAAAAATCCTCAAATTCATCGTCGATAGCCCCCCAAATCCCAAATCAACTACTCTAATCATCAATATCACCTACTAATTGCTAATAAACATCGTCCAAAGCTCTCCCCGCTGTGCTAGTGAGCCAAATACTTTCTTCAGCCGTTTCGTTAGCTAGCCATCTGGTTAAGAGAACCTTTGTCCGGTTTAGGTAAGTCATTTGCTACTTTCGTTCGTTATTCAAAATCTTTCAATTAATCCTTCATAGAAGCATTAGGTAACCAATTTGTGATGTTTATTAGCAATTAGTAGGTGATATTGATGATTAGAGTAGTTGATTTGGGATTTAGGGGGCTGTCGACGGCGAATATGAAGATTTTCCGATCTGTTGGGTTGAGAACCGGATGAGGTCGTCCGGTTTTTTTTTTTTAAAAAATGAGAACTGGATGCACCTCCATCCGGTTCACAATTTCAAAAAATGATAAGGGTATTTATGTAATTTCATGAAGGACAGTCATGGAATAAAAAAATTATATGAGAGTGCAAGAAGAGGATATGAGGGTGGAGGAAGAATTTGTCTCGAAATAAGTATTCTCCGACTTTATAGAGGGACGGTTTGCAAAAAAAAAAAACTTAACTTAGAAAAAAACCAAACATAATTTTCATAAAAAAACTATTTTTTTAGCTTTTAAAATAGACATAAAAATTCTAAATTAAATTAACAACTAATTTAACCCCAAATTAATAAAACAGATTTTCATTTGGAAATTCATTTTTCTAAAACAAAAAATCTTTCCGTTTCTCCAATCATACTCTAAAATTTCAATTTTAATTGTCGAGACAGGTGATTATATTTTAGACTTTGTTTAGATTGTGGTGATTGTTAAAATGAAATTATTTGGATTAAGAAAAAAAAAAAGGTTGAAGTAAAATGTGAGAGGAATATTTATAATAAATATAACTGATGTGATTAAAAAATATGTAAAATTTATATTACATAAATATTACTAATAAGTCCTTGGATTGATTTTATTAAGAATATGTATAAATTAAATTTGAACAAATTAGATTTATATATATATATATATATATATATATATATATATATATATATAAAAAAAATTAAAAAAAAAATATTAAAAAAATATATATATATATATATATATATATATATATATATATATATGTATATAATATTAAAATTTATTCAATAAATAATGTCTATTTGTATATATATTAAAAATTATTCAATTCATAACTCAAAAGGTATTTGTTAAATTTCAAATACATTATTGTAATTAAGTGTTATATATTATAATTTAACTTTATTTTTTAATTAATATAAAATCTCTAATACATTGTCACGTTTTGAAGAAAGAATATGTTAAATATGATATTAGATATTAAATTTTACCAAAACATATTCTAAATAGTTAAGATACCATTTTAATATGTCACTTCATTACTAATTCAACTTTACAAAATGAGTTTGTAAAATGAGAATTACACTCCTTCCATATGTTACATATATATATATATATATATATATATATATATATATATATATATATTAAAGAAATTAAATTAAAACGCTATTAATTATGTCAGAAAAAAATATTTTTTAATATAAATATAAATAATCAACATTTTAGTTGGATTTATTATTTTTTTATGGAATAACTTATAAAATATTTTAACCTGCATAATTATATTTAATAAAATATTTAGTTTTTTTAGAACTTTTAACTTTATATAGGTTATAATTTATATTTATTCAATTTTCTTTCATTAATATTTTTTATGTTTTAATACACTTTTTTATTATTATTACTTTTATTTATTTATTTATTATTATTATTATTATTATTATTATCATCTATTTTTAATAAAAAATCCTTTTCTCCCTTTTCTCTCAATATTATCTCTTAGGAGGTATTTCTTCTTCATCATCTTCTTATTGTTATTATTATTAGATAAATAAAAATATTTTCTCGATACCTAATCTCTAATATTATATATTGTAGTCATTTTAGAGTTACTTTATTCGTTTATTATGATAATGTCATTTACGATTGTTTTTTCATTAGCAATAACAACTCATACATTAAATAAAATTTTAATATAATTGGGAACTAAAATAATAAATTCATATAGCATTAACTGAGGATTTATTCATAAAACTACATAATTCATGACAAGAGAGAGATGAAAAAAGCAAGAGCAAACGGCTCCATGCGTATTTTGTAGCATGAAATAAAACAATTTAGCAAAACGCGTGAAGCACGAAAAGAAATTAGAAAAAACAAAACTAGTGGTACATGCAATAAATACTAAAGAACGTTGGGTATTTTCAAAATATGTACACTTAGCCGTTAAAATTGTTTCTTTTTCAATACATAAGTTTCATGAGTTATCTAAACGTAATATTCTCTCCCTTTTCCTCTTCAATCAGTCCATATAAATACAAATAATTTTTAATCCAATGACAATCGTCCCAATAAAAAATTATAATACAAATAAAAGAGTTCAAATTCTTAAATTTGAATGGACCATTAAGAAAAAACAAACCTAAAAGTAAGTATTTAAGTAAATAAATAAGTAAATTACTCAAATTGTCCCTATAATTTTATGATCTCTAAAGTGAATGGTTATACCAAACGTAGTTTGTCGAAAATACAGTAAGTATGAGTGTAATTTATTCAATAAATAATCACATGATAATAATTAATTAAATAATAGCCTACAGAATCAATTAAAACTGATTTGATAATTTGTAGTTATAAGATCTTATGATATATTTATGAAAATAGTACATTAAAAAAGTTAATAAAATACTACCTTAATACTTGTGTTACCATCATTCTCACTGAATTAGAACTCATCTTATAATCCCCCAACATATTTTATTTTAATATTTATTTTAAATATTAAAAACATATTTTATTAATTTATGTGGAAAGGTTAGGAGCATCCTTCTTTATCGTTACTTGTGAGATTCCACTTAGCAACTAAAGTTTTGGACATTAAAGAGTGTGTAAGTTAATTTTTGCCTTTAATTTTGTTCCAACTTGGGGGGTGGCTTCTGGGTACTAACTGAGAGGCAGAAGAAAGCCACGCGTGTTACAAAAATACCCTTTTTGGAAATTCATCTTAAGGCAGCTTTGAAGTTCAAAAGGTGTGATATAAAAATTGTAATCCTGGCATGCGCAAAGAGATTGTATTTATACTTTATACTTTTGCATATATTAATGAGTGTATGGTTATTGACCCTTGGAGAGTGTAGAGACTGCGGTGGGTTCTTCTTTTGAGATACGGTAACCAAGGAAGTTTTCAAAGGCCTTTTAATTTTGGCAGTACTTGGGAGAAAGAATAACAATAAGAAATAATACAGTTATGTAGCAGAAAGCAATGTCTTCTTAGGCTCTTCTTTTTACGTCCTTAGTTTCCTTCCTCTTCATATTGCACATGCTATTACTGTTCACATAAATATAAGCAAGTGGCAAGGTTATGCAATTTGAACCAACATTTTTAACAAATCTATATTTAAAAAATATCAGTAGCTTCAAAAATTTTGTATAAAATTTTCTCTATTCTATTTACCTTAATATTAAGAGTGAAGTTCTAAGAAAATTATTTACATAAAAGAGTACTTGTTAGATGGGGTATCGTTTAGTGTGTGTATATATATAATGTTAAATACAATTAGTTTATTATAAAAAATAATTGCATTTAATTGAACTAAAGAAATTAGACTTGCTTAACTTTTATCAAATAGCAAGTATATTTTGTTTACGAAAGCAGCTATTACTTTGAAATATTTAATGACCGGCGATAACTTCGGATATACTCAAACTTTCGATATACATTTTAGAGCATTAATAAAGGCACCCAATGAACGTTTTATCTCAAGAATAAACAAGTCTTACTCAATCAAGGTTCAATACAATCATGATTTGATGATGGACAATTTCAAGCGTAGAAAAATAAGATATAATCGAGATATAGCGGGTGAACAAGAGTAAAGTATCACGTATTTTAAATGCTATTAAATAACTTATGAAAATTTACATGCACTGGCATAAATAAATTTGGTGCCATGCAAACTCGATTCACTGTTCTCTTTTCTATGCGAATGGGGAGGGAATTCGTGGTGTTGGGTGATTGTTACTGATAGATTACATGTAACGTGACCATGCTACACAGTATGTGCGCAATCTTCTGAGATAACGACATCAAACTAAATCAAAATTGCATATTACATTGTCGATGACACCCAAATCTTGCGCGCTAAATCAATTATCAATTTCTAGTTTTCTTCTTGCCTCTTTTCTTTGCACTAGTTTCTGGCCCTTCAGCCTCCTCAGCTTTCTGCTCAGCTTCTAATAGCGCCAGCTGCAGTGTCCAAAGAAAATAACTTGAAACTCAGTTAAAAGCAAAGTAAAATGGCTTTAAGGGGCAAATTTCAAGAAATACTCTACAAACGAGGGTAGGTGCGTGTGTAACAAAATATTACCTCGTCAAGAATAGGTTTTAGCTCCCTGTACCGCGCTTCAGCAAGATCAAAACCATCCTTGCGGAGTTCCTATGACCGAGCAGAATTTTACCACAAAGACATGAGGCATTCATTAGTACGTAACTATATGAACATATGTATTTGTTTGTATATATGAAAAAAAAGAAAAGGGGTAGGGGAAGGAGCTTAAACTAGAGCTAGATGAATATCAAAATAATTATATTCCCGTTCATTTCAAACTGGTAAAACGCAATTTTAGGGTGTGCTCATTCAATAAGTAAAAATGAAGCAGTGCAAATTTTGAACAGAATTTACACTGCAGTTTCGTGGTACAACAAAAGTGAAACAGTCGGAAGTAGGGTACAACTGATTTACATTCCGTCTCAAAATCTAGCCTCATATAATGAAATTGATTTTACCCTTCTCATTCATATTTTGTTTTCACTATCCTCCGATTTTTTTTTTCCCCTAAAACATACATCACCTTGGTCCTTCAGGTGTTTGTTTACCTCTTTCTAGTTTACATTCATTCCCAGAATTGACCAAATTATGAAATAAGTTCCAAATTAAAAGTATAATTAAAATTCTTATCATGCAAAATGAATGCAAACCAAGAAATTAAAACCACCAAAATAAAAAAAGTAATAGAATTGATTTTGTCCTGCATGCATAAATGGATTGCTGGTACTAAAAGTGCAAATGAATGAGCTCAACAAATGCCTGGAAACTCTAGGCAAATCCTCATGTCCAAAATAATGTTCTTTTCCAACGAAATTGTGCATTTGTGGGTTTTATCGTCCAAGTTTTTTTACACATGCATTTTACTGTCATTTATCAATTTTTGCACATTTTACCAACCATTTGAATGTCTAACGGTGCCCAATAATGTCATGGAAAAAGATGCTTTTAAAAAAGTGAAATGGCTTCATTTTGCAAAAATTGGTAATAAAATGACGTTATTCTTTTCTTAACCATTTTTCTGACACATGAGCACATAACAGTACAATTAAGGATTATAAGATGCGTGAAAAATTAAGAGTATGTCTGTAAACAGATGCATATTGCCACATAATCATGTGAACAAATGCATGAACATCCAAAATAAGAAGAGAAAAAAAAAAGAAAAATCAAATCAAATACTATTTGTAAGCAGTTTTCAGACCAAAATTTATGATTTTTGAACAAGGAGCCGCACACTTTGACTTGAGTTAAACAGAAAAACTGACAGGAGTTTCTTATGTTCCTTCTCATTAAATATAGGATTAATCTCCCTTAAAATACACACATTAGCTAGAAACAAAATAAATAAGGGAAAGGGAGAAACAAGTTGAAGAGCAGTATCAGTTAAATGGGATCGGCTAGATAAATTGGGGGGATAAGAGTGGAAATATTACTTTAGAGAACTAGAAAGTCCGTATTAAAGGGGAAATTCAAAGAAGAAATCTTTCCTTATTTTCATGCACTCAATGAAGTTGTTCATTTTCTTTGCTTGTTTATTTTTCATGTATCTTGTCACAACAAAAATCAAATTACTAAAGATCATATAATTATACAAGTGAGGTTATAAAAGAATAATATAACTAATGAAAGAAAAGAGAAAACCTACTTTTCCAGTGTGTTGAGTATGTTCATGGGCTGCCATTTGCCAATACATATTTGTACGCTTGTAGAAATCCCTCAAGGATTCTCCTGGCTGCACACGCAAAAAGAAATCAATTGAGAAAGATGAGGGATGAATAAAAATACTAATCGAAAGCCCAGAGATGCTCTCAAAGGCACCAACAAAACAATATATATAATACAATTAAAGCCCAGTGTGTTGAGTATACACTAGTTTCAATGTTTAATCAACAGTCTCAAAGGTCTTTAAAAACTAACAATACATTACCATTGGTGTTCTCTGTGAATCAGACAAGCCAAGACTGGCTCTAATCTGCTCTATCCGTGACCTCCTTTCTTTCCTGCGAAGATTCTTTCCCACACCTTTGATTAGAGCAACAGCATCTCCCACCTGAACTGATGCATTATGAGCCTGGTAGTGATCAAAAGGTAAAGCCAAATTAATAATGTAGGAAACCTTGTTTTGGAGAAAAATAAACTCTTGTCATGAAAACTTTATCTCACGGTGTTTGAATATTATTTGTGTGTGTGGAATAGCAATTTCATGTTTTAAGGAAAATACATTAGAAATGCTTAATGTCTATCACGAATTACAATTTTGGCAAGGGCAAAGATAATTTCACAAGTTACTGGTTTAACAAGCTGTTAAAGATACGGGACCATGCAGCCAAAAACAGAGTATCTAAGAGACAACCCCTTTTGTTACCATTACAAATCTTAACAAGAAAAGTAGGAGTAAATGCTTCAAAATATCTAGCAAAAGAGAGAAAGAAATCAACAACTCACCAGCGAATTGAAATAATGAAAGCAAAGTATAGAGGCACAATTCCACAACTTATATATTCTGTTGTTTTCTCCCCTTTCTTCATTGGTGTTGGATTCAATAAATTATTTCTTTTTTCCATTCTGATGTCTTATTTAAGAAGTAAACTTTAAGTCTAACTCAATCTTATAAAACCAATTAATAAGGTGAGGTTTGCATCTACTTACATATTATTGAAAGATCTAAGAGTAGTCTGATAGCAACCCAATAGCGGGTGGTCCGATAGACCCTTCAACCTTGTTGGAATAGACTCTAAAAAACTCTGATACTATCTTAAGAAATGAACTTTAAACCTAACTTAACCTCCTTACAAAACTGACTTGTAACATGAGGTTTCTACCCACTTATATACTATTGAAAAACCTTATCTCTAGTTGACGTGAGATCTCCAACAAATAGAAAACCTGAAATCTTTTTTCTAATTTATAAATTTACTACAGCTAACTCAAAATGCTGTCACACTTATATATTCATTAACAAATGATGTTGGCTCGTGGATGTTGTGTGGTCAAATGCCAATTTTGTCCTTCTTTATTAGATTTCAACCTTATATATTGAGAAAAGGGGAAGAACCCTTCATTTGGTTAAGTTGCACGGAAGATTCAATTGGTGCCCAGCCATTTGAACCTTAATTTCAGCTTACACCAAATAAATTATTCCCCCCTTTTATGTAATCTAAACATGATGGATAAGTACATGACATTTGACCATAACATACACGAGGCAACTGGGCCTAGCACTGTTTTGGGGCTGATCGTACCCTTGTATATATTTCTAAAAACAAGGGTTTTGACTAGGTTTTCAGTATCTGACATGACAATAAAAAATAGGAGAAGAGGGAACAATTCATTCATTTTTTTTTTGAATTACAAAGTTAGAATGAGCACCTCTTCCTCCTCCTCTTCCTCATCATCATCCTCTTCAGTTGAACTATCCCCATCGGATTCATCCTCATCAGCATCTTCATCTTCTTCATCATCTTCTGAAGCTTCCACCCATTCAGATTCTGAAGCCTGGGTTGAAGAAAGTCCAAGTCAGATTATAGCAAATAAAGCAAATATGCGTGTATTTTAATCAGGAAATTAGAATCACAATATATACTAAGATTAAATAAGCTGAATCAACAAAAATTATATTAACAGCATCAACGATTCAGCATAAGTCATATTCAGAGACCTTTTGTAGATTGAAATCAGAAGATCAGTCACCCAGATCACCACATTATAATTTGTAATTAAATCCTGAGATATATTCCCTAATTATTTTAGGAGAAAAACAAGATAGGCATCTCTTCCTTCAGTGGTCAAATCTCATTTTAAGATGTCATGATGAGACAAAGTATCAATAAAAATTAAGATCATAAGATATAACTTTGTCAAAATTCATTGTAATCTGATAGACCTAATCAGTAGCACATATTGAGTTATGTGACTTTTTTAATAATACTTAGTGTTGTGGGAGTAATGAGGTGTCTGGGACCTTTGGAACTAGGTAAGGTACGAACATTCACCAATTTTGCAATAGCAGACTTGTATCAGCCAACAACTCAGATTATTTCTTGCTTAACCATTTATTATCAGAGAAAAAGGATAGACAGAGCTCCTAAAGCAGAACAATTTGATATTTAGTCGTAAGAACAGAAAATTTATAATTATGTCAGAGACTTGGGTACATTTGATTTCCTACAGGTTTTACTTTGAATCTATGGTATATAGCATGGCAGCCGCTGGCCACTATTTGCACTGCCATAGTGGCCATAATAACGGCATTCACTGTGCCACTGCACCACTATACTGAGCGTGTCCAAAATCCTGAGAGTGAACTCCAATACTAAATGTTAAAGGGGCATTTTATGAAAGGTAAATTAAAAAAAAAAAAAAAAAAAAAAAAGGTTTCACCTAGAAGAAAACCCTTTCATGACTCATGCCTCACTTGTCTCCTCTTGAACCCTGTGAGCACTCCATGACCCCTGTAGAAACCATTGTCTAGCAGTATTTTTACTTCTCTTTTTTTTCTCTTCCTTTAGTTTTTTCTTGTAATATTGTTCTCATATTCTGAATAATCTCAGTTTTACTTTTCTGTGCTTTTGTCTCCAATGAGACTGTTTTACTATTTTTATCTCTTTGCTCCATCTGTCTATGTTCTCCGTTAATTGTCACTCTGGTCTAAGTCTCTGATGTCTTTAGGTCATCTATTTCCCAAAGATCCAAACTCATTAATTCCTTTTGTCTCTCTCTCTTTAGTTAGACATGGTATGCTTCCTTACTATTTATCCAATGTTTGGTTAAGAGTTAAGACATAATTTTTTATTATAAATTATGGACATGTAAAATATTTTTTAATTTTTTTAGTATTTATATGCATTTAGTATGAATTATATAAACTGTATAACATATTTGAAAATAGTGGTATCCTAAATTTACAACTACGGTGTAGAACATATGCATGTATTGGTAAAAAGGTAGTTAAGAAAAATAACAGACCGGTATAATGCACTTCCATTCATCAAGTTTGCTAAGGTTCAAAGAATACAAATCGTCAAGAGTGATTTCTTGATCTTTAATCTCCATCATTCCGCCATATATATATAATGTGTCTCTTCCAACGGCCATGCAAGCATTAATACGTCCACAGGGCTTCACTACCTAAAAAATTTGGAGGAAAAATCTCATTAATCAATAACTTGTAAAGAATGGAAGTAGTCATAAGATTATTTGTCCAAAATGATAACCTCAGGCAAAGAACTTTCAATGTCCAATTGAGCACCAGATTCCTTGCGCTTTCTGTCAGAGATCGTAATTTCTTCACCATCAACAATAGACATGTTTGAAGCTATATTTTTGGATATATCATCAATGTTGCTTTCTTCATCCTCTGACTCCACAGTTTCTTCTTTTGCTGTACATGCTGGATTTATCTTGTTGACATCATGAGGACTATTTTGTTCAATTTTTTTTAACTGCAAAACCAATCTAATTAAGAAACAAAGTAACATGCAGAACAGTCCACAGGATGAGTTTTAAAATGTGGACCAATTGTCTTGAGATCAGATGTATATATGCATGACATCCAATCTACCTTATCTTTTGTCGACTTCTCCTTTCTTAACTCCAGAGGATACCTATTACCCAAACAAGATTAAATAATATAATCAGGAAACATTGGATACGATGGCAGTAGCACACCTATGCTCTAACCAGTATACCCAGAAGATCATCAATATACAGAGTAAAATGAAAAATTCCAATGACTTGGACTCAAGACCCAACGAAAGAATTCATTTCACAAATGGCAACTTTATAATATAACATGTTAGGCACCAACAGAATGTGGGACTCACCAGCGATTGGTGTCTAACTGAAACCCGTAAAATTCATTCAAAAACAAGCTCATCATTACATCACCTGCAAAGTGTTGATGCAATTAGGATACTGACCTTGCAGCAAGCATAAACAACAAAATATACCTCCTCTAAATGGAATTTGAGCAGACTGTCTGATATAATGACTTGTTTACAAACATTAGGCCAAACAGATTACATCCTAATCACTTGCTTTAAAAATATAAGCTGTCAGATATTGCAAAAATAATAACCATGAAACAAAATGACAACCTTCAACTTCTATATCCACAACGCCACCAAATAGCATAGCCCTCCTCTTATGAACACACATTGAAAACCCAGCACGGGGTCCAGGAGGCATTCCACTTTTCTTCGCCTGTAAAGAAGGGAGAAAAGATGAGAACAAAATTAGTTATACAAAAAGATAATAAAATGTTTTGTACTAAGTGTCGAGGGTGTATGAGCTTATGGAGGGATAGGAGGGAGAAGCAAATATGAGAGACAAATATTACATAGTCAAATTGAAGCATAAACAAAGAAGTTTGTGCTTCTATTGAACGCTGACTAAAGTAACTTTAATTAGTGGGCATGGGAAAGTAAGATACAAGAAAGCTCAAACTTGCCTAAGAAAAGGAATATACAAATTTACTCAATGTTAAACTTAACCCTAAAGCACTACCTTGTTCCATTCCCAAGTCTTAGGATCGAGTGACCACATATCTGAATGAACAATTCCTTTCTCAGAGTTGTTCTTATCAGATGAAACTTCTTTTGAATAGCCACCATACAAAAATATCTGCAATGTGAAAAGAACTCTGTAAACAAGAAAACATTCTAAACTTCAAAACAACTTTGTAGAGTCACACAAATCAATCACAATTATGAAACAGCAGATAAGGAAAACTTTACTATAGTGATAAGCATAATGATAGATATCCATTAGTTAGTTATTTACATTATATAGTTAGATAACCAGTTAAAGAAACAACGCAAGTTGCCAATAGTAAGAGTGGAGGTGGAGAGAGAGATCTATTGCCAAAATTAAGAGAATTGAAGCCTTTGGGCTTTGGGAGGTGCAGACCCTTTAAGATCTTCAGACTAGGAACTTCTGGTGAACGTAGAGTTGCATAATGATCCAGGTCTCTCAAATCAAAATATAAGGAGCAGTGTATTGTTTTCCAGGGAGATTTTCCCTATTTTTCACTCAATGAAATTCAATCTAGCTTTTTTTATACCAGTTCTAACACATAAATACAAGTACAAGTACTTCAAAACGAAAATTATTAGCTTCATGTAAGGGAGATCAGTATTTTACTCACATAATCTTGGTAAACAAATAATTGAAAACCACTACGTGCAGTTGGCCACATTGCTCCAGGCTTAGGCTTTATTTCTTGCCACTATTGCACAAAATCACATTGTCATTAATCAAAATTCCTGAACAAGAAATCAACACTTTTACATAAAATGAAACAGCCTGATGTTTTGGTGCTGAACTTGAACAGTAAACATCATTTTAACAGAATAAACCAGGTATGTAGATATATTTACCTTGAATTGATCAAGGTCAAATACAAATAGATCATTGTAGTACCTGCATAATCAATTAAAACGTCTTAAAACCTCACAAAAGAAATGTTTACTTAGCTATTAAACATTTCCTCTAACAGAATCTTTAACAAAAATGATGACTTGCACCTTCCTTGTTTCAACTTGCTTCATGTGTACAAGGGGGATACGAGTTGAATTACCATATTGAATCTTATTCACGTCATGCTTGTTACGTTAACTTATGTTGTAAGTATAGAAATAAGGAGCAAAGATTATATAATGGAGAATATCTAGATTATATGTATTATTAGAAACATTTTTATTTATTCTAATATCATATCTTTATTATTAGGTGATGTCAAATCTCCCCTATTTATTGTTTTGATTCCTTCTTCTCAATATAAATAAAACCTTTGTATTGTCTCAAAAATGAACGATTTCAGCTCCATGTCTCTCTCCTTCGTGTAGTTTAACAACTTTAAAGATCAATCACCATTGACCAAACATAACCACTTCATAAAATACTAACCATAAGGTATGGAAACAAAAGAAAACTCACATGAGTCTCAAGTTTTGTGCATCAAAAGTCATACACATGCAAGCAAACGTGTCAGGATCAAAAGTAGCTCATTTCCCTTAAAAAAAAAATTATGTAACAAAGCGATTGATGTTGCCATGTTATATACATTTACAACCAGGGAAAACATATGAAGAAATCCTATAACTTGAGTTCATTACAAGCTCAAAATTGGCTTCTCCCCTACTTCAATTGCCTGTAGACTTAATTAGATTTATGCTGAATCACGGATAATTTATATTAGAACTCACTTTTCAAAACCAAAGCATTTTAATTCAACTATTAGCTACAGCAAGCTTTTCATCTGCTTTCAAGTTCTTTTATTTTTTTCAATATGAGAAAGTAAATCATATAATTAACACAATTCCGTAGAATAAGAAAAGAAAGAAGCATTAACAACCTCACTTCTCGGAGAGTGTCATAGAAGCCACCAAAAAGAATAATCTTGTGCTTGTACAATATCTGTAAATTAACCAAAATAATTAGACACAAGGCATTACAATAAACAAATACATGATGAAACTGGATTAATATGAGTGTCACATGAATCATGATATTGGAGGAGGGGGGACACAGTGATTAACTACTAAAATAAAGATTCATAACTATGATATCACAAACAGGTTCCTAAACGTAGCAACAACAAGAAAATTCCACATAAGCACAAATAAGCTGGAGTGGACATGTCATGCATTTCTCTGTAAAAAACTAAGAAAGTTCAAATGAAAAAGGAGGAAGGGAGAAATGCCAAGGTTTCAGGCCTTTAGCAATTACAATGAGCAAAGCAACCACCCTTAGTGTATGCAAAATAGGATGTGCATAAAATAGATATGATAACAGCAATAACAATCAATGACAAAGATGTTTAATAGGTTCTTAGCTACCACAGTCAGCTTCCGCAAGAATGAATGTTCTGTGCTTGGAAAATGCAATCTAGTAACAAGTGCAAATAATATGATAATTCAGAAAGGTCAATTAATTGAAAAGCCAAAATAAACATTCAATACGTATTTTGTCATTGTTAAATGGGGTCAGTCTAACAATCCAACAACCTTGCAGCTGTTTAAAGAGCAAATAGCACAGAAGAAACTTCTGTATTCCCAATAGCAGAATCTTGCACAATTTATTGGGTTATTGCTACTTCAACAAGGATGTAGTCAAATCAGCTTGAGCAACAAGATAAAAGTTTGTTCGTTATTAATTTCTTACATGGCTGTACTGCAATCTAAAAATGGGAATACTATACTACATTGAAATGAACCAAATCAAGCAGTAATGCAGATCATTTAATTTTGATGTTCTGAATGAACTGTAAACGTGTTATATTCACATAAGTTGTAATTTTCTTTTCACATTTGCAATGCAGTCCAGACAATAGTATGATGTTATTCAAGTTGAGCAGAATATCATGCATTCTCAGAAACAAACATATCAAAAACCTGTTTGATTAAGGATTCAATAATCTGACACCCTTACAAGTAAATCAATGAGTGCACTATTTCAGTTCAACCAGAACATACCATTCGATGTCCTGAACGAGGACTAGGGCACCCTTTCAAATTAAGCTGCTCCCACTGATTTGTTTCCAGGTCTAACATCCAAAAATCCTAAACAAATCAAAATCCAAAAACAACATCACTAGTCAAAGCCAATACACCAAAACCACATTCTCGTGACATAACAGAAGCAACGCAATGCAAGCTTAACCTTGTAGTGATGAAACCGCTCTTGGTTTGGAGACGTAAACTCACCACCTAAAGCACAAACAAAATGAAACATCCATAACCACACAAATTTTCTGTGGGCAGCCAGCAAAGACAGGCAAATTCAATGACTCAGAACAACAAAATTTTAGATTTTGTTTGGATAAACTATTCCAAAGGTACTTCTACGAAAACAAAACCAAATATTTTTTTTTCATAACATAAAACTAACTGATGGACAAAACTATCTAAAGCTAAAACTAGCTTCTCTAAAAGATCATTTTCTAATTTTAACTTGTGAAAAAAATCATTTTATTTTTCCTCTTTTATTTATATTTCTCATAAAAAAAACTTATCCAATCAAACTCTAATTCCACTAACTGAATTGGCTAAGTGAATCACACGACACTATTCAGCTCAATTAAAAACTAAAGTAAAGTAAATTACCAAAAATATAAATATATTTCTTCCACGCAACCGCTTGGTGAGCACTGCGCGGAGGAGGACTATTAGGACTCGAAACCAATTTCCATTCCAGCTTCTCCACGTCATACCGGAACAGATCGCCGTACACGAAGGTCTGCGCGAATTCACATTGCAGAAAAAACTAACTCAGAAAGCATATCAACCACTCAACAAATAAGCATAACAGCAATTTGAATTCAAACTTGTAACCTTGTTCCCGTTGTAGAATTCGCCGCCGTAGAGAATCAGCTCGGTCTCTTTCAACGGATTAACGGTGAGCTACACGAGAAGGCGTCAGTGAAAACGGAATTCGCAACGGCGAGAGGTGAAAAAGTGAGAAGTGGAGTTAGCGGCGTTACCGAGCAGTTGGAGCGAGGAGAAGGCGCGGGAACGTTGTGGTCGACGTGAACGTCCTTCTTCTTGGCTTCCTCTTTTTGAATGCTCAACTGCGTGGATTGAAGAGACGTAAATATATACAAGTTTGTTTGAGAATGGAAAAGTTATGTGAATGGAAATAGAGAGAGTACCAAAATGGCGTCGATGTCGTCTTCGGGAGAAAGCTTCTTGGTTTCCCTGCGAGCTTTCTTCTCGTCGGCTTTTGCGGTTTTTCTCTCGGTTTTCTCTTTGCCTTTGCCGGGTTTCTTCGTCTTCTTCCCCATCTTACTCACAAACCACACTCCTTAGACCCTGTGTCGTAAACACTAATTCGTATATTGCATTTATGGTTTTTTTTTTCTAATAGTTTCATTTAGATACATGGTATTTTTTTATTTTTTTTTACTGTAACATGTTTTTCATAGAAATTGACATAAATCATACTCTTTAGTTGGATGGAAAATTAATATTTGATCTTTGAATATAATTAAGTTTGTATTGAATTTTGATACATTATAGATAAGTGTCAACATTCCATATTTTAATCTTGATTTAGACATTTAAACAGTACAAATAGGAATACTTTTGAAAAAAAACTCATAACCAACTTAAAATTTTGAATTGTTTGTAATATGAAGAGTTAAATGCAGTTTTTTAATTGTTGAGCGCAAGGCATGGATGCTAAGCAAAATCAAAGCCAATATTATCCCAATTCTGCACCTCAAATCTTTGAGTAGAGAACTTATAATTGGAATAAATATGAGAATCTTAAAAAAATAAAAATAAAGCACTCATGTTAATCTATTTTATTTTAATTTTGTTAAGAGACTTTTTTTAATTTTTTTAACTAATTAAAAAATTTCCTTATATATATTATACACACTTCTTTTATTTAAAATTTTTTAAAAAATAATTTTTATTTGTCTAGACAAAACTCGGCAGGTTGACAATTTCAAATGCATAATGAGACTCGACACAAATTTTATATCAAATATTCGTAAACAACATTATCCAATGTATTTATCTAGGTCACGTAAGTTATCCACAATACTAAACAATCCAAAAAAAAAAACTTCCTTTTGTATTGGATAATAAAAACTCAAACAAACCTAACAATATTAATAATTTGTAGAAATCACTAAGTGTATAATCATTATGACGTTTCACTAGCTCATCATAAATCATTGTCAAATTTAAATTTACATATTTACTACAAATAAACTCCTCCTATTCAAATCAACCTTCTCTCCCCGAAGTCATAACGGTAAACCTAAACACACACCAAACAATGTAAATGAAACTAATTTGGACCCTATTAGAAAACATGTCTTCCTTTCAACTCATTATAAGTAGACTCCTATTGATTTTCACATTCCCTTCCAACATCATGAGTCAAGCAAAAAGGGATTCCTTCAATGCAAGCCCTCTATTCATTCGTTAACATCTTATTCACACTAATAAGATACTTTGTCCTACAACAATGTCGTGCTTGCAGACAATCTACATATAAGTAAACAAACAAAAAGTTCCAACATTTTATTACAGTGCAATAATAATAATTATTCAAATTAGAAATCAAACCTCATTTTGCAAATCCAATTTATTATCAAGACCAGTTTCACGAATTGTCATTGTTATGATGTAAAACATCAACGAAATTCTATTAGTGCAAAACATGAGTGGAATTATGCTTTCATGTTTCATTAATTTTGTTCTCGCAAGAGACCGGTTGGCTCCAACAACAACAATGTCTTCTAGAGTTGCTCCTTGATCGCTTCTGATGTTGCTCCTTTCTTGATGTTCCAAATGCTCCAAATTCCACCGTCCCGAGAGGGGGGTCCTGCAGGCACTCTGACGCTCAAGTTAGAATTGGTTGGAGAGTGCAGATAATTTAGGTCAAAATTTAGAAGTACCTTGCTTAAGGTGACTAAGCCTGTATTTAGACAAATTTTTCCTCCACCCCCATATACTCTTCCTGCACCCCCATAATTTTTTTTATTCCATTATTACCCTTCCTGAAATTACACAAATGACCCTCTCTTAATAAAACAACCCTCGTCTCTTTTACCTGCACCACCGTCCGCGAAGCTTCTTCCTTTCATCTTCTCTGCAATACTCCTTTTACGGTGCCATTTTTCAACGTTTGAATTGTGATTCAACAGTAGAAAAGTCATTCCGACAAGTGTAGAGTGTTTATTGAAGGAAAGGAACGCCGGAGAGGTAAGATTTTTGCATTTTGTGGATTTTTCAAACTTTCTGCTATGAGTACCCGGACGAGCCCATCCGGTTAACAATTTTGGAAATTTGAGAACCGGACAACTCTACGTCTGGTTCGTAAAGTGACAACCGGATGCAGAGTAAGGGGGTGCCATCCGGTTCTCATTTTACAAACCGGATGACATCCCATCCGGTTGTCTAAATGGGAAAAAAATTGAAAACCGGATGGGTTTTGGGCTACTGTCATCCGGTTGTAATTTTGTATTTTGAGAACCGGACAACAACTACATCCGGTTCGTAAAATGAGAACCGGATGGCATAGAGGGGGGTGCCATCCAGTTCTCATATTACGAACCGGATGTGGTTGCTGTCCGATTCTCAAAATACAAAATTACCACCGGATGGGATTATCACACTACCCATCTGGTTGTCAATTTTTTTTTTTACGAATTCTTTATTTTTTTTCTTTTGTTTCTTATTAGCTGTTGAAATGTTATGTTACAGAGATGTATAGTCTAAATCTATATTCAGAGGAAGTGAACAAAGTATCTGATGAACTGGAAAGTGGTTCCTTGGGTGGGGAAGACGATTGCATTATTGATTTCACAACTGATGAGGTAATGTTTGTTTTTATTTA
>Ga0209700_101780_pt1 | contig 44775 bp, 21 predicted proteins | sample SiratroredBW_FD_187528 | JGI IMG/M metagenome (GOLD analysis project Ga0209700, IMG submission 187528) | Root nodule microbial communities of legume samples collected from California, USA - Siratro red BW (SPAdes) (version 2) | ecosystem: Host-associated > Plants > Roots > Nodule | place: USA... | reverse complement strand
GAAAAAAAAAAAAAAAAAACACAATATTTTTTGTTGATGATTGGGTGAAGAACATGTGGTTATGTGGCACCTACGTGCCTTAGCGCCTTATCCAGCAACTGTAGTGTTGACAGTTGTGGTGGTCGTTTAAGAATTTTTAACCTGAAATCTTCACTTTACATCTCTCTCTCCTCTCAATCCCACCAAATCTTCATCACCAACAAGTGTTTCAGTAACCATGGCTTCCACTACTCTATCTCCTCCAACCCCTTCTCAGGTATCAAGAACAACAAGAATGTTCTTTTTTACTATTTCTCTGTAATGTGTAGCATTAGCACAGTGCTTTGTGATTTCAGCTATGCTCCGGAAAGAGTGGGATTTTCTGTCCCTCACAGGCACTTCTTGTGAAACCAATGAAGAGGCAGATGATGGGGAAGAGCAAGGGAATGAAGATTGCTTGCCAGGCCACCAGCATTCCTGCTGATAGAGTCCCTGACATGGGCAAAAGACAGCTCATGAATCTCCTTCTTCTTGGTGCTATTTCACTCCCTAGTGCTGGAATGCTTATTCCCTACACCTATTTCTTCGTTCCTCCAGGGTAACTTTTCTTTTCATCACCCTCTCACTTCTCTTCTTAAACTTGCAAAATGAATTCACTTTTTATTTGTAGGGGGGGAGGGGGCCAATTAGCATTGTTGATCCTGTATGACTATTGAATTGTTCAATTGTGTGTGAATTTAATCATGTATGTTTAGGATCTCTGTTCTTGTTTTTTTAACTTAATTGTTACTGTTCTAGTGTGTCTTTGATTAGTCATCCTCAATTATATCTGGGAGTTACATATTTTTGGGTGTTATAAAATTTCAGATTTCTGGTTTTAGTCCTTGTAAAATTTCAGATGCCTGGTTTTTGTCCTTGTAAAAAGGTGTAATGAGGGAAGATCAAAAGGGCAGAAATTTTAACCCTCAAGACTGGTATTGATGACGAGAAGAGATTAAAACCATATATTTGAAACTTTATAGGAATCTAGAACATATTTACCTTTACATGTATCATCCCACATTAGCTCTTTCAAAAAAAAAATGTTGTCGAATTATTCCTTAAAAGATGCAAAATATCATTGGCTTAATCCTTGGAAGATTTTGTCATCAAATTACTTCGTTAAAGGTTTAATTTTTTGCTGAACTAGCTCTTCCATTTTATTGTGTATCATCACTTTAATATTCCTTAAGGATGAATATGGTAACATTTGAGATTTTGTTAGTGACAAATTGTCAGAATTTTTTAAAAACTAACATGGTAACATTTTAAACCATTAAGGAACTAATTTAGTAACCAAAATTAAAGGATTAATGTGGTTCGGTGTGTAACTTTTGCAGAAATAAGTTGAGAGTTTGCTCTAGTAATAACATGAATTCTCCAAAACTGGTGTCGATAGTTTCTCTTGTACTAATTGGATCAGCTTTGGGGATCCTTTTGTGAGATGATACATCATGAGAAGCTTTTCTGTCAAACCTTGAATTCTGCATTGCTAGATGTTCACCCTCTTCAATGACTATACTTATTACTTTAACCTAATTCCTACATCGTAATATTGGTGTGATTATTATTGTAATGATTTCTGTAGTGGGAGGGTGCGAAGGAAGTTAAAAATTTGCACATTAACATTGGGGGGAGAAGCACTGAATTCAGAGTTTCTTACTGTTTGCAATTTTGCCTCAGTTCTTTAGTTTTGCATTCTTGTCACATTAATTTAAAATTTCTGCACCTAAAGTCCCAGTTGATTCGTAGGGAAATATATTAAGTTGCTGAGAAGGGGAAAAAATCTATCATAGTGTTCATTACTTATTGCATTCAGCATCCAAAAGTTTGATAATTAACTCTTAACCTTAATACACTGTTTTTATTATTCAATCCAGTTTCTTCATATATACGAATCATTAACCCCAACTTGGAAAAAATTACAGTTCAGGTTCTTCAGCTGGAGGTACTGTTGCCAAGGATGCCGTTGGAAATGATGTAATTGCAGAGAATTGGCTCAAGACACATGGACCTGGTGACCGAACACTTACACAAGGATTGAAGGTAAGTATGCAGCTGTTTAGTCTTAGAGTTAGTGTTCTCATAGATCTTCAACAAGTTGCACATGTTTTACATTTAACATTGAAAGCAATATTTTCCCTGGACTGCTTCTGTGTCATAAGATGAAATTCGGACACTCCTTAGTGGCATGTTATGTGTCCGACACATATTGATGAAGTGTCCAATAGGTATCTAACAGTTTTATTAGGATTTCAACACAATTTTAAAATAAATTAATACAATAATTTTCTAAAAACTTACTAACTTATTATAGAAATAAGAAACAAATCTTATATATAATCAAGAATATTTAAATTATATATGTTTCTTTACACTTTTTGAATTTTAGATAAATGAATTATATTTATTTTCTATTATATTTTGTTAACCTTATTCATATATAATTTTTTAAAACATAAATTTTGATTGTCAATTTATATAATTCATAGTGATATAATATATAGATCCATGTCCAGGATCCTATAATTTGGAGATTAGACGTGTGTGTATATTCGTGTACGTGTCGTAACCGTATGCGTCAGTATCGTGTTACATAGGTGTCATTTCTTAGTCATTCTTTCCTTCAATTCTTAGACCTCTTTTCTTTCCTCAACAAATTATCTTACTACACTATGCCAATTCTATCCGGTGATTTAAACTGTAGTTCTAACTACATAAACCAAAGGTTTGCCCTTGTAGAAGTGAAAATGATTTCCTTCTCACTTTCCAACCAAAATAACAATTTTTCACATTTCCATAATTTGAATCCCACAGGGAGATCCTACCTATCTTGTGGTGGAGAAAGACAGAACCCTTGCAACATATGCAATCAACGCTGTGTGCACTCATCTGGGATGTGTTGTGCCATGGAATACAGCTGAGAAAAAGTTCATTTGCCCCTGTCATGGATCTCAGTACAATGACCAGGGAAGAGTTGTGAGAGGACCTGCTCCCTTGGTAAGTAAATTGGAAAACCATCTACTGAGAAATTTGTGGCATTTTTACTTTTAGGAGGATGGTTTCAAGATATAGTTATGATTATTTTCTTAACAACCCCATCAAATTTTAACCTTTGCTCTACTTACTGTGGTTAGAACAGTGATGAATAATTTTGTTGTTCTTGTTGGACAGTCTCTGGCATTAGCACATTGTGATGTAGATGATGGGAAGGTGGTGTTTGTTCCTTGGGTTGAAACAGATTTCAGAACAGGTGATGCTCCATGGTGGGCTTAGACTCCTTAAAGCCCTTCATCTGTTGTCGTATGTACTTAAATATGAAATTCAAACAATCTGTTTTGTATCAATGCATAAATATATTTTGTAATCAAATTGATATTCTGTGAACTGAAGCTATGGAAAGGAACCTGGACAAGTCACTTTTTCCGACTAATATCCCTTTTACCATGGCCTTTCTCTCTCTTTTTTCTTAATTGATAGAGATGTTGTGTCTCTAATGGTGTGATGAAACTAGGAATTGGGGGGAGAGGTAAAGAGTGCTCACTGTGTGTACAAAGAAAGTAATCCAGAATACTTCCTATGCATTTTAGACTGTGAAATCTGAAAAGATGTTCCAGAATGACTAATCAATAACACTGCATAAACAAACACATATTTAGATTGTATTAAAAAAAATGTTAATTGAACAATCTGGGAGTTTTGCTTATTAAGTTATCCGGAAGGTAAAAAAAATCAAATCACCTACAGCAGTGTGGTTATTACAAAGAAAGAAGAAAGATTTGTTGGAGAAAAAGCATAAGAGTCTCACTCAACTATGCTCGGCAACAAAAGATGTGTACCAGCAACGAAAGAGACAACAAATAAGATTCTTCTCCTGGAGTGAAGGTGATGTGAGAATTAGTTTTAATAAGTAAAAAGAATTGCACATTTTAATTCATTTTTGTTATGCATTTCATTATGAAAAAATTACAATTTAATATTTTTTTTAACCAGATAGTTCTATCAAATAGTCTTTGGATATATATATATATATATGAATAATAATAAAGAGAATTCCGCTTACGATTTGGAGGATTCTGTTTGTACATAATTCATTATTAATTCTACCCTTATCAATATAACTTATTTTATTATTTTACCTTTTAGGTTTTGTAGCTTTTTTTTTTTAACTCAATTAACTATTATAATAAAAAATTATCTATAATAAAATTATAATAATTGTTTATTTTATAAATATTTTTTATGAATATACTTTTTTATATTTAATAATATTTTTATTTTAATAATATGATGAAAAATAATTTTTATTTTTATTTTTTGTTATCATAAAAAAAAATTGGACACACGTGTGCTTAAGCAGATGTGTTTCCACTAGTAACTTACAAAAAGAAAAAAAAAAGTCTCATTTGATGTGCAATTATTCTGCTAGAAGAACATTATTCATATAATTTTGGTAAAATCATGATATGATTAATTTAGATTTCAGTTTTGGGGTAACTTTTTCTATTCCATTAAATTTTTGAAGTTATTTTTCATCTAAATGCTTTCATCTAACTTTTTCTTACAAATTAATTTTCTTAGTTTTTTTGTACTAATGTTGCCCTTACTTTGCTTTGTCACCCAACTCCATGCTAATTTTAAGAATATTTTTATGTTCTTTCTTCTTGTGGATGTGAGTTCATGGTGTAGGTTATTAACAATAGCAAAAATTCAAGTTTGAAAGTTTGGACGATGCGTAATGTTGCAAATGAAAATAAATACTAGTTCAAAATGTTGTCACTTAAGAAATCTACATTAAATTGGTAGACAGAAAAGAAAATTTTAACAAAAAAAAAAAAAATAGCAAAGAATTAAAATGAATTGAAAAAAGTAAAAAGAAACGTCGACATGTAAAAGTTAACTTAGATTCCAAAGAATTAAGGACAAAGTCGAAACCTAACCTAAAACAAGTATTATAAGTTTGCTTACAAAGTATATACGGTCTTCAGCTTATATAACTTCTATGTCCCCTAGATTCTTTAGAGCCAAGTTTAAGTATTTTTTATCGAAATCATTATTATTTTAATTCCAGCGTATATTATACGTTGTCAGCAAATAATTTTGCACAATCTTACAGAATTCAAAGAAAAAATGAATCTGAGATTAAACTAAGAGGTTATACCCTATGTAAAGGAAACACAGAGGAATAACAACTTGCATTAAAACACAAAACCCTGGTGCAAAAAGACATAGTTGATGATAAGGTTCTTCATAATGAAACTCGTAACTAGATGTACTACATTATCCTAACAAAGAGCCAAAGAGTGAAAGGAGGACAATACCTTCTAGTTTATAAAGAAAAATTACTTTGCGATGCAAACACTATGCCCACACTGCAATAACCCACATAAGGTTGTAATACCACATTCCTTGAAATGCAAGTGACTAAAGTCATGCATACAACTCAAAGATAATTGGGAGTATTCTATGAATTGTTCCTAACTCCTTTAATCACATGGTTTTGAGTTTATATTTCATGATATAGCTCTACATCTCTGCTGAATATTCTAATTGAAATCATTCTTGTTTATTCCATTTCCTAGGTACCTCCAAGATTTTATTGATCAATTCTGCAGTTCTCTAACAGACAAATGCCACAAAGTTCATTCTCCAAAAGGAAGATCAACAGACTATACAGAGTACAAAGACTATTGAAATAAGAAAAAAAGAAAATACAAGGCAGCTTCCATCAGCACTGGTTTCCAGCATTTACCATACTGATGAATTGTAAGTACTTTTCCCCTACACCAGAAAATAAGATGTTAGTTTCTCAACATCCATTGCACGATGTCCTTCCTAATAACATCACCTGGCCAATTTACTCTATAGTTTGGGCTAAAAACATCAGAAGCATTGTTGTAGAGGTGCCTGCAATGGGTGGTAGTCCCAGCAAGACTTGGAGGCCGCATCATCTTTACAATGGAGGGGAAAGGCTTTGACCATATGATTTGCTGTTGGAACCAAGCGTTTTGTTTACCTGATTTCCTCTTGAGTAATTGATAGTACCTAGAAGTTTTGCTGTTGGAAAAACTCGATGCGAGCTTTGTCATTCTGAAACTTGGGTGTGGAGCACTATTGGAGGGTGATCCACCCTGAATTCGAGCCAATGGTTTCATTCTATTTAGCCGCTGCAAAATGTAGTTTCCCATATTCCTACCAAATGTCATGTCTCTTTCTTGAATAGTCCGATTAACTTTGAGTGCTACATCGAATACAGTTCGTGTTCGTCTGTGAAGTTCCAAACCAGTAAAGAAAATGTATTATTACTAATAGCTACTAAAATTAACAAATCATTTTGATGTGTTCACGGCAAACCATAGGAAAACAGGAAGAAAGGGAATATCACGCAATTATTACATCTCAAATCTGACTGCTTATGCTTTGAATGCTTAGCAGCAAGAAAAAAACGCCTGCTACCAAGAGACTAACTAATATATTCTTTTGAACACATTCTTGTTATTGGTTGAAGTTTATTGGGAATTACAATTCTTTTCCTTCCAGCTATCACAAATCACACAAATTACTAAAAAACACACCTTGTACAATATTTATTTTCTAAAATTAAAGTATCGCCCAAATAAATCAACTTCCATCAACTAATTTTCTGCCCTCTGGAATGTACAAATAGAAGGCAACCACAACTAAACTTGATTATCCTAGGTGAGGCAAGATAGAATGATTGGATACGATATTTATTTAAAAAAAACATTAAATAATTTGTTGGTGTTCCTCCCAGGATTTCCATGAAAATGTAATCCATCCCCAGCAGCTTCCATATCCCCAAACGACACCAAGTTTTAAGCATTTTAAAACACACAAATGCCTTTCACTAACAGCACACTGGCAACTTGTCACTTTTAAAAGGACATAACATCTCCATAAGAAACTTGACTTCATGAGCAAGAAATTAAAAACTAAAAAATGGGGGCAAAATGGATATTCTCAACTAAAAGCACGTTTGGATACAAAACTAAGAGAGGTTTAGAAAAAATGTTTTACATTTACAGCAAAAAAAAAGTTCTCAATAACTCGTTTTTCCTGTATCCAGACAGGTCCAAAGTCGATTCAGACAGGTCCGAAGACATAAAATGTCTAATTCAAAGGGATAGGCAAGGAAATTTTCATGCTCTGAGATATAAAATCCACACACTCCAAATCCAATACTTAATAAGGCAGTCATAAAATGCATAACAAAACCAAAGCAACATTATTGGTACTATTTGTAATCTAAATCGCCCAATTTACCTATTTCTTTACTTATTTTTCAGGAACACGAATCGAAACCGCATTAGCATGAAATGATGAAGATCAAAGAGGAGAGAAAAAATACCTGTGAAGAAATTGACGGATCTTAGGGGCTAGGATCCTACGCTGAGTCCTGAGGGCGAGCCTGTAGGTTCGCTTGAGGCCCAAAAAATAGGCAGTGGCAAGGGTAATCTCCCATAACACCATTTCTTTTCTCACCCAGATTGGTCAGTGACTGTGTTTCTAGGGTTTATAACTTTTCTTTATGAACATTTGATTCAATGCACGGTTCTTTAAATTTGCACTATTTGCTTGTTGCCCAAGATTTTGTTCACTTCGCGATCGCATCACGGTGAAAGACATCTTTCGCCATTGGTTTTTCCTCTCCTCATCGTGACCGTTGGATTTCGCTTTTGTTTTATTTCCACTGCTGAAAAATCTGTGGACTTTCACCTCCCACAGATATAAATATGATATTCTCTTTTTTTTTTTTCTTTTTCTTTTTTATGTCTTGGAAGTGTTCGGTCTAATGGAAGAATTATTATTTTTCAATTTCTTATCAATCTTGAAAATGTTAATTTTCTACCCTTTGGTACAATAATTCTAAAAATTATTCTTAGAGATCTATCATTGTTAAATAGTTTTTTATTCATTTTTTCACAGTGGAATTCTCGTGAGAGTGGACAGGAATGTAAGCATGTATTCAATCCACATTTTTAAAGACTTTTTTAAAAAAAAAGAAAAATCTGTAGATTTTAGAAGAAAGTGTATTTAACTGATATTTTAAAGTCTTTTTTATATAAAAGGATGTATGTTCACTTCAGAAGATTTTATAAAAATGTAACGACTTTTTCTAAAATTTTAGTTTTTACTACTCAAATACTTTCAAAAAAAAAATTACCAGAAGTAAATTAAACCAATTACACAATAATTTTTGCTTTCTCTAATTCCATGTTTTCTTTATATATATATATATATATATATATATATATATATATATATATATATATATATATATATATATATATATATATATATATATATACATATATATATATATTAGATGGAATACCATCCTTTATATTTTTTATTAATCTTTAACAATTATAAGTCATAAATCAAATTTATTTGAAGAATTAAAATGTAACTCAAATTTTAATGTATATATTTATGAGTCATTTTTATTGTATATTATTAAATTTTTTATTTATATTTAATGTGAAACCTAGACTTTAAATTTTAACTATTTCTCTTTAAAATGTTAATATTTTTCAAACGAAGCATATTTAACTTAGTTCTTCGATACTAACTTTTACTTATACCAAAATTCATCATCATACTTGCCTAAAATTTCCATTAAGAATACTTATAATATAAGGATAATTTTTACATCGTACTTGTTTAAACCGGTAATTCAAATATAGCTTTGTTAAGTTTTTCAAAAAAATTTAATAAGAAAATTTGGTAACAATCATTTCTAAAATTTACACGTAGACTCTCTAGTTATTTTTTAAATAAATTTTAGATCTGCCTTTTTCCATTATTATAATAACCTTCTTAATGTAAAAATGGAGTATAGTATTTAAAAGCTTAAAAGGGTGTTTATGTAATGTTTTTAAATCTTAAGGAGAAGCATGTATAATAAAAGAGGAGGAACAATATAATGCTTTTGATACAAATGGGAGGTTTGTGTAGAACCTAAAAATTGACATTTCAGTGGGATTTTACCTAGTTAGATTCTCAATGGGAAATAGTTCTACCTGAAATAAAAGCAGGAACTTCCTCATGGACAATTTATCGCAATTCGTAATAACTATTTTAAACTACATTTATGCACATCTCATTGAGCCAGCACTCCAATATTCCTCCACCACATGCTTTCATTTAGTTCCTCACTTGTTCTCATACTTTCATTTTTCCAATATCATTAGGCCCACATGCTTAAAAGATTATATCTAAGCTTTGACTAAGCTATTTTTGCCTAACTTAAAATCTTGTTTATTAAATAATGTAATCAAGTGTTCGACCTCAACAGAAGGACGGTTGTATAAAGACCTCAACAGAAGGACGGGGTGCAGCTTGAAACCATGGGAGTGTAGAATGCAACGGTAGTATAAAGGCCCACATTTGATTACTCGGAAAAGTAGTCTTCTACTTTTCACTGCTGTTCCTCTTCTGCATTTACCACTTCTTAAGTATATACTTGTTTTACCTTCAGTTGCTTGAAAGAAAAGATTTCACAGAGGATTTTGTGAAGAAGACCACATTGTTTAAAGGAAAGAAATATTTCATACAATTATACTTTTGAAGCGAATAAGGAACGAGTAATTTATAAACATTTATATCTCAGTTACTATATAACTAAAATTAAAGGTACCAAATAGCACTAGTTCTATAGAACAAATGTCAAATGATACTTTGTATATTAATTATATTCTAACCAATGTAAAAAATTTATAAAATATTAGAAATTTCTACATCAATATAAAATAATATCTTCATAAAATAATATCTTCATATGTGTAACACGTTTTCTTAAATCTTTGTTTATGTATCTACCATTTTCAGGTTCACCCGAATCGACAACGACTCTACAACATATTGATTATTCCAGTAACGCATGGATTTTTTATTCTAAACGTCTCATGATTTTATGAGGAGTAATACCACCTTAAACGACGCTTTATGGACGGATCCCGATAAATACAACCAGCAAGCAGGGAGTAGACCTAACCAAAAAAACACATCTTTTTTCCTAGACTAAGAATTCAATCTATCATATACTCTTATTGACTTCAGCGTCAGAGAGTTTTCTGCAGGTACTCCCTCATTCGGTTCCAACAAACGAGGAAACCAGACCGGATAGAAGACGGGAAGACAACCACATCTCGAATCGGGTAAGAACAATTTATAATATTGAGGGTCGGGTATTATTGGCCAACAATCAAACAAGACGCCCAAGCATACGCGAACAAGTGTCCCGAATGCCAGAGATTCGGACCCGTTTTCAACACGCCCCCTAAATAACTATACCAGACCGTCACGCCTTGGCCTTTCAGCCGATGGGGAGTAGACATATTGGGTCCATTCCCGTTGGCAAAAGGGCAGGTAAAGTTTCTCATAGTGGTAGTTGACCACTTCACCAAATGGATAGAGGCAAAACCTATAGCCACCATCACAGCTCGCTAGGTACAGAATTTCCTTTGGAAGCATATCATATGCCGACATGGACTCCCTCACAGCGTGGTAACAGATAACGGGAAGCAATTCATCGATAGAACTGTTGAACAATTTTTTGAACAGCTCGGGATAAGACACACAGTGACCAGCGTAGAGCATCCTCAAACCAACGGCCAGGCAGAAGCAGCTAATAAGATCATTCCAGGAAAGCTGAAGAAGAAGTTGGGCCAGCTGAAAGGTCTTTGGGCCGAAGAGATTCCAGGAATATTGTGAGGCTATCATTGCACACCCCAATCTTCAACAAAGGAAACTTCATACTGCATTACGTACGGGACCGACGCCATGATTCCAGTAGAACTAAGAGAGCCATCGTGGTGAAGGACACATTTTGACGAACAGAGCAATGACAACAATCTCCTTGCCAGTCTAGACTTAGTCCATGAAGTACGCGAGGATGCCAGAATCCGAGAATAAGCGGCCAAGCTTAGAGCAGCCCGTCGATACAATACTCGGGTGCACGAACGGACATTTCGCAAAGGTGACTTGGTGTGGAGAAAGGTGGGAACGGCTCGACGAAGCCGACAGAAAGGCAAATTGGCCCCAAACTGGGACGGCCCCTTCAGGGTGGTGGATAACCTTCATAATGGCGCATATAAACTTGAAGAGCTGAACGGAAAACTCATTCCCAGGACGTGGAATGCTACCCACTTGAAAATGTATTACAGTTAAAATCGATTTGCGGTACTCTTTCCTTGGACTGATTTTTTTTCCTAAGGAGGGTTTTTGTCAGACAAGGTTTTAACGAGGCCCTAACCAGAATCAATAAAATTACTGTTTGTCTTAAACATTTAGTTCTTTTGAAAGCAAAGGACTAACGTTCATAGCAACATGTTTAGCTAAGAACGCATTGAACGACTTTGTATCGGATGCGTGCCGAACCCAATGCGGCAACTCGAATTCACCATAGACAATGCATTGAACTGCTTAGAGCCAATTGCATATGGGGTAACGTGGTGCAACTGTACCCCGAAAGGCAACACGAAAGTATCACGGTTGCATTATGGGCCTCGTGCCATTTATTGCCACAGGATAAAACGCTTGGGTAAGCACCCGAGAGCAATTCACCTGCTTCGCGATGTCTTTGAAACTTAGAACAGGCAAGACATTGAGCAAAATAATCGAAAACCAACAATTCCACCAACATTCCAAATTACCCAAAATATGCAGCATACATACATAATCATATTAGGCAGAATAAGTTTATAAAATTCATACAGTCGTCCTTGGCAATGTAAAAGATAAAACAAGGTAAAAGAAATCATGGGTCAGGAATAGGATCAGCGGCAAGTACATCATCCTTGTCGATATCAAACAAAGCAGGGTCAATGTCGGGTGCTAGGACAGTCGCTTGCCTTATGGCCTTAAGGAAACCATCCTCGTAAACTTCGACGCAAGCTTGCTCCAACTGAAGCTTCTCGGTGTCTCATTCGGTCTTCCTTTTTGCCATCTCGACCTGTAACTCGACCACTCTGGCCTTTGTCGCCTTCGCAGCCTGCTCAGTCTGACTCGCTTCGATCCCTCGCCGCTAGCACAATTCTCGTAAGCGAAGCAGTTCGAGTTCCTTTTCTGCAAGCACAGAGTCCTTGCCAGCATCTGCCTCCTTCAAAGTAATTACCTCCTGCTCCAAGATCTCCTTGTCCTTCATCAAACTTTCCACTTGTCGTTCTACACTGGCCAACCTGTCTCGAAGTCCAACCTCCCCTTCCGCCACCTGACAATGATGCTGCATTATGGCCAAACACCTAGCCAGCATAACGCTGTCAGCCTCGAAGCACCCGACTCCCCCAACCTTGCCCATCAACTCGACGTCATAAGGGTATACTTGGCTCAAGTCCTTAGCTTGCCTGTTAACCTGCCAATTCGATTGTATACCGAGCGAGGTTACGCTCAAGTGATCCAATCTGACAGGCCCCGACGAGGACATTGGAGCTCGGGTAACCATGTCAGTAGACGGCTGGTTGGTAACCCGCTCAGGGGGGAGAGCCGGCGTTGCCTTCAGAGGATCCCTCTAAGTTTATCACCTCGGGGGCTATTTCTGTGACGGCAGGTCCAGGGATTGTAGTGGCAGAGGTAGGAGAAACTGGTCACGGGAAGGCGAAAGCGCAATATGAACAATGTCTGCAGAGTCGAGAGGACCACGGTCGCTGGGATCCTTCTATAGGGAAGAAGCCTCGTCGGACTCTGATGTCTCATTACGTCTCTTTTTGCCAGCTTGAAGTTCGGCAGCCAAGTCGCAGCGACCATCGACTCGGGCTCAAAGCTTCTTCATGTCAACAGAGTTTCCCATGATTTCTGTAAAGACAAGAAGAGCGTATTAGAAAACACAAAAGCAGTAGAAATCTTAGACATAGGATCACTCATACCTAGAAACAGGGCATCAGGATCTTCGACGAGAGGAAGGTATAGGAGTGCTCTAGTTTGAAGGGGTCGGGGAAGTTGCCGAATGGCATCAATGGCAGTTTTCTCCTCGACAGTAAATTGGTAATCGGGGCGAGGCTGAAACCGCCTCGGCCTCTGCCAGTATAATGGATGGTGAGGAGTATGGTCGGAATGAAAAAGAATCCGCTTTTCAGTGTCCTCGGGGTGACAATGAAGTTTAAAGAATCGAGGCTTAAAGTGTTTATAGGACGAGTTGTAAAGCGTAAAGAGGGGACTACTATGACGGGTGCTCAACGATACCCAACCAACACGCTTACCGAACTTCATCTGGTAGAAGTGGGTGAAAATGTTGATTGAAGACTGAAGACCGAGCTGGTCACAGAGTAACTTAAAACACTTGATGAAAGCCCAACTGTTGGGGTGTAGTTGGCTAGGGGCAATGTTCATCAGCCTTAACATGCTCACCTCAAAGTTGGTCAAGGGAAAGCGCATATCGTATTCCTTAAACATATAGTCATAAACATATATAAAATCATAGCTATTTGGACCCGGTCTCATATACATACGCTCGCGAGTTCTACAGGGGCCGACCAGCGCGTACTCGACGAAGGAGTCTTCACACACAGGATATACAGCAACAAACCGGCCCACCCTATCTCTAGTATTATAGATCGAAGAATGCTTATTTACATCATTATGAACCCATGAATATTCGAGATCAGCTATGGGAGGGGGCTGAGGATTTTTCCTAACCCTTTTTGAAGAACTGGAAGGCCCTGGGTGAGCTGCTTTGGGTTGGGGGCTTTTTCTCTTCCTAGAGCGGTGAATGGGCAAAAGGGGAGCCACTGGTATAGCAGTGGAATGTGGCGTTGGGGAGGGAGTACCCTCTGAGGATTTCTCCTCACCAACAGCAGATGCGGTGCGCTCAGAAGAGTTTCCCTCATCCAAAGGGATAACTTCCCTAGGCAACAAAGTTTCACGAGCACCAGAAGAGTCAGAAAAGGAAGAAGCCATGAGCGTACCTAGAGTAGGAATCTGTTCGCGAAGGAGAGCAACAGAAGATGCGTGCGCCGAGGGAAGTTCGTCCGAGTTGTATTGAAGGTAGCCGAAGATGGCATGCGAAGATGAAAAGGAGAAGTGTAGGCTTCATTTATGGTGACCTATGAAGTTCAACGTAGGTGATGGAGCCACATCGACCAATAAACATGTGGCGCCATCGAGAGGAAGAAGCGAAAACGTCACTTCACAATTATGATGTGTCTTTTCCTATAGGCGCCTCAATAATGATGACCCACAGTCGACCTTTGAAATCGCGCGGGAATTTTGCTGGGTCTTGTTGAGTCTGACACAGACTTAAACATAGTAGGCTTAGCCGGGCCCATTTCGGTAAAACACTTCAATCGAGTTCCACTCGGTTGCTAATACGATGTACTCATTAGAATCATGAACCCGGGGGCTTATGTACCTACCCGGGAATCAGCCCAGGTTCACCCGAACCGACAACGACTCTACCACATATTGATTATTCCAGTAACACATGGATTCCTGATTCTAAACGTCTCATGATTTTATGAGGAGTAATACCACCTTAAAAGACGCTTTATGGACGGATCCCGATAAATACAACCAACAAGCAGGGAGTAGACCTAACCAAAATAACACATCCTTTTTCCTAGACTAAGAACTCAATCTATCATATACTCTTACTGACTTGAGCGTCGGAGAGTCTTCTGCAGGTACTCCCCCATTCGGTTCCAACGAACGAGGGAACCAGACTGAATAGAAGACAGGAAGACGACCACATCTCGAACTGGGTAAGAACAATTTATAAGAATTGTATTAGTAAAAAATATATTAATACAATTTCTTATCTTTGAAACTTATATGATGTTGTCTTATTAAATTAAATTAGATCTCTTAATCTACTTTATCGATTTTATTTCACACTTTCAACAAATAATTAAGATTGTTTCAATTACAATAATAAAATAAAAGTTAAAAAGAATAAAATATTTTTCAAACTATAAATTCGAAAACCTATATATATTCAATAATTGTTAAAAATAAATATATAAAATATATAAAAATAATTTTTAAAACATATATATATATATATATATATATATATATATATATATATTTAAATAAAAATCTCAAATGAATAAATTATTCAAAATCTAAATAAAAACAAATCCTAAATTATTTAATATTCTATTTTCCTTTCTTTTTTCCTATAATAAAAAAGTTATTTAGAGAACAATTTTTAGCTATCAAATAAAATGGTTGCTAATTATGACCAAAATAGTCACCAAATTAGATTTTGATTGTTAAATAACTAAAAAATAGAAGTAATGATTGAATTTAGTGACCAATTAAGTAAAGATAATTGATATATAATGACATAGGTCACTAAAACTTTGGTAGCTAGGATTAGATATCAATTATCTTGACTTAAGTGATCACTAAATTCAATCATTACTTCTATTTTTAGTTATTTAGCAATCAAAATCTAATTTGATGACTATTTTGATCATAATTAGCAACTATTTTATTTAATAACTAAAAATTGATCTCTAAATAACTTTTTTTTCTTCTAGTGTCTCCTCACACTACAAAGGACCACTGTATCTCCTCTCCCTTAAATCATAGCTTCCATCTTGTGGCAAATTTATAAATAGTGACTCTCTCTTCCAACTCCGTCGTCTAAAGTTTTTAGTGGAAACAAAAACAGTGTTAGAATTATATTATTTTAAATTTATATTTAAGACTATTATACATGACAACTTCATTTTGTATTTAGTTTAGTGGGAAAGTAGATGTACATGGTTTACAATATTTCAGCCGTCCACATCCATGTTTTGGACAAAGAAAAAAAGGTACAAAATCGACCCATTCATTTGCAGATGTTTTAAAGAATTATCCATCTTTGAAAATTAAAAATAATATTAAATTGAATTTCAAACTATTTTAAACTAATAATAAAATGCTACTTTAAAAAGCAAAAAGTGTGTGAGTGTGAACAAACGTGCAAGTTGATCCTCTTCCCCTAGTTTCGAAAACGCCTACCATACCCTACCTTCCATTCATATGCTTATCACATGCAAGTCCATTTGACTACAAAATATTTATAAATTAACCTGTTTAACCCCATGTTTGTAGGAACAGTCCACGTTCTCATTCTCATCGTTAATTTTACGTCATTGGCCAATTAAACTTTGTTATAAAATAGAAATAAAATAAATTATATGTAACATCAATCAGTATGCTTGGTTTGAAGGAAAGAGAAGCACTGGCTATAGCCAATACCAATGTGAAGCTGAGAAGTCACACTGCGAAGAACACTGTATGAACCCAGATCATGAAAAGTTGAATTCAGAAATGGAAGCACAACTTGTTATAGTCTTTGACATAAAAGGAGAACACTTTGAGCCAAGCACAAGTATTTGACAAATTCATTTGAAGAAATAGCTGCTTCCTTTGAGCCACTTCTCTCTCTATATTTCTCATCATTTCAGGGTAACGTGCAGTATTCTACTAAGATGACAAGCTCTTTCTCCCTTCAATTTTCTTCATCTTTTCACTACAGGTAAGGTAGAAGCTCTGCTTAGTCCCTTAATTTATTTTTCCTCATATATTCTCCACTATCTTTTGCATATATTCTTCATCAATCATCATTTGAAAGTGGAAGCTAAAGCAGTTGCAGCCAATTGTCAAATTATAATGCGTCACTACTCGTTGTAATATCTGCGCTGCGTCGGAATTATTATATTGTAGGTGTGGTGGAGTGCTCATAATGATCATAAAAGAAATACGCATATGCTTTGACTTAATTAGCAGCAGTATTTACTATTGATTGATAATACCTGTAATATAAGATTACTTTTCATTATTGGTTTGAAAACTTGTGTTAGATTTTTTTAATTCTCAATATACTAAATTAGTCTATTTTTAGTAAAAAAGGGTGGTACCTGAGGTGGCTTCCTGTAGTTTACTTCAATACGTCAAATAGATTATATATACACATTGAAGCCTTGAGGTAATGAATCTAAGTTCTTGATTGAAGAGAAGCATCCATGGCAGGCACGGTCAACGGTGAGATTTCAACACGGCTAGAGGTTTGTACCTTGATCTATGATCTATCTATATCACTACTATTTCAACATAGAAACACGAAGTAATTGATTTTTAATCTTTATTTGTTTGGCCTGTTGAATAGGGAAAATATGCTGCAATAGTGGTTTGTTGGCTTCTCGGAAATGGATGTCTTTTTTCATGGAATAGTATGCTGACAATAGAAGATTACTACATTTACTTGTTTCCAGTGAGTGATGCATACATACTTTTATTCTTCATTATTCATATTCAAATGTTGCAATTGTTTTATAACAAATGGTCTTGCACAGATTAGAAGTAATTCAATTTGTTATTCTCCTTGTGCAGAAATATCACCCCTCTAGGGTGCTTACACTTGTATATCAGCCATTTGCTGTTGGAACACTTGCAGTACTAGCGTATAATGAGGCAAAACTCAATACAAGAATTCGGAATATGTTTGGATATATACTTTTTTTCATAAGCACGTTGTTGGTGTTAATTGTAAGTCCTACTGAATTTAGAACTTGTATAATTGATTCCTCTAGGATGGTGTTGATTTATTTCCTACCAATCTGACATAGGTGAATTCAGCAACATCTGGTAAAGGAGGGCTTGGAACATTTATTGGTATATGTGCAATTAGTGGTGCTTTTGGAGTAGCAGATGCTCATGTTCAAGGTGGAATGGTGGGAGACCTGTCCTACATGCATCCAGAATTCATTCAGGTCGGCCTCTGTGATATAATTATTATGCAGTTATTAAAAATTCCTTAAGCTCATGAATTTCTTTACTATGGTTTTTTTGTTACAGTCATTCCTTGCTGGTTTGGCAGCATCCGGAGTATTAACCTCTGCTTTGAGGTTAATTACAAAAGCAGCATTTGATCATTCTAGTGACGGTCCCCGCAAAGGAGCAAGTATGTTCAACTCTCAAATACCTGAGAAAATCAATTTGTTTGTTTCTTTTTAATTCCAAATTGATTATTAATAAATACTTCTATAGGTTATGTAATTTAAAACTGGCATAGTCTCACAAATATTTCTACATTTGGCTACTTGATGTTTCACATTACAATGATTTTTTCTTGTGTAATTTTACTAATATCCTTATGCGTGTAGTCAGTTTTGTTAGGAATAAGTCTGGAAATGGATCCTTAATCTAATATTTCATTCCATGAACACAATTATGCTTATGTGATTTATTTAAGTTTGATAGTTATTTTATCTGCATAGCAAAATAATTCCTTTTGTTGTAGTAGGACAATAGTTCCCTTACTTTTCCGGTCCTCTGTCATTGCTTTTTAAGGTAGATTGTTATTAGATACAATCCGTAAGTCTTGGCTATTTCTCACATTGTACAAGTACACGGCGTGATGTAATCATCATTTTCAATTAGTTCCATTCATCTCTTGAATTCTTCCTATGTTTTATAAAATTTGTTCTACGAAATATTTAGTACCATGTTATCACAATATAATGCGCATTATGAATTTGAAGTTACCTTGCTGATTAGACCAGCAATGTCTATTCCTTTGAACTCATCGAAGTTAAGTGATGGTGGTTCAATTCATGTTTGTCGTCATTGAACATATATAATTGTGATCATTGTTGTCCTCACCCCCCTTTAGTTACTGATCACTTGTCATGTTATAATGTCCATGCAGTTCTTTTCTTTGCCATATCAACATTCTTTGAGCTCCTATGTGTTGTTCTCTATGGATTTGTTTTTCCTAAACTGCCAATTGTGAAATACTACCGTTCAAAGGCAGCATCAGAAGGATCCAAAACTGTTTCAGCTGATCTTGCAGCAGGTGGCATCCGGACATTACCTGGAACAGTACTGTGTTCTCTCATCCTTTTTACTTATCAATGCGTTCCAAAACTTTTTCTTTGGTAAAAACTCAGCTTATGCATAAAGGGGTTATTTTTTTCAGGACAAGGAAAATACAAAAGATCCAGAGCGGAAGGGAATCAAGCAATTGTTATTGGAAAACATTGACTATGCACTTGATATCTTCCTAATTTATGTGCTAACACTGTCTATTTTCCCTGGATTCCTCTCGGAAGATACTGGATCACATAGTTTGGGCACCTGGTATGTTCATTACAAAATAGTTTGATTTTGTGTTTTGATGTTCATTTCAAGATAGGTTGTCATTGTGACTAGACACTAAACAATAGGCCAAGATATGTATTCTGTGATTTTATATAACCGAATATAATGTAACAATTGGTATGTCTTATTATTTCAGGTATGCTCTCGTCTTAATTGCTATGTATAATGTGTGTGATCTGATAGGAAGATACATTCCACTCGTGAAATGCTTGAAGTTAGAGTCCCGAAAGTGTATCACAGTAGCTATTCTTAGCCGTTTCTTACTTGTTCCGGCATTTTATTTCACTGCAAAGTATGGTGACCAAGGTTGGATGATAATGTTGACATCCTTCTTGGGGCTATCCAATGGTTATCTCACTATCTGTGTCCTAACATCTGCACCAAAAGGTTACAAGGTGAGTCATCTAAGTGGTAAATACAGCCAGAAGACTTTGGTGTCTAGACTTCAAGTAGAGAGACATTAACATTTTCTGTGTTTGCTTTTTGTAGGGTCCAGAACAAAATGCCTTGGGAAACATATTGGTATTGTTTCTTCTTGGAGGTATTTTTGCAGGAGTAACACTTGACTGGCTATGGCTGATTGGTAAAGGATGGTGAGATGATGAGACCCAATTCATGCCAGATTACAGGAATGGTTGTCAAGAGTTCATTCCTTGTAAAACATTGCAAGTGTAAATAGTTTATAGCCTGCTTTTTTAATACTGCAAACTAATGAATTGGTTAACTTCGGTGTTTGATTCGTCATAAACTAGCAATCACACGGGCATAATTAATTGAATACCCTCTGAGAATTTAAAAACTTATCAAAGAGGAATGATTAGATAACCATGTAAACATCACTGCATACACAATTTTACCTTCACATTCTTTTATTCTCTCACACTATTTTTATTAACATCATACTAATTTTTGTTTCATGTTAAGTGCTCCATGAAAAAAGTGAAACGAAAGAATAACGAGCAAAACAAGAACGCAAAAAAATAGGACAATTGCCAAATCGCCTCGTGGGGGTCACACTCGCACCATGTACAGACAAATATAGGATAGAGTGACGTTACTAGCACGCAATTCTCTGAATAAATAGTGATGATGGTCTCATATCCGTTCATCTAATATTCCATTTTTTTTATCCTGATCCTATTTTAATCTCTCACTTTTTTTAATTACTTCATACTATTTTATTCCTAAAAGGAGTGAAAAAATAAAGAGTAGAAAACGACTAATATAAGAACAAATATGTACAAAAGAATAATAGGGTCATAGAGTCCAAAATTTACAGTGAGAAAGGACAAAACATTGGTTGCATAATTTTGTCTAATAGCTTCACGTGACAGCCATATTCAGACTACAAACAAAACCGGGCAATGAAGGGTCTAATAGGACCCTCTCATCTCGCAATCAAGAACGGGACCCTTCAATCACAAAAAAACCAGAAGCATCAGGAGCATAATCCAAAATATTCTCAACGGCCTAGATGAACTCTGGTTCGTCTCAAATTGCAGGGAATCAACGGCCAAGGGCATGTTGTCCTGGTCCGGACTACACTTGGATTCGTGTGGATGCGCACTGTACATCACAGCTCGCAACACCGCCGAAACGGTCGGTATGTACGCCGTTTTGTTCCTTCCTAGCAGCCACGTCAGCGCCATCAGTTGGCAGTCCCGGTCGAACATCTTCTTCGCTCTCTCACTCTCACTCTCCTTCTTACCCCCTTTTATCTGCCTCAAAATAAAACCAAACATAAAAAAACTTACCAACAACGTCTTAACCTTATTTTACACAAAGTAAACGTTAACACTTCATGTTTTTGGATATCCATTTAGACTAAAGAATACCAAATTATAATATATTATTAGAATCATTAAAAGTTTTCATGCTAATCATATATGATTTTCTTTGTTCCTAAGAGAATGTTACATTGACGATAAAAACTTGTAATAAGAAATTATAATTGTAAGTTTTTTAAGTTGAGTTAGGTGTAAATGGCAGTACCTTCTAAGATGGACATGAATCCAAACTCTACCTTACATGCACATGGCAATGTCATTTTCGAAGGTCAACCCAAAATTAATTAGAATTCAGATGAAAAAAATTCAACGTTACATTATGAGGTGATTTTTTAATCTTTATAACGGGAGAAGATGAAAAACGTGTAACCTTTTGTAGGGCGCTGAGGCATTGCGTGCAGCCAGCGTAAGAAGCGTTACGACAATTCTTTTCCAGGTTCCGGACGACGGCGGTGGGGGTGGCGTTGTGGGTGGCGGAGACGTTTCGAGCGGCGGTGATGTTGAACGCGTTGGGGCAGCTGAGGGAGGTTATCTGGTGGAGTCTGATGCCGCAGAAGCAGAGAATGGCGTCGCAGGTGCCGTTGGGTTGTGGGATTCGGATGCTCCGATTTCTCAGTGAGTCTTGGAGCGAGTTGACGCAATTCTGGGAGTCGTCGGGCATCATGGGGAGGTCGGCGGAGGGAGGCGGCGCGGCGGCGGATACTTCGAGGGCTGTTCGGGCGTGGGCGGCGAAGAGCCAGGCCGCAAGGACTGGACAGCAGCGGCTGCGGTCGAGGGTGGTGCCGCAGGCGTGGTTGACGCCGCCGAAGAGCTCGTTGGAGAGGTCGAGGCGGCAGATTTGGTTCCGGGTTTGGGTCGGGTATGCGGGTACGGTGTTTGAGGACGGCAAGTCCCCCGGGTTCAGAGGTTGTGCAGCTGTGTAAGATATTGACGCCAAGAAAACAAGGAATCCCACGAAGGAAGTCATAAATGATTGCATTTTCTTTGGTTTTCGAAGATTGGAACTTCTTCTGTGCTGCTTCATGTGGGAAGTAGAAATGGTGTGGGAGGGAAAAAACAAAGGATTAACACTGTTTTGGCTATGATTTGTATGCATAAAAGAAGAAGAAGATAGAATGAAACGAAAGTTTAGGGATATCATAGAAAAAAACAAATACACTTATGAAAATTAATATTTATCTTATTGTTATAAGTACAATTCATCTTATTTATTGTATTATTTATGAAACTTTATCTAACCGTTGATGACATAAAAATAATCATTTTTTCTTTCGTAACTTTTGTTGATCTTTTTCATTTTAATATAAATTTTTTAAGTATTTTTTATTTTAATAATTATTATAGTATTTATTTTGTATTGTCGTAAAAAGATTGGACACACATGTTTAATGGTATATGTTTCCGCCCGTTATTTTTAACACGGTTTAAGCATTTTAAAAATTCAAAACTGTTTTTATACACATATTTTTTCTTAAATTACGCATACTATTATGAAGGATTAATTTATATAAAATTGTGTTTCAATTTGTCAAAAATTAAAATTCTGATTGGACGATAAAAAAATATGTTAAAAATTAAAAGAGTATTCCTTAATATTTATTAAAAAAATTATTATAACTTATTTTTAAAGTAAAAAATGGGTTTAAGAGTTAATTAGAAATATTAATGTTATACTACATGATGATTATTTTAATTAAATTTAGACCTAGCATAACATAATTCTTTTCTTATCTTTACTTAACGTCATAACACTATTTTAAAATAAATATTAACTTTTTACGTGAAAAAAAATAATATGTGTAAAAGAATATTTAGTAGGCTTGATATTCATTTAGGCAATTAAAAAAGTTTATCCATTTAGAAAATTTTAGTTTGAAATTGCACCAATTCAAAAATTTTGTCACTCAAATTCAATTAATGTTTTGGCTAATTGGATTGTTTGTTACCTGTTATGAGAATCTTTCATGGTGTTCAATCCAACTTCTCTCACTACATATGTTATATGTTTCTAGTTGGTCTTATTCACACTTTCCATTATTTGAAAACATTGTTAATCTCATTCGTGGTGCCTCTACTTATACTATTCTTTTTCCAAATTTGTCCATTGTGTCGGTTATTTTTTCTCTTTTAATTACATCTTAGTGTTCGCTTTTGCAATGGTCTTGTTGTTAATATCTTCTAATGACTCTTTTGTACATTGTTCATCTTCCATTTCTACCATTTTTTTATGATAATCCAACATCTCAAAGCATTTTGAATTCGCAGAAATCTATTCAAATCATTTAAGGATGAATCACGATCATCTACTTTGCTCTTCTGGATACCACATATTTCATCCTCTATTGATATGTAGTATATCTATCTATTTATTTTCATCTTTTTCTTCAAGGTTGTTGTGGAATCATTTTGTAGTCTTATTCCTAATTTTGCAAAATCCAACATTCTTTATGATTTTGTAGACTCATCTACACTTATAAGTGTCCTGATAGCAGTTGCAACCTTCTCAAAGCATTCCTAACTCCACATTAATAGTGGGAGGCCTCTACATGAGCTCACAAGATTTTGTTCCTTGAAGTTTCTTCATTTGTCCACAAAGTTATTGATTGAGACAACATTCCTAATTCTTCCCTGTTCTCCTCGATCACCTTGCCCACATTAACTCTATCTTCTCATGTTATTAAAATTAGGTTATTATATAAGTATCGCGCTCTTAGAAAACTTATTCCATCCAGAATAAATCTCTCCCTAATTGAATCAATCATATTATAGTTATATAATATCATACGTTTGTTTATGTGATTTCTTTCCTCCATATCATTCCACATAGGCCAAGTTTTTATGTTTCCTTGTGTATTCTCTATCATGGTTGTTTAATTCACTTTGTCTTTCTTACTTTAATACCTCTCTCTAATTTGGCAATGTGTACTCTCTATTATGCTTGTTTTACTTTGATACCTCTCTCTAATTTGGCAAGTTATATCTCCCATTCTTTAGCTTATCATGTCTTTTATATTTTGGTTTATTGACTTGGATTTTTCTATTTCTCATTTAGCATTTTTTCCATTTTTTTTTTCAGTTTTATCTAATTATCCACTTTAAAGAATCTTACCATACCAAATCTATGACATCTTTTGTTTAACTTCTTTGGTATGAATACATCTTGTACCTTTTTCTATCTTCCAAAAACTCTTCACATGTCATATTATTAAGACTTTATTTGGCAAGTGTACTGGGTCACAAGTAATATAGTGAGTTAAGTAAAGATGTTGATTCCTCAGGGAACAATTCTGTTTTAGAATTTCAGCGTGCCTACTCAAAAGCAAATTCAGTTTTAAATGGAGGTTTGGTTTGACTAACAAGTACTACGAATAAGCAACTTAAGAATAAAGTTAATAAGCAGTAAAAATATTCTGAAACAATTGAGGAAACACCTTGGGATTGAACTCATCTATCTCACTCATTTGTAACTTTGGTAAATCATGACATATAAAGACTGTGACTATTCAAACTTGATGCACAATAAAAATCACTCAGATTGATTCCTCAAAAATGAGATTCATAAGGCACTTCTCAGATGCAGATTCCTCGATTATCTAATCAGTTACCCAACATTAAGAATGGTGTATTGCATTCAGTAAATTGAAACCTTATTCCTAGAATCCCAAATTACTGCGTATTTTCCTCTAGGTCATAAACTCAAAATCACTTTCCAATAGCTTTCAAGAATTAAAAACAAGATTCTATAAAGAATATAAAATCAAGCATGAAGAATGAGATGGAAATACCAAATCTAAATAGAAACTGAATATTATAAATCAAGATCCCAAAATACAAATGAGTTTCGAAAAGATTACATTCAATCCCAAGATATGAAGATTTAGTTACCCATGACAGCCATTACAAACCAATGAAAGGAAGATTGCAAGAGAAGAAGAAAATCTTGATTCTAGCCGTCTGCCTCCGTCCTCTAGGTCTTGATCCCTCCCAAAACCCTAAAAATTTCCTTTTAAACTTGGTTTTGGGCCTAGGTTAAGTGACTTTTCTCTTGGGCTTTTTTTCTATTTTAAACTTTTTATTTCTTTTCTTCATGAATCTTCCAATCTATCATTTTCTTCATTCGTTTATACCTAAAATTTTACAATAATTGAGACTAAATGATTTCCTTTAACCCAGGACTCAAAACATAAATTTAAATCCAAAAACTCTAAAATTGGGAATAATTACTATTTTAAATAACACTTAAACTCACAAGTACTCAATATTTCTCATGTATAAAAACATTCAAAATTGGTACTTAACACATATACACCATATTTATAGTTTTCTTTTTACTATCTCAAAGTTACTTTGGTCTCCATCTTAACCAATTTAAATGTGCATATAAGAATGATGGTGTAAAATATTAATAACACGAGTCATTATTGAAACCAAAATATTAAAAAAGGGAAACCAAATGTTCAACCAATGAACTATTTGTGAAATTTATGTTATGCTACACCATCCTTTAATTGAGGCATTTAAATTTTGCCTTGAACTAAGATTTCATTCCCTAATAGAAGTGTCCACACTCTTCAACTTTGGTAAAGTCGTGGTTTAGATATCTGGTCAACAATTCTATCTCTCATGGTTCATATAAATCTTTTCCTTCATTTTAAAGTTCTTGATGTATGTTAGTCTTTAACCTATGTGTTGAGAAAAGTTTTAAGCTAAACTCTTTGTCTTCCCCTATTGTAATATCTATGCTAGGCAAATATTGCAACCAAGTTCTTGCCATATCTTTCAACAAAAGAAAGCTCAAACGAATGACATCAAAAGTAATATCAAGTATTTTAATTACATTGAAATTTTCTAAAAATTTATCTTATCTTCAATAAGGATTTCTATTGTTGATAATGAATTGTATACCAACTTGCAAGTTAATGATATGATTTTAAAAATCCTTTCATGACAGGAGGTAAATAATGGAAGGGGTTTTGTACTCCTATAATTAGTTATATGTCTTTTGGAGTAAGTAAGTTGTCTTTCACCATTTTGTCAAGTGAGTCTTGGAAGAATTATAATGTCATAAATAAATTGATTTTTCTTTTCTCGAGTCTTATACTATTTGTTTTTACTATATTCGATCATGATATTAAACTTGGATGGAAGAGTTTGGGATGAAAAATTCAAAAGAAAATTACTTGAAAGAGGTATGTCAACAAGTGCAAATATAATAAAAAATATTAATAAAGAAAAGCATTGAAGAAAAATATCAAAAGAAGAAAAATATTTAAAAAGAAACAACATTGAAAAAGAAACAACATTGAAGAAGGAAATTTTGAAAGGAGACGCAAGTCTCGTTCTAGAAAAATAGGCAACTGGACATATATTGTAGGTTTATAAATAAAAATGGTAATGAATGACCAATGTTCAAGAGTATAGTGTTTATGTTAAGTATCCGAGTGTGAGTATAAGTCTCACATAGAGTAGAAATGAGAAAGTTAAGTAACATAGAAAGAAGATCCACAAACCTAATGCTTTAAGGTTTTGGATTGAAGGTGGTGTCATTTTCTTATGTGGGTTTGGCTCAATTCTCATTATTTGAGATATCTTCATTGTTTTCCCCTCGAATTTTTTCAACAGTTTATATATAACATTTTTATAGTAAAAATTACTGTGATCAATTAACACTCTATTGAAAAACACTATCAGAGATGATGTTTTAGTTATCCCAGTTTATATTTCTCTCAACAATTTCTTCTTCTTTCTTGTTGCCATTTCTCGTAATTTATTTCTTCCAACCATTTTTAACATTCACTTATTATTTATGTTAATGTTTAATATCTTATTCTCTCATTGCAATTACTTTTTTTTTTTATCTTGGTTATTTCCTTTCAACTTTTTCTATTTGAAGTTTTACCAATTATTTATTTTATTTTCAAATGTCTTAATTCTTGTTTATCATCCTCTTCAATTCATCTTCTTTTTCTTCATTTACAAATTTTTTATTTAACACTTTATTATATTGGATTGGTATGTAAAACATTAATAATATTAAAATTTTCTATTTTAATAATTATAAAACTAATTAGTGAAGTATATATTATTATAAATTATAAAAAAAAATTACATTTGTTGTAATGTACTTTTAGAAATTGAATATATGTATAAAAACTTAGCATATTTAAATTGAAAATTATAAACAATATTAATCTAAACAAAAAAGTACAATATTTATTTATATTTTATTTATAAATTTTGTTTCGATAAATATCATAAAAAAGACCCATGAAAGAAAGAAAAATCGATATTTGTATAACTTGTAACACCCCACAAAATTAAAGCTTCTATTAAGGCAACTAAAGTATTAACATCATGTATATCTTACAATACTTCATAGTTAACATGCATTAAGATTATATAATAATGCTAAACTGAAATTTCAAAACATATTTACAATATTAGATACAAGTTTTTCAAAATATAACTATTCCTAACAACATCCTTCAACCTAGATGGTCTCCCAAAAATCCATCTGCAACACTATCTGCTCCCGTGTCAAGACACGATCATCAAAGATAGAAAATCAAACGCAATACAACAAAAAACAAAGGGTAAGCTAACCAAATTTTAACAAATCAAAAACATTCAATTTTATATATAATCACAATATAAGAATCTAACACACTACAAACATGACTCTACTTCCGAAAGATTTGTGCATTGAATAGACCCCGAGATATGCACCTGTCATACATCTCCAAGCTGTGAATCCACACAGCCTCCACATAAATGAATCGTCAATCATATATGACAGGGTTAGTCCTCCTGAGACTTTTCTGACCAGCTATGTTTCAAGCTGCAGTCACCTAGTTCAGACCTCCTTCGACTCTCACCACCTAGTAATGATCATTTATTTGATTCCTATTACTCTTATTACTAGTAGAGTCAGGATATCAATCGTTATTGATCAGATCTTTAGACAATGAACTTCCTAATTAACCAAGACACGGGTATTTTCTTTCCTGAAAACACTATGTCTAGGCTTTGACCAACTTTATCAACATTTTTAACAATATCACATCATAATACAAATCTCTACTCATGTATTCATTCACTTTTAAATCTCAATCTCAACATTTAAAGAAGTCACTAAACCATCAATATAATGAAACTTAAATTATCAATTAATCTATTTTATTAAATACATACATTTCATTCCAAAAGAGTTAAATAATCGAAAACAAAAAGCCAAAAAAAATTATTTTTTTAGCTTGAGCTAAATCAATTTCGCCTGGACGAAAATATCCTTCGCCTGAGCGAAAAATATATCGCTTTGGCGAAAATAGTCCAGAGAGCAGTGTCTATTTTCGCCTTAGCGAAAATACTCTCGCCTGGGCGAGAATACCTCATCGCTTGGGCGAAAGATTTCTCACCTAGGCGAAAACACTCAATAGAGCACACTTGTTCCAGGGGCTTTCTCGCCTGGGCGACTGTACCCTCGCTTGAGCGAAACTACTTTCTCGCGTGGGCAAAGAACTTTCCGCCTGGGCGAAAACAATTCAGAGAGCATACTTGCTACTCGAAACCATTCTCGCCTGAGCGAGATGCTGTCGCCTGGGCAAATTATGCAGAAAACATCAGTTATCAGACAATTTATGCAATTTTTACTACCACAGAGCTACTACACATGTCTCAGATGACTAACTTAACTAGAAATTCAACTTGCATTCTATCAATTACCACATACTCATCATACATACCATAATGAATAAACAATTAAGAACTCAACTTAAGTTTCATGCCAACAAATAAACCATCACAGATGCATTTTCACAGACATATTATAAATGAAACCCTAAATCACAAACAAACTGGAATTAGGTAACATGCAAGTCAGCTTCCCTTACCTGAATTGCACTAGAAGTTCTCTCTAACAGCCTCAAAGCCTAAAATCTTCAAGAACTCAAATCTGCACCAAAGGACCTCTGATCAACGATCACACTAAAACACTAGGGAACTAAGCTCACAAAGGCACTATCTGATAACTCAGAGGCCACATGCAAGCTCATACGGTAGAGGAAAACGAAAATCTAAAAATGGCTCTTAAGGGAAGAGGGCAGAAAATGAACTTGCTCGAACAGATATTCTGATCAGATAGACTTGCTATATTCTTCGTCACGAGTCCAACAGTGAGCTCTGCTTTAGAAACTGATGACGTATGAAAGCGGAGACTTAGAGAGAAGTCAGAGAAAAAAGAGAGTTAGGAATTTTAGAGAGATGATGACTTGAGTGGAAATGAGACTTGACTACTTACTTTTTCTATAAATACGTGTTTTGAATTTAATAATATAATAATCAATAATCAAGTGTTCATTCCACTTTTACCATTTCTACTCCAATAATTTTCTAGGTTGTTAAATAACTAATCTAACACATCAAAATTTACAATTACATATAAACTTAAATAAAAGTTGTGGATTGAATTGTATTAAGTTCAATCTCCGACAAGTGACAACAATGGCATCAAAATTGTTGCGATTTAGTGGTGCTTATAAAAAAAACCAAACTATACTTTTGGTCATTTTGTAAATGGTACAAATTCCATAGAAACGACAGTTATTGACTTAAAGGTCTTTTTGCATGTATATTTAACATAATGAGAATTTTTAACTATTATAATAATATTTAAAATTATAAAATTTTTAAAACTTCTTTATTAAGAGTTTAAATTTTTTTCCTGTTTGATGATTTTTTTTAGATAATTTCATGAATCTTAAAATCAATTAAGCATACCCATGCCAAACCCTTAAAAGCATGAATAGGTGAGGCCTTGTTAAAAATGCTGTATTAAAGTTTTTCTTTTTTAAATTTATTCAAATAAAAAAAAGTCATGAATTAAACCACCTAAAAAGCTAGTTTAGTCCAACCTTTATTAAATGAGACGAGTTGAGACATTTTACTCTACTCTATTATCTTGTGTAAACTCATGCCATCCATTTTTTATGTAGATCATTTGTGGAATAAGATGAGTTCTCAATTTGCGACCTTTAAGAAAAACTAATTTTTGTATAATTTATTGTATGATACTTACATAATGCGCTTCAGAGATTCCTTAGCTGTGTCATTTTTCTCAATAATTTTATTTTCAGCGACAATTACTTCAAATAAATATTAAAATAACTAGATTAAACACATTGACATATCATACTAATCTTTAGTTAATAATAAAAAAATTATGATTCTGGAACAAAAGAAAAAAAAATTGAAAAGTTTGAAGTACATTATGGTCATCTTTCTTACAATAGTATTTATGTGTTTTTAAGGAATGTGTCTTACTTGTAAGTTGTCTCTCTTAAACTAGATGGCATTAAAGTTAAGATAGTTACAATAGTATTTATGTGTTTTTAAGGAATGTGTCTTACTTGTAAGTTGTCTCTCTTAAACTAGATGACATTAAAGTTAAGATAGTTAATATTTATAAAATGATGTAAAAAAATATTTATGTCAAACCAATAAAAAGTTATGCTAAAATTATTATTATTATTATTATTATTATTATTATTATTATTATTATTATTATTATTATTATTATTATTATTATTATTATTATTATATGTTTAATTATGTGTGAGATGCAGTTAATAGTGAATCCATAATTTACATCTAAATTGAAATTATTTTAAATAATTATATCCAGAATATTTTGAAATCTTTACCTGTTTATATTATTTTAACAAGTTTAAACAAATATCCAATATTATCTTAATTTTAAGTTAATATTGTAATCAGTTTATTACTTGTTAACATGATTGATTTAGTTTGTTCTCAAAATATATTGATAAGCAATAAAAAAACCAAAAATCCTGCTACTAATTTGGATAATCTCAATAATATAATGTACAAAGTCTCCTTTCATTTATTGTAATACGACTTTGTTTTCTTTGTATCTCCGAGTTCTAAGATAAAACAGTTATTTTCTTAAATAATTTCACGGTGAATTAATACAATTATTGTCCTCGTGTTTGTTTTCTTCTGTGAATGACAACTTTTTATTGTTTGAAATTCCTTCTGATCTCCTGCAGAGAACAGAGTGAAGTCAATGTTTTTGTTGAAAAAAAATGAAAAATTCACGTCAACGAATGATAGCATCAATGCAACAACTAACAATAATTGCAATGGATTATATCATTATATATAAGCTTTTAATAGAAACAAAAACCAGTATTAATAGTTATTGTAATGTAGTATTATGGAGCTAAACAGAAAGAGAGTAAACCAATTTGAAGTCGAAGTTTTTTGAAAGAATGTAAAGAAGGATCAACAACTTGGTCTGGTTTTGAAAGATGCTGGTGTTGACGTGGTGGAGGTTTGTTTCACACCTCGTAGGAGAAAATCGTGTCGATATAGTTTTGTTATTCTCTAGCTAATCTGTTGATTGAATATTGTGAAAATAAAGCAAAGATGAAATAATGACAAGGGTGCACTTTTTGACTCTTAATAGCATGAAACCATGAGCTTTCAAAATTAAGACAGCTCAAGTCCCTATTTTCTTTTCATTGCGTGGGCGGCACAAAGAGAAGAAGAAAGGAAAATCATAGAAGAAAAATGTATTTATTTATGAATTCTAACACTATTCTATTTTTATATGTCGTTATAATCATTAATATTTTATAAGCTTTTTATCGTAAGTCATGTTATTATCTCATTCACTAGTAAAAAAAAAAAATCCTTTACGTCCATTTTTAACTTCAAAATACGGAAAACGGAAAAAATAAAATCCATTTATTACTATTTACTATGTAATTAATTATGTGTTTGATTATATTTGATTTTTTTTAGTAAGGGAGAAAGTTAAATGTAAAATAATGTTTTATTTTTCGTGTTTTAAGATTTTACTTTTCACATTTTTTTTTCATTTCTTCGTTTATCATGTTTTGGTCGTTCCAAATAACTGTAAGGAAAGTGGATCGACTTGGGTTTATTCAAAGAAATTTCCAAAATCAAAATACGATGATGTAATTGTATCGTATTTGGTGCGTCATGATCATGAGTCTAAAGGTTTTGGAAATGTGGCCCATTTTTCTTTCTAGTCCAAAAGGCACTCTTTTTTTTTTTCAGTCTACATCAAGACACCGCCATACATGCCAAAAAAGTAGAGTCCAATTTATTCATCTATATCCATTACTTCTTATCAATCAATAATTTGATATTCCAATACTAAGATAAATATTCAGAAATAATGTTGGCACATATAATAATTTTGAATTATTATATATAAAATTATTTTAAAAACAGTAAATATTAAAAATAAAATCAATTTATAATATATAAATAAAAGTAATTTTTTATCTTTTTGTAAAATTAATTAAATTTATAGTCTACCTTTTAAAATGTTAGAGTCAGTTTAAATAGATTTGACAGATTTATATTGTTAACAGCTCTTGTTGTAATTGACCACTCATAAATTTTAGTCTCATTCACCAGGTTGACAATATTAAACATGAGAGCGGGTATAATTTTATGAGTCTTTTTATACATTATTAGTATTAAATATTAAAAAATTAAGATGGTATGAATTTTTTCAGTAAAAATCAACCGATTTATAATATATCTTAACCAATTTACCTTAAATTTAGTGCTAAATAACTATCTAAAATTTGTAGTATTGCTTATTTATTTTGAAATTTTCATCTAAACACATTGTTAAATAGGGTTTTCAAAGTAAAGGAACAACAAAAAGTGTCCCATTTTAATTGCTTAAAAACCATTTCCGCAAAGTCATTGAGGGCGTGGAAATTCACTCGAAAGTCACTATCACAATGTTGCAAATGACGGATACGTGGTTCCATTATTGCTTCTTTTTCTCGTTGTAAAAAAAATTATTTTATATTAAAAAGATAAAAATTACAAGATAAATTCATCTAAAATATTCTTGATTATATATAAATTTATGGACTGATTTAAGATAAATTCATTTATAAATATATTAGTAATTAACGGACTTAAAAATCTATCAATAATAATATTTTATGGAAAAATAAAGTTTTATTGGTAAAATTTTATCAATAATTTAACTTTTTTTATAATATTAATAACACACATAAGTCAATATAAAGATTAACCCTCCTGTACTATCACTCTTTGTTCCTCCCTTTCTAGAATATGAATCCACTCAAAGTATAGGATAATTGATTTGCATCAAAAGAGATAATTAGTTGATGCATGCCATGCTTTTTGTCTACGCTTTTGTGGAAGATGCTTTCCGTGTTTGAAATCTCTCCCTATTAATCACCTGCAAAAACCTTTTAATTCAACCCTGTAACCGTGATCTTTGTGTGTGCGTAGGAGCAAATTAATCTTCATCAAAATATGAAGGTATGTTAGGGAGTTACGGACCCAACACAAATGATGTGTGGTAACAATGAAGGTGTGTATGCTGTGTAAAAGGTAGATTTTGGTTTGGTTTCCCACCTTATTGGGAAGTAGATGTTACGTAGTTCTCTTCTCTTCCAATGAAGTGGGCACGTAAGGACAAGGAAGCACTTTTTGATCGCCCAAAAAGTCAAAAAGATCAACATTCATATGCATCTCTACACTGTGTTCTGGCATGGCCATAATCGTGGTTCCATTGTTCAAAGTTCAAACACTTTCTTTGTGGGCCGTAGAATAAAGAGAGGAGAGAATGTGATAAGCTGAATGATGATGATCAATAATGCTCACCCCAATAATGGAATGAAATCACAAAATCATTCCCACGTGATTTAAAAGAAAAATGATCTCAACTTTATTATTTGAATTTAAGAAATTAAGATTGAGATATTGTAAATATTTAATATTCTATTACGTTTTATTCTACACATATTACATGAACAAAATAAAATAACAAAAAATTTTCTATATAATTTATTTTTTTATTTTCAAAATATATTTTCAGAATTCCAAGATTCCAAGATGTAACACTGCCTGAAAATGATGATGATAAGAAAAAAAAAAATTGTTTCTGCCCTTGTTTCTTCTATACGAAATAAACTATAAAAGTTTGCTAGAAACCATTTACAACGTATATGTATTCCATATTTTAATAATGAAATAATAATTTTTAATTTTGAAAAATTAAAAAAAATTAAATGACAACTTTTAACTTTCTGTAATCCTGATTATTAATTATTTTGTAACTACTTTAGTTATGTATTCATATACATACATATACATCTTTCTATCTCTCACCTTTTCTCTCTCCATACAACAATCAAGGGAAATTGGTAGCATTAGTAGCTAACATGCTTTTTCAATAATAAACATAAACAAAATCAAGAAAGAAGAATTACTTTGGACTAAAAAATTTAACTTTAGTTTTTCTTAATAAGTGCTTTTTATTCTTAATAAAAAGGTAAAAATAAAACTATATAACGTTTAACAAAATATTTTTTTTAAATGTTGAATAAGCTTTTTATTTAATAATCTTTACATTAATTTATTTTTCAACAAGGTTCTTTGTGACATTTATTAGCAATTTTTTATTTTAAAAAGTAATTAATAGTTTATAAAATTTTGAGGGGTCAAACAAATATTTATCCTGGGGGAAAGTTTTTCAAAATCATTGTCTCACCAGTAGATAAGAGATGATATATGTTCATTGAAATTTTAAAATAATAAATTAAATTAAATTTAAAAGAGTTCTATTCAGGTAAGACACTAGTGTTAGGTGCCTTGTTTTTTCGTAAATAAAGCTTGTGGTTCATTGATATTCGATTATTAAATTCGGTCAAAGATTGCTTCCTCCTTTAATTTTCTGTCAAGTGCGTTGAGCACTTATAATTTTTTTTTTAAAGAAAAAACTCTAAACAATGTACTTGAAAATAACTCTTTAATCAGAATGAACTTTGAGAGTAAAGTATGATTACAATCCATTAGAAGTCAATAATTGAGACAGCTCTAAAAATTAACTCAAGTCATTTTTGTAAACCACTATAAAATATTTTCTTAAGAAAACATTATTCTTTATTAGAAATAAAGTATTTTTTGTATTAAAAATAAATAACCTTAAAGGGCTTATTTTTGGATCTATTTATGATTACATAGTACAAAATTAAGTATTGTTAGCACACTTTTATAGTTGGAATATAACAAAATTTTCCTTACCTTCAAATTCTAGGCGTAAATTTCCTGTCTTTTTCTCTGCTTTAAGACAAGGAGGCATATATTAACAAATATTGTAAAATTAAGTTAATCGTTCATCAATTTTACAATTTAAATTAAGTTCAATCTTTACATTTAACAAACACATCCTTATTATATTCCAAAAAAAGACTCAAGTTTCGTATTCTTTGACACTATTATGGCGGCGCTTGGTTGAACTTAATGATGTTACGTAAATTATCAAAACTCTTTTTCATTAATTAATAATAGCCCGCTTCTACTAAACTTTTAAGTTCATTAATGAGTTCACTCATTTTATAACTAAGAAAATTAAAGTAACCAACCTGTTAATCAAGCCATTAATTAAATTACAATTGAACTTCCTGGTAAAGTTGCTTTGATTAATTTAAGTTGTATCAACTCTCTGTCTGTGTTGTTTTTCATTTCATCACTCCCTAAGATCCAAGGAAATTATGTACTGAAAACTTGTCGATTAGAGAGTGTAATCAGCTATAATCCACCACACAGAAAATGTAACTATAGAGAGCATAAAGAAAGATAGTTGTAAAAATTACAAATGCTTTGGTATCATCATCAGAAGTATTGACAACATGTGAAGCAAAAATAATGAACATAAACTCGATCGACTACAAAATTCTGTATGACCCACAAATTCAAATGACAAGAATAATATATAAATGCAGCAGTTTACAAACGCAATCACAAACTGACACATATTTACAAGAAATCACTAATGTCCAAACTCTCGGGAATTTCTAACTTGAACACATCGCTGCAATACGTGTCCCTCTCTTCCTCCGTGCTGCTATTCACATAAGTGGATGATGAATTCAATGGGGTTGGTGTAGACAAAGGCGTAGTAGACAGAATCGATTCATATCCTATGTTTTGGTTTGCATTGTTTAACAAATGTACCACTTCCGGGTCCTGTAGCAAATCAACTTGGTTTTGTTGAACATTCAGGTAATTGTGCTCACCAAGATAGGAAGAAGGAATTGAATTTTCTGGGGACATTGAAAAGCCATTGTTCAAGTTGTTGCTTTGAGTTGGAGTCTGAAACTGACTAGGGACAACCTGGTTTTGCATTTGACAGTTCCCGGCATTGTTATTGAATTGTTGCACTTGTGAAACCAAGTTTGATGGGTTTTGATCATTCTTCAAAGATAACAAAGTGGCAGTGGCAGCGAGCTTCAGAAACTCTGGGTTCATCAAAGCTTGGGCACCCAATAAGCCTTGCAGATTCAGAAACGATGGAGTAACGTTGCCAAGTGCTGACCTCAGAATCGAGGACACGTCAAGAAGATCAAGGCGTGGCGCGTGTGTGACAGGGTCAATTCCATTTCGCAGCAACCTCTTCCTAATGTGAGTGTTCCAATAGTTCTTTATTTCATTGTCGGTTCTCCCCGGCAACCTAGCTGCTATTGCCGACCACCTAAATATGAACACAAAAACAACACATAAGCCTAACATTCTTAAAAAAAGTTTAAACCTTTCGAGATAGATTAAGCAAAACCAAACACGTACTTGTTTCCCATGATGCTGTGAAGCTGAATGATGGTCTCTTCTTCTTCAAAAGAGAACCTTCCTCTCTTGATATCGGGTCTGAGGTAATTAGTCCATCGAAGACGGCAACTCTTGCCACATCGTTTTAAGCCTGTGAATGTGATTAACCAACAAATAGTTAATATTCGATAATTAATGAACGTATAATAATATCACGAAGCACAGAGAAAAGGAAAAATTTTGTAGGCACCTGCATTCTTGGGGAGGGTTCGCCAATTTCCAGGTCCATGAGTGTGAATGTAGTTGATGAGCATGAGATCCTCTTCAGGTGTCCATGGACCCTTTTTGAGATCATTTTTGTTGCAACAAGGTGTTCTTCCCATAGTGAAAGCCGCAGATGAATAGTGAAAATTGGATGAATGATTTGTAAAAGTGGAGCCGCAAAGTGCACTGAAGAGGAAATATAGATAGAGAGAAAGAGAAAGAGAAAGAGAGAGGGTTGTGGAGAAAGTGAAGGAAAGTAAACGTTTGTTGGGTCTAAGGCTAAAGCGAGGACGACCCTTACTTTTATAGCGAAAGAAAGCGGAGCTGTTTGCTTCAAGTCAAAAGGATTTGGTGCCGGCCTTCTGCATGTATTTATCATCACATGCGTATATACGGATGATGTTCTCTACGTATAATTGTACGCAGTAATTCGTAGGCAATACATGCATACAACACGTTGCATAAAAATTATACTCGTATTTTTACGAATGATAAAAGAGAGACAGATTAAGTGAACTTTTAGTACATTTCACACGTATTCTTTCTTTTAAAAAAATATGTCATGCAACACACTTTTCTCTGACAAAGTATTGAGAAAAAAATATTATTTTCATAACCATTTTTGGGAGGATATATAATATGTACAATTTATTATATTTTTTTTTTCACTTATCAATCCTTCTTTACATGGTAAAAGTTAGCTTTCGGTCTTGTTTTTTCTTCAGTAATTATTACTCGATTTTTCTGCTTAAATGTTTTATATATTTTCAGTGTTTCATTACGGTTACTTAGCATTACATAAATTTATTCCATATCTCAATTGGAAATAATTAAATTAAAAATAAATATATTTAAAGTGATTAAAATGAATATAATAAGGTATATTTAAAGAGGCTACGTTAAATAGTTGTTTGGCCTAATCTCCATAAAAGCTACTTTAAAGTAAAAGATCAAAATAACAGCTTTAAAAAAGTGTCTAAGATTTTTATTTGATTTAGTTTTAAAACAATAAGTTAAGAGTTATAGTTTTCTCTTATTTTATATAGGACTAACAAATAAAAGAGAATTTCTTAGTACTAAACCCTAAACATAAGTAAAAACCTTCTAATGACAGAAAATGTTTTGTCCTATGTGAAATGTAAACCATGACATAACTAAAACAAAGATTGAATTATTCAAGTTGTAAAGTTTTGTTTGAGTTCAGGAAACATAATCTATAATTTTTTTGATTAATTATTTTCATTCTTTTATAATTATTTCATTAATTTTTGTGAAAACGTTTTTTATTAGATAGTTAATTTCAACCATTTCAATAATTATTTAAATACTTAATTCATATTTATTATACCTCTAATAAACGTTTTTATAAATAATTACACTTTAACCATTTTCAAAGGAAATGAAACAAAAATAAGGTGAAAATTTTGCAATTATTTATAAAAATAAGAAACAAAAAACGCTTTATTACATCAATTTCATTTTTTTTATTCATGTGTTTGGAACTCATTTAATTTGACATTTTCCACTAAAGAGAAATGTCTCCTTTCGAGTCTCTAGTCTCGTAGATTATCAGTGAAGGTAAACTTTTCAATGAATTGTAGCTTTCAAACAGAACTTTCACATTGAGAATACAAAGAACACATGCACCTATATGTCAGAGTTGCCATGGTGAAAGAAGACGACGGAACCAGCTGGATTGCTGGTACTATCACGTTCACAGTTACTTCTGTTTTCACGTAATCAAACAAAATGTGTAGTAAATTTTCTGATCTTTGTATTCAATTTTTATAAATAAATAGTACTGATAGATCATTATCAATAATAGAAATGGAGAAAGGTTTCACATCATTATTTACTATGTGCTTCAAAACTTAACTATTTTACTATTTTTCATTTTCATTTTTTGTAAGTCCTTAGATAAAAGCTTGTCTAAACACGTCTTTATTTCAATATAGGAATCTGAAAAATTTTAATAAAGAATGAATAGAAATATAGAATTTGCGTATTTTCCATTGTAAACGTGTAGTATACCTACATGGGGCATTCACACCGATATATGAATCGTAACACGTAACGTTAGGTTGAAAGAAAATGATTAGTTTACACGCCACTTTTTTTGTGTGTCATTTTGACCTAGGTTAAAAAATGTGATTAGTTTGTGTTCAATAACTAAGGCATAGGAGGGTAAGAAAATGAAAAAGGTTGAAGATGAGTTTGACATTAGCTTTAGGTGTATTATGGGGAATGATCGGACGGTAAGGTTGTTCAGTTTCCTTATCAACATTTTGAGAAATTTTGTAATACTCTTTCGTCATATTTTACTTTGCTTTCCTTTGGCTTCTGTCTGCTTCTGATATGGGGCTCTGACTCTCAGTTTTGGATAAGAATATTTTGAAATAAGTTTGCGTTTGAAGTAAGTAATAAATGTGCTTTTTTTTCTTAATTAAAAACAATCATTTTTGGGGGCCCTCTCTTGGTTACTTTGACTCGGATAATTAAACATAAATGTTAACTATGTTTTAAAGATATTAACAATCTAACTAAAACCATGGAACATTCCATATAACTCAAAAGCTTCCTCTTTTATTTTTTCTAATTTTATTATTCTTCTGCTACTGCTATTAACTTTAATGTTTGAGTTTTTTTGTAAGTAATCTATCGGAGTTTAACTAACAATGATCCTTAAGGATTCCAATTTTTATTTCGGATATTTGCTGTCCTGGTACTAAATACATTATAAATATTAATTTATTAAAGCTCGAAACCAAAAAATACACATTATTTATGGTCCTCTGTTTCCAGTGAAAATGAACAGATTGACTAAGGAAGGAAAGAAAATCGTACTCATTGTAAGCGTTTTGTTGTTTGGTTTCACGGGAAGAGGCAAAATAAGTAGACAAGTATTGGTACACTAATTATAATGTCAAAGAAAATGAAAAAAAAAATGAAGGGGTGAAAAATAAAATAGAAAAGGAAATTGTAGTAAAAAGTAATGTTCTTTACACAATGAAAGAGAATAAAATAAGAGAATAAGTGAGAGAAAAATAAAAATATACGTGTTTTATTAGAAAAAAAAAGTGATATTTGTTATAAAATAATCAACATTTCAATTATATATTATTTTAATTTTAATTTTTAAAATATAAATGTCTTTTAAGAAGTGAAAATTATTTGATTTTGTAAGATGGATAATGCATATTGATTATGATTATGGTACATTTATATATAAACAATTATATCTCATTGACTATGAATAATATGAAATATTCATTACCCATTTAATAGAATATAAGTCACATATAATCAATGTAGGTTGATTACATCAAATCTTGATATAATTTGACCAAAATAATTAATTATAGATAATATATAAAAGTTATGTAGATTATTAAAAAAAAAACATTACTCTTGTTCCACTGTATAAATTAGTGTGCATGCTTCATAATTAATTATGTAGTTTTCTTTTAAGAATGAACCTCTTATTTAAGACTTTGTTCACAAATAGGAATGACAAAAAGATTTTCGTGCAAAAGTATTTATAGATAAAAATTCACAAGAGATAGAAGAATGAGTATTTTTAATAGATGTTATGGAGACCATGATCAGTGTTCATTAATTACCTCTTGTTAATGAAATTTTATTTGAATTTTTTTAGGATCAAGTGATTAAAGTCTAAATTATTAGGAAGGAAAACTTTATTTGAAGAATTGTTAAAAATTTAAGTTTATAGATTGTATTTTTTATTTCAACTCAAAGTTCAATGTTAAATATATTTTTGAAGAGACTAATTTTATTTAAAGTTATATTTTGCGATTTTCAAATTAGATTCTTAAAAAAACTAATTTTATTTCCACCAATACTTGATGATGTAATTCTATTTAGATTTTAATTTAAGATTAAAATTTTATTTGAGTTTATATGTTAAAGAATAATTCTTAAATATTATTTTTTAAAATTTATAAAAAAAACTATTTATAGATATCGATAAATATTCACATGTATTTTTTAAAAAATAAACAATAAAATTAATCATGGATACATAATGACTAACAAATATAGTTTTTTGACCAGACAAGTAGTAGATAACTACTATCAGTATAACCCAATTCGTTGTTATCGTTATTTACACGTTAAGAAGTGAAAAATAATTAATGTCACAAGTTAAGAGGAAGAGATTTGAACACAGTAACATGAGATGATTCTGCCTAAAGAAGTCTTGAAAAACTTGGAGGAGCATTTTAAGGAAGGGTCCAATATTTTGACATCCACAATATTTCATACAATCACTACATATTTAAATTTCATAATATTTCTTTTACTATTTTAGTTATTAATTCACTTGAGTAGAATATTTATACTAAAATAAGGTTTTCATGTAACTATTTATAAAAATGTTGGTTATCAATGTATAATTTTCCTTTAATATGAAACAAGTTAGTTATTTACATGCAAATATTCACCTCAACGCTCAGAAAACATGTGTAATGGGAAAATCATTTTTTCCTCACTATTCCCTCAAAATCACCTCAAACAAACTGCACTAATATTGTCTAATCTTTATCCTTGCATTTTCTGTAAAAATATTTTGTTAAAACCGAATCAAGCATATCATATACATTACAAGAAAGAAAAGGAAGAGAAACGCAGATTAGTATGAAGAAAAGGTTATCACTTCTTTACAAAATTGAATAAGATAAAACAAAATCCTATTGTTTTTTCAAATAACTTAAAAATTATGTCAGTTTTTACTATTTTTTCTTCTTTTTTTCATTTGTATCTTTCTAAAATAAGCATAGTTACATACTACCTATTGTATAAACCTAATAGTTATTTTCTCTTCATTGAAGTTTCGGAGTCAATGTTTGACATTTTGGCCATTGCCTAGATTAAAAAACTTCAACACCTTCCATGAACTGAACCACTCATTGAAGGGACTTTTTACAGGTACAGCAATCATTAAAATCCGGGAACTTAACGTGAGATTCATAATTTTTAGAGTACACATATATTTTTGGGAAATTACATCTACTTTTGGGAAATCAATTGATTATTTAGTGTTTGGTTGCGGCTAAGCCTATCAAAAATAGTGTTTATTGTTTAAAATGATTTTCCACAAATTTAAGATTTCGTTTGGTTTAAATAATGAAAAGAGCAAAAATGATAAATGTATGAAGAAATCAATAAGGATTGATGGAGAATTGAATGTGTAAAGAAAAAATAGGGAAAATAAATAAAATAAAAAATCACTTTTTTTTTTTTGTGAATGTGTGAAGACTTACAAATAAATAACAATAAATAGATTATGTCGGAGAAGCGAGAAAGAAATCTAATATTTCTATATGACAATAATCAATTACATGATATTCATAATAAATTATTAGTGTTTTTCTATTATAATAATAAATATTAAATGAATATTATTATCAAAATATAATAACAATAAATAAAATTATTAATCACAAATTATTTTTCTTTTATTAATTTTTGAATTAAAAATCTCATTTTCTGTTATTTTCTTTCTCTTTTGTTTTTTTTTTTGTCCTTCCTCTGTCTATTGGTTCCTTTCTATGAAAAGAAGATCAAACTCTTCCACAAACCGATTGTCTATGATGATGTGTCAACCAAAACTCCACCTTTAAGAAGTCAACTCCAAATTCTTGGACACGTGTCTTCTTATCTGTGGCCAGTTTTGTGTGGCAGGGAGCTTTCTAACGATTGCACATGACAGTTGTCGATTTTTGTTCCAAGGGTGAAGTCAATGGCTTCATAAGTTCTTGACATTTGTGATTTGCAGCATGTTGCTTCATCTGTTGTTATAGCATCGTGTCCATGCATTCAAAACCCATTGAAAATCAGGTGCCATAATTCATCAACCTTCCATCTAACAACGTGGGATTTATAAATCAAAACTTATTTTAATTCATTCTTTCTTCTTGTTTTTTTACTTTCTCTACCAATAAAACATTATTATATATCCTCACAAATCACACACGATTCTGGTTCCTGTTTTGTTATGTTGCAGCCTGCAGAAGGAGAAAACCTTGCTACTCATGATGTCACCTTAATGTTGCTTCCTCATTGTGAAGTCCTTGCACTTCACTGTAGACATGGTGGCCCATTATTTGTCACTCATATTCAGAGAAAATGATTCTAGAATAATATATATAATTTAAACTTTTCTTTGCTAGTTTTGAAAGAATAATGATTGATGAGTGTGAATCTAATAAATTTTATTTTTACTCTCTCTGAAAAATTAATTAATGTAATCTAATTTTAGGGATAAAAGATATTAACTGTATTAACAGAACCAGGATTTGACCAAGTACTTATACTTGCAGATCCGGTGATATAATATATATATACACTAAAATAAATTTATACATAATATTATACTACTTTTTCTATTAATTGTTTATGAAGATCAATGGATTTCTCCTTTTAGTATTGTAAATTTTTAATTAGTGTAATTATTGATTATGTTTTTCTTTTAATTTTTTAGTTAGTATTTACGAATGTTAATGATATTCGCATGTATGTATTGGTTTAACAAGTACTTATATCCATCTTATCCTGTTATCATCCCCAAATTTGTGAGGTTGAATATAATTGAAAAAGCTTACTTCTTTTATAAAAAGAAATTGTTTTGAATAAAAAAAAACTGTAATTAACACAGTAAGCAAGACTGTAGAATAATTAAAACTCAATTATGAGAAAACTCTAACTTAAGGTATAATCTTTGTTTCATTTAAGATTGATCAATTAATTCAAATATACAATAGTTTTTTGATATTAACAATTATGACAGTCAAACTTTATTTATAACCAAAGGGAGTTGGCTGATTAAGTTTTCCATCAAAATAAATCCCTAATCGGACCATACTCCCTAGTTAAAAAACTCCATAATAATTCGTTTATGCTATAGAGTATTGGTTGCACTCAATGTTTTAAAAAAAGTTCGGAGCTCCATGTGTCAACAGTGTTTTGTTTTATACTTCAACAATTTTTAGCGTAAAAAAGAAGTTGGTGTCTCATTGTTTGATGGCTAGAGGACATAAATATTTTATTTTGCAGCAGTTGCATTAAAAAAATGAAGAAACATTATGTATACAGTTAGACTTGCATTCTCTAAACAATAAGTTATACGAAAGTTCATCCTTCATAGCTTACATAATCCGAATCTTACTGTTGTTGGAGAGATAGATAACAATCATGCGTCACCGTATCTTCATATACATTTTAATATATAAACCTTTAATTATATTTACTTTAATTAATATATACCTATTCCTAATCAAAACTTGGAGATTCCACATCGAAAAAAAAATATACAATACTTTCTTATAGATTATCACACAACACCAGCTTTTGGCAATTACTTGCAGAAATGAAAAGCTGGTGACATCGCCACCTTACCTTAAACAGTAATCTGACATCAATGTGAATGCTATGTTAGTTTTGTGGTTTTCAAAATCCAACAAACTTTGAATCCTACATGGTCTTGTTTCGTTAATATTTTTTGGTATGTGTTGGTGGGGTTCGTGGTGCATGGCAAGGCTACACGTAGAAGATGATCACGCTGGTTAGAGCTTGAAGATTACATTATGTTCATCAATTGGAAATCCTTACGGAACTTTATTAAACTAAAAAATTGAAGTGTTGGCGCTTCCAATAATGTGATGAGTCTTAAACAAACAACACACACAAATAATCTGCAAGGAATAGAAGAAAGAACGGAACACGGGCAACACACAAGATTTAACGTGGTTCGGTTTCCCTAATCCACGTGCAACAGGAAGAATTTTATTCACTTGTGATTGCTCAAGATTACAAATACAAGTTGTGTATTTATAGGGAGAAACTAGGGTTACTGTCTAATTGGGCCTAACTCAAATCAAGCCTCCACAAAGCCCAACAATCTCCCACTTGGAGGCTTGATAAACTTCAAACT
>Ga0209700_101779_pt1 | contig 44791 bp, 22 predicted proteins | sample SiratroredBW_FD_187528 | JGI IMG/M metagenome (GOLD analysis project Ga0209700, IMG submission 187528) | Root nodule microbial communities of legume samples collected from California, USA - Siratro red BW (SPAdes) (version 2) | ecosystem: Host-associated > Plants > Roots > Nodule | place: USA... | reverse complement strand
AGTGGCTTGAGACATAAGCTTGAGGGTTTGCATCAACAAGCCGATCAGATAATGGAAAACATCATCGATGAGCATAAAGAGGCAAAGTCAAAGGCCAACCAATGGGAAGCAGAAGATCTTGTGGATGTTCTCATACAATATGAGGATGGCAGCAAGCAGGATTTTTCCTTAACAAGAAACAACATCAAGGCCATAATTCTGGTATGGATTTTCTTTTATTAACACAATCTTGCTCACACAGGTTACTATACTAGAATTACTAGGATTAATGTGTGTCCCTTTATATCTTATGTTTGTAGTAGTGGAACATTTGCCATATAATTCTGGCATCATGCAGATTGTCCTTTAACTGTTTGGACATCCTTGCACTCTCCTAATATCCTCTGGGGTCTCAAATTGCACATGACCCTGGTGCTTTTTTAGCGTTGCATCAACCCTCCTCGTAGGGGTATGTGGTATAATGTGTTTCCTGGGTAATAATAGGAGGTTTCAGTGTAATCTGTTTCAAATAATTAAAGGATTTTAGGGTAGGGATAAAAAAGAGAGGAGAATTTGATGAAACCTCAAGAAGTGTCACTGTAGTTTACTCCATTGATAAATTACTTTTTCAGGACATTTTTGCTGCTGGAGGTGAGACATCATCAACAGTCATAGTTTGGGCAATGGCTGAAATGCTAAAGGATCCAAAAATAATGAAGAAAGCACAATCTGAAGTGAGAGAGACATTCAGCGTTAAGGGAAGGGTTGATGAAAATTCCATCAATGAACTCGAATATTTGAAACTAGTAGTCAAAGAAACCTTGAGGTTGCACCCTCCAGCTCCTCTTTTGCTTCCAAGGGAATGTGGTGAAGCATGTGATATACATGGTTATCACATACCTGCCAAAAGCAAGGTCATAATCAATGCTTGGGCAATTGGAAGAGATCCTAACTATTGGACTGAGCCAGAGAGATTTTATCCTGAGAGATTCACTGCTAGTACTATTGATTACAAAGGGAGCAATTTTGAGTTCATTCCCTTTGGTGCTGGAAGAAGGATATGCCCAGGCAGCACATTTGCTTTGAGAACTGTTGAACTGACCCTTGCAACGTTGTTGTATCACTTTGATTGGAAACTTCCCAGTGCAACCAGAAGTGAAGAATTGAACATGAGTGAGGTGTTTGGAACCACAATTAAAAGAAAATATGATCTGCTCTTGGTCCCTTTTCCTTATCATCCTTTGCCTATCACATGAACTTCCCTTTGAGAGACTGAAACCTTCGGTTATCTCTAATACATACTGCAGAACAAAAATCTACTGTCAATTGAAATAAAGCTTTGTTTGACTATGCTTGGCTGTAACAGAAAATGAAAATTGTGTAATAAAGCTGTTTTATTTTGCTTACTTTTGCTTAAGGTGTGGCTTAGAAAGACTGTAATGTTGTATACTTTTATGTTTATAACTTTCAGGTATTTTAAGTTCAATTTATATATTACTTTTAAATAAGTCTCCACAATGTAAATAGTGTGGAAGCTTCCATGGTGAAATCTGTTATGAATTTATTACATAATTTATATTATTCATACGCCATTTTTTCTATATCTTTCTGCATTATATGTATGAACTATCTTATTTTACAATTCATTTCTTATCTCTCACTAGCACAAAATTATTTTACAAATACAGTTTTCTTATGACACCATTAGAAGACATATAATGTATTGGTTAAAAAAAATTGACATAGCTGCTAACTTTACTTCTTATTAGCTACATTAGAATAATTTCAGTAAGGAGCTTCTTGCCTTTTTCATTTTACTACTTTTTTTTTTAATTATAGATGCTTTACTTCATTGAAAAGTACTAGTTCTTATACTTAACCAAACCAAAAAGGTTTTGTGAAGTTTGAAGTAGTTAAGGTGTAACTTGTTATTGATGTTCTGCTAAGTAGTAACAGGGTGTCTCTGCATTCTAATTCTTTTTATCTCTAAAAACAAAAGAAAACTGAAGGTTGTGCAAAAAACAGTAAATTAAGAGTATCATTTCCTCTTAATAATATGATATTCTTTTCATTTTCCTTGAATGATAAATGTAGAGTTTTAGGTGAGGGGATTTAAAGAGTCAATGAAGGAAGATATTATGTTTTGAGGAAAAGTCAAAAGCCAAAGATGACCAAAGTGAAGCAGAAGATCTTGTATATGTTCTCGTACAATATGAGGATGGTAACAAGCAGGAATTTTTCTTAACTAGATCACTTGCAACTACATTTTATGAACATAATCTTGCTCACAATAGCTATGAAAGTGAAATTAGAAACACAAAAGACTATTCCACTTAGTTCTTTGCTACATGCAATACCACCCCAGATGGAAGATATGATCCTACTAATCATCCTTGACAGTCAAAGGAATTTTGGCCTATTTTCATGAGAAACACAATTTTTTTACGGGAAATGATTGTTGAAAGCTTTACTTCAATTAATGCACTACAAACAGTAGCCTACATTAGAAAATCAGGTTCTAGAAACACTTCCATTGCTTGATCACGTTCATTCTTTCCTTTTTTTCAGTTCTTGTTCAGTCTAACCAAAAACTAAATCTTTAGAGACACATTAAGTAACTTTTGAACTTTTCAACGCAAGCATATCCTTTGACTTGTTTTGGTAAAAATGACAAAACTTCAACTACAATATCTCTGGTAGTGACATATCCTTGTATTAAAAAACTGTTAATTGTAGAAAGCTCAAAACAATAGTCTATCGAAATTAAAATTATAAAATATAGTCATGAAAAATGACCTTTTGTCCACTTTTTGAGAAAAAAGATAACGTCTTCATTGAACTAAAGGGAAGCACTTCTAAAATTTTGAGTAGAAGACACTTCCATAGAAGAAGAAATCAAACACGGAACAAAGCATTCCAAGTATAGGAGAACATGAAGATGATGACAGTGTCCCAAACCGAAAGAAAAAAGCAATAACTGTCAATTATGGAGAATGTTGAGCAATGTGTATATAAACAGAGATAGTACGTAGATGTTCTTTTTCCATGCATAGCCCTACTATTATTCTAGATTTTAGCTCTTATAGGAAATAGGAAGAATCTACCATCAGCAACTTAATCTAAACTACATATATGAAACAAAGAATTGAAGATAGAATCGTCCACAATAACAAAAGCATTATCTTCATGAATTAAAATTTTCTTTTCAATGTGAGAAATCTAACATATTTTACTTTATTATTGTTCTTAATTTTATTTAGGATCTTGTCTCACACTTATTTAGATGTTTGCAAGTCTATGATCTTTATAAAAAGGTTATCCACAAGCCTTAAATGTAACCAAGTAAAATTGTGGTATTCACCTTTTCCTTCTCATAAACATTTATATAAACAGTAAAAGAATTTTCTCTCAATTAAGAGATTATAATGTTCTATAGGTATTTGGAATCATAAACAAATGTAATCTTTAAATAATAAGTGAAGAATGGTTCGGAGTCACATTTACACCACCTGCTCGAAAAATAAATCACTCAATATAATACATTTAACTTCAGTGTGTTTAACACTAAATGAGAAATTTCCTGTCCAACTCATAGGAAGTATGGAAATAATTTATAAAACAAAATACGAAAATAGTGAAATTTTATCTTCGAATATTTTTTATAGTTTTCGTCAGAAAATTTTGGATCTAACTTTTCATATTTGAAGACATTAATTGTTATTAGAAAGTCGTGTAAAGAAAAAAAAGTTTTCTTGAATTTTCTTATAATGAGAGAATTGAGGTCATTCATGATCACTTTATTCTTTTATATTTTTTTACAACATCCTCTTACGTAAGGAGATAGCATGACATATGACGTATAATTAAGCACAATCATCAAGATTTCTACTATAAGTTGTTAAGGGCGTGAAGTTTAATAAATACAACTAAATTAGAAATCATTTGATGAAGGAATACAAGACAACTTTCATGATTGTAGTTATGAAAATTTGTTAATATATAGTTTAGTCATAGTATAATATTTTTTATTTGAGAATTAAATTTATGATTTTGTATCTGATATCAATTGGTGATCCAAATATTTATATTAAATTAAAAACATCAATAGTCCGCCACTATTCTTTCTATTTAAAAAATAATATTTTAAATGTCACTATTCAATTATAACACAGGATAATTGTATTATTTATAATAATTACTAACAAATCCGTAAATCCTGTCTTAGACTTCGTTAATAACCCGGTGACCAATTTTTGAGAGTATAAATTCAACCTTCTAAAAATATCACTTTTTTTTTCCAATGAGACCTGTGTTTTATTTATAGTAAAAACAACAGTAAACAACTTAATAAGTCAACATTATATTAAGATACATGTAATATATTATCCTATTAATAATTCTTATATTTTATTGGTTATTTTTTTATTTTTCTAAAATTATTATACTTTTATCATAACTCTTGATTATATCATGTGTTATATTATGTTTTACATAAAAAAAAAAAGTGGTCGGAGTTAAATTGTGGCCAACAATCCAAAATATGAGAGAGGAATAAAAAAATCTAAAAGCAAGCCATTACGAAACGGACAAGAGAAACGAACCGGAGAGCAACACCGAAAACGGACTGAAACTTGGAAGTGCGAGGCAGTGAAGCACGGAACTGCTACCCAGGTGCGTTCTACAAACGAACTATTCCACTGTCGTTTTTGCCTTTTCTTTTTCTAATCTCCAACCGAGCTCGCTGAATCGACTCTGAACTCGCGATTTTACCCGAGTTTGCTCGAGTTCACACGAGCCTACTCAGAAACGATTAAGACTACTAATATCTTTTTTTGGTTTTTTGAGTACTTTGTCTTTCCGTTTGTAGCTTCAGTTTTCTTTTGTTTGATAATGCTGCTATAACTTTGCTGCAACATAAAGATTTTTTCTATTAACATGGAGTGACAACTTTTTTCATTTACATCTTATCCTTCAGCCAATTGCAATTGCTGTTGGAGACTGGTATTTAGATTGGGAAACTGTCAAAGCTGTATCCCTGTGACAATACCTGCCATAATCTGGTCTTCAAGTCAGTTAAAGTTTATTGATTTTTGATGTGGCAATTTGGTATTTTATCACTATCATCGTTGTAATTGCCATTTGTGTAGCATTCACTACTTAATGAAAATAATATAGTTCTTGGCTGTGATTGCCATTAATTAGATCTATCTGTTTATTAATAACTCGTGATAAGATTTTTTTCTATTCTGCTGCTACCTTATTATCTTAGAAGATATTATATTTTCTTGTACTACTATTTAGCAGGGACCCTTATCTATGCCTTAAGGCTGTTGTCCTTTCCAATTACTTGCACCGCCTTTCAAGATTCCTTGAAAGTGATTGATTATTTGTTAAAAATAAAGATCGAACGTGATTCCTGGAAACATCAGTTTTCTTTTAGGACTCTATAGATGGTAAGCTTTGATAATAGACCTTATATTCATTATCTCATTGTAGAACTTTGGTAAAATGGAATAAATTTCAGGTGGTGTATTCATTCTCCCTCTACAAGGAGAGTTCCCATGTGTTGTATACCCTGCTGTAATTTGCCTCGTAAAAAACTCCAATTTTACATTTCACCAACAGTTTTAGAAGCATAGAAGTCTAAATCATGCATACCATGTTGCTAATGCTACTTTCTAGCTATCTTAAGTTGAGTTAACTATGGTTGTTTTCCAACAGTACATACAATTTCTGATTGTCCTTCCGCAATTAAAATAGCTATTTGAATGTAGTGAAACACAATCATTTAGTTTTCCCGTGGTTATACTATTATGGGTCCGCAATTTCAAGATGTTATAATGAAACACATCCCTTTAGGTTACCCCTTTTAATGCATAATGACTTCCCAAAGAGAATAGTCCGTAAGTAAAACTAGCTTTTCAATGTTGTAAAGTGAAATATCAACACCCACTTGGAGGAAAGGAGTGAAGACATTGTTGTCCAAAGATTCCTTTTCAATGGGTTGATAGTTGAAAATTGAAACCATCTTGTGGTTTTACTTCGAAAGCCCGTAATATCCCTAAGCAATGGGCACCATACATTGTTTTTGTCCAAAAACTGTTCCCCCTCTGTTTGGTTCTTTATGTTTACCTTGTTCGTTTGGTTTATGTTATGGCCTTGAGATTAATAGTTTGCTTTTCTATTTGGTTCTTTCTCATGCAGGTGAGGTGTTTGCTTTTACGACAAAAAGCCACATAGCATTGCATTGCCATAACACATAGAAATGGCACTTGTGAGCCACGTTTGTGTGCACTGTGCAGCCACACCCACTTCGCCAAAGTCTCCAAGCTCCGCACCCTTGCCAGACCCAAGGCAGACCAAAGTTATCCTTCCCAAGAAGAAGTCCGTGAAATGGTCCACTGGGGTGGCTCCAGGGGAGTACGGTGGACCTCCCACCACCACCAAACTCCGCAAATACTGGGGTGGCGATGATGAAGACCCTTTGGCCTCTGATGACTTTATGTGGAACAAAGACTTTGTGGGTCGCTTCAAAAAGTTGATTAAAGATCCTCAGGCTCCACCCCCTCCTACAAAGGTCTGAACTTTGAGTCACTTAGTTCTCTCACTCACCTAGAGGTCATCTGGGTTGGGTGTTTTTAAATTCTAATGTGTGTTGGTGTCTGTTTTTGTTGGATTGATATTGAAGAGTTGTTTGTGGGACATTGTGCTTGATGGTTGGGCTGATTGCTTTTTGTTTTGGCTTTTGGGTTTTTTATGTGTTTGAACTAAGTGAACTAGAGAAACTGATGATAGCAATCTCAATCATTTTCCTAATATTGAATTTTGAGTTGTGTGAAGATCTTAACTTGTGTAATCAATTGATATCCTAATCAACACTGTATGACAGACCTAGTTACCTGAACTAACATCACAGGCCCCCCTGTGTTTCCCCTGCAGATCAACTTCATTTCTCTTTATGTGTTCTCCATTGTCTACGGATATGGATGTAAAATATTGAGACCATGTGATATTGAGACCATGTGATATTTACAAAAGCAAAGAAGCAGGACCATTTTCATTTAAGTTTATACAGTCATTATGTTGAATGTCTTGTTTATATAACGATACTCTCCAGGAGGGAAGGAAATGTATATATTGCTTGATTTGGGGTTTTTGATAGAAAGAGAGGTGAAAATAATGAAACCAGATGTAATTCACACAATTATGATTATGTGGCACTTCATAGTATTGTCAAATGTGTAGATTTACTTCCAGTATATCTACTTATCAAATGCTGTATAATTTATACCATATACAGTTCTGGGTGTGGTAGAAGAGTACGGAAAACAACTACCTTGTAGTTACTTCACTCCAATTTTATTCATAGGAATCAAAATGATACAACAAATATTAGGTTTCTAAGATGCCCACCTTTTCTTTCCATGGTGAAACAAGGAAATAATTTAGACTTGACATTTGATGAATATAGTAGTGTCATTTTATTCATATGGGTAGTTGATACCACCTAGTGGGAGAGGGCCTTTGCAGTTGGTGGTGGTAACTCAAGAAATGTTGGTGAATGATTTAAGATTAATTAAATTTGTCTGTTTCTATGAGTTGGTTCTGACATCAATAAAATTCCTGTCAACAGGAAGAGCCTTCAGGGTTTCTAAGCATTAATAGAGTCATGAGCCTGGACAGGTCTCTTTCTACAATATTTAAATTAAAGTCTGCAAATTTTGTATTGTTCTCTTTATTTTGTTCATTAATTATCTATAATGTTATTTTAATTATGAAATATAGTCTGGAAGTTGATTTGAGCAAAGAACTTGCGGCTCCTGTAAATCATAATGTACACAAGCAAGTTGAGGCAGAAACTGATGTAAGAGATTTGTCTCTTCTCTTCATTTTCACCTGATTATTTTATCATTGTCAATTAATGACTTGTGATATATCTCAAATATTGTTATATTCTTTACCTATTGGGTTCTATTTTGAAAAAAAAAAGGTTCATTTCACTTATCTTCAACTGAAATAATGATCAGATGACTGGAAATAATAGGGTAAGATATAGATCAGCACCAACACGTCGCGAGCAAGAAAAATGGAATAGAGCTACCAAGGCTGCAACAGGGGGGAGTGTAAGCAATGTTTTGCTATTTCATATTAACTCCCTATCATTAAGATCTAGCATTGCACTTATTAACTGGATATATTTCCAACTTATATAACCAAGGAGAAATCAGTTTTTACTGCTGTAAGACATTGAACTCAATGATATATTTTTGACTCAACAAAAACATGTCAATCTATGTTACCTTTAGTAATGTTTAGAACTTGAATTTTACCGTTCAAAGGTCTGATTTAGATTAGTTATACTGCTATAGGATGTGATGTTCCGTGAAATAAGGCAGTCTCGTGAAGATCCAAAAGTATTGGCTGCTCAAGCTCAGGAGCAGTATGATAAGGTATTAAGCATTATTGTCTGGTTATCTTTTCCTTTTTGTTGGAGGTCGTATGAATATTATCCTCTCTTGTTGTGGCATTGACCAAATATCAAATTTTGTTAATTTTGTTTCTAAACATATTTTTGGTTTCAGTTAAAGAAGAAGTTGCAAGTCCTTACCTTGGGTATTGGTGGTGTTGGTCTGGTTTCAGCTTATGTTTCTTACACTCCTGAGATTGCTGCTAGGTACTTGAATTCTTCATGCACGTATTGATTTAGTATTCTGAATTGATGACCTTCTTCAATCTATCCAATCTCTTGTGTATGCCAAGCCAATATGGTTCAATTGAGAACTAAAAATCAGTTTAATATAAAACCACCATCCAGTAAACAGACTAAAAAAACTGAAAACTTATTGACGCACGGGATATGGCGTTGTTCTAGGTAGTTTATTTAATGAGGGTTCTAACGTTTATTAGCTAATTCCATTCATATTTATAACATTTCTCCTTTTGAACTTTTCAAGAAGCTTTTATTAATGCGTTTTGAGAATTTAGGTGGATAGAGAAACCAAGATTTTTCTGTAGAAACGTCATGGAAGGAAATAAATGTTAAGATATTTGTATTCCTTGCATGTGAAACAGAATGAGGAATTCAATGGGAATGGGAATGGGAAAGGGAATGTATTAGTTAAATGATAATATTCGTGAACATCAAAGAAGAAAGAGGCAAGGTTTACTCATTTGTTTAATGTATATTTTTCTTTCATGTATTCAGTTTTGGAGCTGGCTTTCTTGGTTCTTTGGTGTACATTCGCATGCTGGGAAGTAGCGTGGACTCGTTAAAAACTGATGGTGCAAAGGCTCTTGTCAAGTAATCTATAGATGATAGATTTACTATTCAGAATTTAGTTTTTTTAGTAGATAAACTTGAGTCTTTTATTGTGCCGGCCATCCCTATAAAAATATCCTATCCGATGTCTTTTACGTTTTGACTTCAACAAGGTATGCCAACTTGGTCAGAATTGGATTCAAAGAGTTTGTTACTCATTTTTAATTTTAATTTTTTTACTTTGTCTTTGTTATAAACAAAATACGCTTATTGGATGTTACTTGCAGGGGAGCAATTGGCCAGCCAAGATTACTGGTTCCTGTTGTTCTAGTCATGGTCTATAACCGCTGGAATGCGTAAGTCCTCTTTTGATTTTTAATTTGCAACATTTATTATTTGTCAATTAAGTCAATTCAATTTGCAAACAAATATTCTTGATCAAGTTTTTAGTTTTTCCAGGTATAGCCCTTGCCATGGTTTTTTTTTTTTTTTTTTTTTTTTTTTTTTTTTTTTTTTTTTTTTTTTTTTTTTTTTTTTTTTTTTTTTTTGTCTCATTTGATTGTACTTATTTTAGAGAATTAATCTTTTATTTTTCTTTTTTGCCAACTTGCTGATGAAACTTTCTAAAGCTTTTTTATTATGTTATTACCTTGACAAGATATCCAAATACATTGATGTTTGGATTATGTATTTGATTGGATGCCATTTTTGCCAACGATTTGTAGGTCTTATGGCACTTCCTGCTCTTTAAGAATGGGGGAATGTACATTTGTATTTGTTTATGAACCTACTTATCTTAGTTTCTTTTGATTACAGGATTCTGGTTCCAGAATTTGGATCTATGCACTTAGAATTGATACCAATGCTAGTAGGTTTTTTCACATACAAGATTGCAACTTTTGTTCAAGCTATAGAGGATGCAATTACTGTAGCTACAAGAAAGACCTGAAGAATTTCAGGGATGGAGGGAGATGGTGGCTTGTCAATGTATTTGGGTTTTCTGTCTTAAAAGTCTTTTCTCCCACAACATTGTTGAATTCATTTTTCTCATATCAGCCGAGAGTTTCTCAACACTGTCACTTTACTGAGTTACTAAATCTATCATATAATACTAGATAACTTATTTAAAATATTAAAATAAAAATTTAAATACTTTGAAGCCTAAATCAATTGACTTGTAGATAATTTTTACCTTTGATGTGTCAGTCAGTTTTTAAATGAGTGAAATTTTTGTTTAAACTAGTTTATCTGGAAAAAATAGAAAAAAAAATAAAATTCAGTTTTTCAACTATTAATTTATGAAAGTTCTTTTTATATTAGAAGCATGATTATGTGTTATCAATTGGTAATTCTTACTATGTTCATAGAAATAAATTATCGTATAAATGCAATCTGTAACGTTTCATAATATCTCACATCATAACAACACTCCTTCATTGATTGTTGGAAATCTTAATGTATGGAAAATATAAGAATTTAAATTTGTTCAAATATTTATCAAATAAATAAATAAATTTAACTGAAAATAAATGAGTAAAACAGAGGATGAAAATAAGAAATAGATGAGAAATAAAGTGAATGTGGCCATTGGTTGTTGAGATCTTTAACTTATGAAAAAAGATAAGAATTTAAATTTGGTTGAGTATATCTTGAATAATTAAGTAAAAACAAAAGAAAATAAATTAATGAAAAAAGAAAAAAAGGAAAAAGAATAAACATATGAGAAATAAAGTAAAAAAAAAAAAGATTGTTTAGTTGAAAAAAATTACGACAAAGTATTTTAATATAATATTAGTTTGTTATTAATATATTATTTTATTCATTTTATTATAAAAAATTAAAAAAAATGAAAAAACAGACTTCATAATCTAATTTGTCATCTGGTCCAGATTTTTAAAAATAAAAATAATTACGAAATATATTATAATTGATTTTGTGTACTATATTTGTTATAAAAACTCGAATATGACAAATAGTGTAATGAAAACAAATGAATAAAGACATTGAAAAAAGCATTAAAATATAACATAATCATAAGAAATCTGTCACGGTGCTCTAACGAAAAATACAAAATACAGAGTTTCGTAAGTAATCAACTTATTAAATATTTTAAACTTTTTATATATGTGCATAAAGTAATACTTAATTAATCAAGTTCTTTTGATTCCAAAAGAAGTATTTTCTTACATAATAATACTGATGACTAACCATATATCTGAATAATTAGGATAACCATTATGCCTAAAATAATTATTTCTTTACCAGAATACAAATACAAATGTACATCTAATTTGTTATATCTCATTAATATCAGACATATGCAATGAATGAATTGTTTTTCTTTTTATTAAAATCTTTATTATGCATTCACAGGGTTACTTGTTCCAAGAGCAGTATGGCAATGCTCATTTGTAACTGCCATTACTTCTGCATCAATAGTCTTATCCTTCAAGTCAATTACATAAAAGATCAAAATTAAAGGCTATAAAACCTTATTAAAGCAATGGATTTGTTTTACTTCACAAGAAAGGTATGCAGCTGTTGCAGTGAATGTGATTTCACTTTTTGGTCATGTGTTATTTATATTGGCACCATATTATCCTCACTACTAATCCTGCTTACTCTCCTGTGTGTAGGAAAAGCAAACTTCTTAGAGGAAGGAAATTGAGTGGCCAATACTTTATCCTTGTTTGTACAAGCATCAAAGATATTATAATATTTTTTTTCCTTTTCTGATGTGTTTAATGTTATTTGGATGAGTTCTTTTATATGAATTTCTCTCATGAAAACATTAAGCTTTAATAAGAAAAGAGCATTAAAACAAACAACACAAATCATGGAACTTTAATACGAAAGCACAAGAATGGCCAAGAACTTCAAAATAAAAAAATAAAAAAAAAATTCTTGACACCTTGATGTTGAATTCTAGGTGAGTCACGAGGTTGCCTATGAAAATGGTCACAAAATGTGCTGAGATTGCTCTTAAAGCAGCAGGGTGCTACTCCGCAATGCTACTATGTGCTTCTCAAGATCCTCTTCTTTTTCTTTTTCAGTTGTTGTGTGAGTGCTTCAAGATGGTTGTGCTCAAATCCTTCCTTAACAGCAGAATTGTGATGTGATGTTGCATTAATGCTGATATGATACGATGTGATCTTACTTAACAGGAGATAATAGGGGATGGTATGAGGCAGTTGCTCGGTTTATTAATGCTTGAATTTAATGTTTTTCATCTTTGAAACGAAAACCTTCATATAAATTCTTTCTACATGGATTACAATCCTTCACTTATCAGTTATCCAGGTCTATAAGATGAGTCATTATTATCATTACAAACTTTAGAATTAGTACCACCACTCTCATAGCAGGGCAGCTGTTCTTTATATCTTTCTGACAGAAGGAAAAAGGGTGTTGACTTTACTTTACATATTTTCTCTGACAAAAAAGTAAATATTTATTATTCTATAAATACTATTATAAATAATAAATGAGAAAAAAGTAGTTAATTTTTAATCCAAGTTACACTAAATCAATGATAACTGAATAGTGACTTAAACACGAAGCCTTCAGAAGTTGGAGTTGATTATTACTGATCTTTAGAATGATTAAAACTAGATCTTTGTAAATATTAAAATGAATACAATTTTGTTATGAATCACTCTCGTCAGTATTAGAATACTATTTTATTCCCTTCCTATCTACATCTACCATTACTGCTAAGAGGGACACAGGGTGCAATTTGAATTAGTCAATTAAGGGGTATTGAGTGTAATTGAGTGTGAATTCAGTGGATTTCATTGTGAAACCCAAGTTTCATAAATATATGAGAATGATTGCTCTAAAATATAATAATTATCAAGTTCTGCAATTTTTAAAGCCGTATGATTTTGCTGAGTTTTTAAAACTAAATGTTCGTCACTTGATGTACTATTGCAACCACTATTTTGTATATAGAAATACATCTCTTTGTTTCTAGTTTTTGGCTGTGGTAACATTCTTGTCCATTTTGAATGGTGTTGCAGTAATCAAATACATCACCAAAATGCACAGTATATTGCCATCAGGAGATTACTAATACCCAATAAAGGACCATGAAGGTTCCACAATCTGTATGAGTTGCAAACAAAATTTCATTGATAAAACTAAAAACCTTGATCTAAATTTTATGTCCACATGGATCTTCAAACCCTCTACTTCTTCTCCATTCTCATTTTTATGTTTATTGCACACAAAATAATAACAAAGAAATCTACCTCACCTCCAAATTTACCACCAGGGCCATGGAAGCTACCTATCATAGGGAACATACACAACCTTGTAGGACTTCCCCATCGTAGACTGCGAGATTTATCAGCAAAATACGGACCCTTGATGCATCTGAAGCTTGGAGAGGTTTCTACCATTGTGGTTTCATCTGCAGAGTATGCTAAAGAAGTGTTGAAAACTCATGATCTTATCTTTGCATCAAGGCCTCCAATACTAGCTTCAAAGATAATGTCTTATGATTCTAGGGGCATTGCTTTTTCTCCTTATGGTGACTATTGGAGACAGATAAGGAAGATTTGTGCGTTGGAGCTATTAAGCTCGAAACGTGTCCAATCTTTCCAGCCAATCAGAGAGGAAGAGCTCACTAAACTCATCAAAAGCATTGCTTCAAAAGAAGGGTCACCCATCAATCTCACCAAAGAAGTCCTCACAACAATATCTACAATTGTTTCAAGGACAGCCCTTGGAAGCAAGTATAGGGACCATCAAAAATTCATATCAGCTGTGAGGGAAGCCACACAGGCTGCTGGAGGTTTTGACTTGGGAGATATGTACCCTTCTGCTGGATGGCTTCAGCACATCTCAGGATTGAAGCCTAAGCTTGAGCAGTATCATCAACAAACTGACCGGATAATGCAAAGCATCGTGGATGATCATAGAGAGGCCAAGTCAAGTGCTGCACAAGGCCAAGGTGAACAAGTGGAGAATGATCTTGTAGATATTCTCATGAAGGAGGAGTTTGGCTTAAGTGACAGTAGTATCAAGGCTGTGATTTTGGTAAGAGTATTTACATCTCCCATCAATGTTATTTTCATAGTAGAAAGTGATGAACAATTCAAATCTTCCCTGTGTACTTACTTTTTATTAAATTTCTGCTGTGTGCTGATAACTTCTGAAATGTGCTAGTTAACTTTTAAACAGTGATTAGAAAAATTATCCACACAACCAAGAAGCAAAACTAAGCTGCTACTTGACACTAACAATTCCAAATAAGAATTTGTATTCAGATAAATTTATCTATAATAAGTACTTACAAGAAAAGAAAATGACAAAAGAAATTGAGAGAGGCTTCTCCTTGTTGGCTGAAATCAATTTTGCATATTCAAAGCACAAAGTTTTGTACAATGAAGTTTAAGTTCACATCACTCTACTTTACAATAAGTCCTATGCTGTCCAGTTGCAATGGACTAATTCATTATACTTTTTGGTGAATTATGCTATTATTTGGGTTAATTTCATTTAACTTTCTTGCTTATTATTCTACTGCAAAGAACATTGGTATTCCTTCCACTGTTTCCTATAAAATTCAGATGAACATCATGATGTGATGATCTTGAATTAGGATATCTATGGAGGGGGAAGCGAGACCACATCTACTACCATCACATGGGCAATGGCAGAGATGATAAAAGATCCAAGAGTGATGAAGAAGGTACAAGCTGAGGTAAGAGAGGTATTTGGTAAAGAAGGACACCCTAATGAAAGTGACATGGAGAATCTAAAATATTTGAAAGCTGTTGTGAAAGAGACATTGAGACTGCACCCTCCTGGTGCCCTTTTACTTCCAAGAGAGTGTGGACAAGCTTGTGAGATAAAAGGGTATCACATACCAATCAAAAGCAAGATCATTGTCAATGCTTGGGCTATTGGAAGGGACCCAAATCATTGGACTGAAGCAGAGAGGTTTTATCCTGAGAGGTTCATTGAGAGTGATGTTGACTACAAAGGCAATAATTTTGAGTATATTCCATTTGGTGCTGGAAGAAGAATATGCCCTGGCCTCACATTTGGCTTGACCAATGTTGAGTTTCCTCTTGCATTGTTAATGTATCATTTTGATTGGAAAGTTCCCAATGGAACGAGGAATGAAGATTTGGATATGACTGAGGCTTTTGGAATAGCAGTTGGTAGAAAACATGATCTGCAACTAATTCCTGTCACTTTCCATCCTTGAAAGAGCTGAGATTGATTGAGGAAAGTTTGTATCAACTCTTAGTGATGTTTTCCTTAGCCTTGTCATTTTACTGTACAATATAAAGAAAATATGTATTTGGACATCAAGAATGGGGTGTTGGAAGATCAATTTCCAAGAGAAAAAAAATGCATTCAATCTAATTATTATAATGCCTTCTTTAATTATTTAGTTATTTTGATTTTAAAATCAAACTAAATCTGTTCAATTCTGTCTAATTTATTACTTTGGACAGTATTACTTCATAAGAGTGTTAAATATTAAAATAATTATGAAATAAGTTAATCTTAATCAAATATCATAACTATCTAAGGTTTCTATTTGAGCTTTTAATATCTTTTATAGACTTCTACGAAATAGCATAGATTCCTAGGTTGATTCCTATTGTATATTATATTAATTGTGATTAATATTTCACTATGATTATACAGTTTAAAAGTACGTGTATAGATAAATACGGTTGCAAGTCATTTAAGGAATTTTATTATTTATTTAAAGTTATTAAAAAATTAGTTTGATTCATTTTGAATTTATGTGGTATTACATATTTACATTATATTCATTGTATTTTTAATTTTTATATTTATCTGATGATATTTACAGTTTGGAGAAGATATTTGTTTTGGTTTCGAGCAAAAATGTGTCCTATAATTATATATTATATATTGTATGTTGTGGATGTGTAAATATATTTATTTATTTAAATAAGAAATGTTCTTTTAAATTTTCTAAAACATATTTCATTTTAATCTCTTATTTATAAAATTACCGTAAAATATATTTTTCATGCAACATATATAACCCATTTTCAATTTTAGTATAATGACAAATTGTTCAATCTTCATAAGTCTTAATCTAATGGATATAATTCTGCTTGAGCTTTACGCATTTGTGGAAAAAATAAGTGATGTATTGACTACGTACGTGTATAAAGGATGAATTATGTGATTTTCTTACATTATTTTAATAAAATTGTTTCTTTTTAATCTGAAAATATAATTACATTTGTTTAATTCTTCAAGATTTTTTTTTAAAACTGAATACTTTAAGTCGTATCATCAACTAGATTAAGATAATTTAACTTCTCAAAATATTTCAGGTCAAACTAACACCTCCAATAAAAAAAAAAAACATTGTGATTCATTTTGATCTAATAATTGTAACTATTTTCTTGTACATTAATATCTTATGATTGAATATGTTCGCATTGGTTGTTACGTTGGCGACAAAAACAAAGTTCATGAGTTGAAAGAAACAGATTACAGGGAAAACAAGGGCTACAATAAAAAGCTACAAACAAATAATGAATGTTTGAATATGAAACTTTCAATCTTTCACATCATCCCTTACCTTTACTTTTGGATTCAAAATTTCATAATGTCCACAAAATTTCATAATTATAAAACATTGAACAAAAATTAGTGATATTTATATTTAGCTCTCTAATCAAAATCAGATACTGATTTGGTAGTTTGTTTTCCTTCACAGCCATGGACATTGGTCTCCAAAACATTCCCTCAATCTTACCCTTGTTCCTGTTCTTGTTCACAGTGTTTATCATATTTTGGATCACAAAAACCAAGTCTTCAAACTCCAAGCTACCACCAGGGCCACCAAAACTACCCCTTATAGGAAACTTGCACCAGCTTGGAGCAATGCCTCATCATGGCCTGGAAAAACTATCACACCAATATGGCCCTCTCATGCACATAAAACTTGGTGCACTTTCCACCATAGTGGTGTCTTCCCCTGAAATGGCCAAGGAAGTTATGAAGACACATGACATCATTTTTGCAAATAGGCCTTATCTTCTTGCAGCAGATGTAATATCCTATGGCTCCAGGAGCATCAGTTTTTCCCCTTATGGCAGTTACTGGAGGCAGATGAGAAAGATTTGCACCTTTGAGCTTCTAACTCCAAAACGTGTTGAATCATTTAAAGCAATTAGAGAAGGGGAGGCATCAAAGCTTGTTAAAGAGGTAGGTTTGAGTGAAGGGTCATCTATGAATCTCAGTAAGATGATCAATTCATTCTCCTATGGATTAACATCACGTGTAGCTTTTGGAGGTAAATCAACTGATCAAGAAGCTTTCATAGCAGTTATGAAAGATGTTGTAAAAGCTGTTGCTGGTTTCTCCCTAGTTGACTTGTATCCTATTAAAGGACTTCCAGTTTTGACTGGATTAAGGTCCAAAGTTGAGAAGCTACATCAAGAAGTAGATAGAATCCTAGAGAAAATTGTGAGAGATCACAGGGACACTAGTTCAGAAACAAAGGAAACCAATGAAAAAGCAGAAGAGGATCTAGTTGATTTCCTGCTAAAGCTTCAGAAGCATAACAACCTTGAGCATCCTCTATCTGATAACGTTATCAAAGCAACCATCTTGGTTAGTATTTCCAATTACAAATCACATAATTTCCAAAATAGCTCCAAATATACATCATCAAAGATCAAATTAACTCATGTTGACTTCGATGGTTGTAACATTTTTTGTTAAAAAAGACTGTAATGTGATAAGCAATATGCATAGCATACTTAGATTTTGACTCCAAACTAAGTTAAGTAGAATCTACTCATATTATGACCCACGTATAGACATATAGAAGTTTTTGTTGGAGATCCTACATCAATTAAAGATAAAACTTTTCAGTAATTTATAAATGGATGCAATCCTTATTTAGTAAGGTTGAGTTAGACTTAAAATCTACTTTTTAAGATAATATTAGAGTCTATCCTAATAAAGTTATTAGACGTACCGGTTATCTGTCATCGAAGCACCCTTAAATATATAATCTTAAGTACAAATTTAGCAGTAAAGTTCACTTCTTCAATTCATTTCTCCTTCTTGTTATCTTCTCCTATAAGTTTATCTGAACAGAACTGGAATATACTATACTAGTTCACTAGTGTTGCAAAAAATAGTTGGCAAATATGCTGAGTTTAGCATTTATTTCAGGATATCTTCAGTGCTGGAAGTGGTACTTCAGCTAAAACCATAGACTGGGCCATGTCAGAGCTTGTGAAAAACCCAAGGGTGATGGAGAAAGCACAAGCTGAGATAAGAAGGGTGTTTGGTGAAAAGGGGCATGTAGATGAAGCTAACCTCCATGAACTGAAGTACTTAAAGTCAGTAATAAAAGAAACATTGCGTCTACACAGTCCTGTTCCATTGTTACTACCAAGGGAGTGTAGTGAGAGATGTGAAATTAATGGGTATGAAATACCAGCAAAGAGCAAGGTTATTGTTAATGCTTGGGCCATTGGAAGGGATCCAAAGTATTGGAATGATTCTGAGAAGTTTTGTTCAGAAAGGTTCCTTGATTGTTCAGTTGATTACAAAGGTTCAGATTTTGAGTTTATACCATTTGGTGCTGGAAAGAGGATGTGCCCTGGAAGCAGTTTTGGCATTGCTAATGTTGAAGTCTTGCTAGCAAATTTGCTTTTCCATTTTGATTGGAAGATGCCTAATGGGAAGAAGTGTGATGAGCTTGACATGACTGAATCATTTGGCTTGTCTGTTAGAAGAAAACATGATTTGTACTTGATTCCTTACATGTGCCACTCATTTGGTAGTTAGAACCATTCAGTAGGAACAACACTTGTCTATGTGCTCTCATTGGATTTTGAAATCACTACATTTTGAGTGAAAATGGAAGGAGATTGAGTTTGAGATTCATATTTTCTAGTTTCTTGTTTATAAGATTCTTAATGAAAGTTTGAGTCCCACATTTAACAGGCAAAGTTAAGTGATATACAAAGTAAGAAGACTCATTAATATAAATATAAATTAGATACATCATTATGATACAGACTAATGAAATATCTAAAAAAATGTGATAGAAAAGTTGGCTTTTTATATTCTCATTTTATGTTGTTATTCGGTTGACTTTACATAATTATAAGATTTACATCTTTATTATTATTGGAAATTACACAAAAATTGGATATAAGACATTACTTAAAGAAAATTAATCATATAACACCAACTTTAACTTGTAATGGTTAATATATTTGTTAAACGATATTTAAATAAATTACAAAGTTAAAAGGAAAAGTAACACAAAAGAAATTCATTGTTATTTAAAAAAATATATATATTTCAATGGATTTACTATCTTCTTATGCTTTCCTTTCCTTCCCTAAAAGTCTCTTTAAAATCAATGTTGTATTAGTTTTCATTATCCAATAATTCTACTAAAAGGGTTAAGTAATACCTATAATAATAAATCTTTGACCTAAAGATGCAAATGGCAACAAAATTAAATTAATTGCGTTGAATAAATTGAACTGAAATTCTTTTTGAGTTTTGTATTATCCTTACATAAATTTAAGATTAATTGAATGAAACAATAAAAAGAATAAACAACATTTGTTTATAAAAAAAAAACAAAGTAAGTAATTACAAACAGATTATATAACTAAACTAATACAAATTTTATTTCAAGACTTTAAGGTTAAGAATAATTTTTTTGAGGTCTAAGATCTAATAGTTTTTTGATCGGTCTTTAGTCTTCGATGTATGGAATAGCAATAGAGAAATACTTGTAACACTCCGATATCCAAATCAATGTTTAATTATAATGGATTAACAGTATTAATTGGAATAAATAAAAGACACTTTTCTCTCTTGTGTTCGGTTATTTACATTGATATTCAAATAATAATAAATATTTATAATTTTATAAGAAAATATATAAAATACACTCAACATATTCTATCTTTTGTTAAAAAAATATTAAAAAAATGAGATTCTAAATTTTGTAATAATAATAATAACTCACTTCTTAATGATAACTGAAATATCCTTATAAAATATGTTACATATAAAACACATTACAGTACAATATGGTTCAACCAGGAATTTTATTTGCACTGGAAAGACAGAATCTTACTAAAGAATATCACTAAATGATATTGGATATGTCCTAAGAATTTTTTATCATTAAATGTCATTCAACTATGTATGTTCCCAATTTGACCTCTTTAGTTACTTTTTCTCTATGTTGGCATTTGATTATTTTGAACAGGCGTTGTTTTAATTAAACTATATATTCTAAAAAAGTTAAAATCATGTTATAAAATATTTCATTCAGTCTTTATTTTAAATAATTAAGCAATTAGATAACCATCTTAATTTGGAGACATGCTAATAATAAATATTAGATATTTGGCTCTTAATAATATTTCAAAATATTATAACATTATGAAAACTTTCAGTAATTAAAGATATTGTAAGTAAGATCTAATTGCAGAGTTTGTTTAATGACATAATGATATAATTGCTTCAACACTTTTAAAGTTAAAAAAATTATATATATCTAAAAAAAATATCATAAAATATTTATAAAATCATAAGATTATTCATGTCTTGCACTATTAACAATTATGTTTAAATCTAATTTATCAATTTATAAAATAAAAATTATCTTATTTATATATTATAAATTAATTTTATCTAAATTGATTAATGAAATCATTAACGTATCTTTCAGAACAAAATATATACATTTAGATAGTTAAACTATGTTTTAATGCGTATTTTTTATAGTCATTTCGTTTTCTTATTTCTACTTATAAAAATAAATATTAGTCATAACAAAGTTCATTAAAATCAACGGAATAAGTTATATAGGGAACTTCACAAACAAAAAATCTCTTTTTTACATCTTTCTTGTTATCATAGTCTATTTCCAAACATTGTAAATCAATACATTTTTGTTAACTTTTTCTTTCAATTCAAATTAGAAACTTAAAAGAAGGATTATTTAAAAGTAGACATATTTAAAAGTAATGTGTAAACTAGTAACCACTTAAAAGAAAAAATAAAATCTAATATAGTTGTCAAATGTATACAAAAATATAAATTGATTAATAAACTTTATAATTTAATATTAAAATTGGTCCCCACAATCTATAATTTAATATCAAATTAATTATTAAATATTACATTTAATCCAGAGTAATCATCACACTTTTATACATTTATCCGAAAAATAGTGTTATTCAAAACTAAACTTTTTTCAGAAATTCAGAGACCCGTGACTTGAACTTGTTGGCTTTCTCTGCTTTTGTTGCCTTAGAAATTAAGACATTCATTTCTCTCCCTATTCTGTCACACCCACATTCCATTTCTGCCAAAAAGTTTGCACCTTTCGAGCACCCTCATGGCCCCAAAACCAGAATCCGAAACCGGGTCGGGTCTGAAGCGAAACGGAAGGAGCATCTCCGAGTTGATTTCCGAGTTGCGCGACTCGTTCCTGAGTAGCGACTTCGACCGAGTCGAGCAGGTGCTGGTGGCGCGGGAAGCGAGGTTGCAGGCAGAGCTCGACGAGAAAAAGAGAGAAAATGGGTCCCTCAGAGAAAAAATTGCATTGGAGAGGTTGGGGAGGATCAATGCGGAGTTGGAACTGAAGAAGCTGAGGCAAAAGAAGTTGGTGAGGAGTGATAATGGGTATGGGGATTGTGAGATTGTTGTGAAGAGGGAAAAGTGCAATGTTGAGGGTGGTGGTGAAGTGGAAGGTGGAAAGGTTGGAGCTTTGGGAAGAAAGGAGAGAAGGGTTGCTGAGTTGGAGAGTGAGAATGGGAAGGAGAGGGTGGTTTGTGAGGAGAAGAACGAAGTGGTTGGAATCAATGGTGGTGTGTCTTTGAAGAGAAATGAAGGTGGTTTAGGTGCTTCAGGTATGGATATTTGTTTTTAGTGCTTTTTTTTTTTTTTCCTTGTTTGAATATTGATGTGTGAAAATGACTATTCATGTTACTACCATACAATTATTTGCATAGACCTTTGCAGAACCTTTACCAAACAACTTGGCCAACCTAAAGCAATCCATAGAGCAACATATATATGCAAGTTTTGACTTGAACATGATCTGAAATCAAAATAAAGATTTCCTTTTCAAATTGAGTAGATCTAAATTTGACAAAATATATACTATTGTGTAGGACTAACATATCTCTCTCTGATGCCAGAAAGGGGAAAAGTGGGAATTGATGTTATTACTCTAGAAAGTGATGAAGACGAGTGTAATTTACAAGCAACAATGAACAAAAAAGAGACTACTTCACGTACTATTATAGATAATAACCATCAAAGTTCACCAGCAGCATTCCAGAAGAATCTTCTGACAGGATTGACTGAAAGCATTGGGAGTCTGAAGAGAAAATTTGTTTCCTCGCCCAAATTTGATGCAAATATCAATGTCTTGAAGGACTCATATAGTGAGGCTTCCTCTTCTAGTTCCAGTTCTAGTTCCTCTTCTGCTTCATTTGATATGGATAGTCTCCCTGTTGGAAACGATAAGAAAACTAGAGCAGATGCAACCAGTCATAGATTGGATTTATGGCAAAGGTAATAAAACTTATAAAGACTTAGGTTTATCTTCTGCCCAACATGTTTTATATGAGAGACAAGAAGAGTAAGTGTGTTTAGGTTTCATACTGGCAATTAATTTCATAGTAGTCTATCTAAAGAATCAAAACTTCTGTTGATAACTTGGAATCCATCAAGAACCAAAGTTCATAATTACAGCAGTTACCACAAAAAGAAAACTAAAATAGAGAAGGGATTTTAATACTCAACGATGTTATGCTCCCTATCTTTACTTCTGTGTGCTTATTACTTCTTTGTACATATATATATCAAGCATTTCTCTTAGGTTCCTCCTCACGCCGCCATGGATAAGCATATTCTTTTCATTTTCCTTGAATGATAAATGTAGAGTTTTAGGTGAGGGGATTTAAAGAGTCAATTGAGGAAGATATTATGTTTTGAGGAAAAATCAAAAGCCAAAGATGACCAAAGTGAAGCAGAAGATCTTATATATGTTCTCATACAATATGAGGATGGTAGCAAGCAGGATTTTTTCTTAACTAGAAACAACATCAAGATCATAAGTCAGGTATAGCTCACTTGCAACTACATTTTATGAACATATGAAAGTGAATTAGAAACACAAAAGACACTTCCACCTAGTTCTTTGCTTCATGCAATACCACCCCAGATGGAAGATATGATCCTACTAATCATCCTTGACAGTCAAAGGGATTTTGGCATATTTTCGTGAAAAAACACAATTTCTTTACGGGAAATGATTGTTGAAAGCTTTACATCAATTAATGCACTAATACACTGTAGCCTGCATTAGAAAGATCAGGTTCTAGAACACTTCAATTACTTGATCATATTCATTCTTTCCTTTTCTCAGTTCTTGTCCACTCTAACCAAAAGCTAAAAAATTTTAGGGACGCATTAATAATATTTGAAATTTTCAAGGCAAGCATATCCTTTGACCTGGTCTGATAAAAATGACAATATCTCTAGTAGTGACGATATCCTTGTATTAAAAAACTGTTAATTGTAGAAAGTTCAAAACAATAGTCTATCAAAATAAAAGTTATAAATATACTCATGAAAAAATGACCTTTTGTCCACCTTTTGAAAAAAGATAACGTCTTCATTGAACTAAAGGGAACAAGTTCTAAAATTTTGACTAGAAGACACTTCCATAGAGAGGAAATTAAATACGGAACAAGGTATTCCAAGTATAGCAGAACATGAAGATGATGACAGTGTCCCAAACCGAAAGAAAAAGCAATAACTGTCAATTATGGAGAATGTTGAGCAGTGTGTATATAAACAGACACAGTACGTAGATGTTCCTTTCCCATGCATAGCTCTACTATTCTTCTAGATTTTAGCTCTTATAGGAAATAGGAAGAATCTACCATCACCAACAAAGAAATAGACTTGTTCGGAGTATAATAAATATTACCATCAGCAACTTGATCTAAACTACTTAAATGAAACAAGGCATTGAAGATAGAATGGTCCACAATAACAATAGCAATATCTTCATGAATTAAAATTTTCTTTTCAATGTGAGAAATCTAACATATTTTACTTATTATTGTTCTTAATTTTATTTATTATTTAGATGTTTGCAAGTCTATGATTTTGATAAAAAGGTGATCCACAAGACTTAAATGTAAACAAGTAATAATTGTGTTATTCACTTTTTCCTTATCATAAACATTTATATAAGCAATACAAGGATTTTTTTTTTCCTCTCAACTAAGAGATTATAAAGTTCTATAAATATTTGAAATTATAAAACAAATGTAATCTTTAAATAATAAGTGAATTAATTTCGTTTATTTAAATTATCTGGTATTAATTCTTAATAAATTAACAAAAACTTTAGTAGTTGAATATGGTTACATAGATTGTTTTTATACCCCTATTATTTTATTTGAAACTAAAATATAATTCCGCGTTACACACCACTTACTCAAAAATAAATCACTCAATATAATACATTTAACTTCAATGTGCTTAACACTAAATGAAAAATTTACCGTCCAACTCATAGGAAGTATGGAAATAATTTATAAAACAAAAATACGAAAATAGTAAAATTTTATCTTCGAATATTTTTCTTTTATATTTTTCATCAGAAAATTTTGGTTCTAACTTTTCATATTAATAATTTATAAAACAAAAATACGAAAATAGTAAAATTTTATCTTCTAATAATATTTTTCTTTTATATTTTTCATCAGAAAATTTTGGTTCTAACTTTTCATATTTGAAGATATTGATTCTTATTAGAAAGTCGTGTAATGAAAAAAAAGTTTTCTTGAATTTTTTTTTTTTTTTATAATAAGAGGATTGATGTCATTCCTAATCACTTTGTTCTTTTACTTTTACAGCATCCTCACACGCAAGTAGATGTCATGACATATGACATATGACATATAATTAAGAAGAATCATGAAGATTTCTACTAGTAAGTTGTTAAGGGCGTGAAGTTTCCTAAATACATATTGAAAAATACAACTAAATTAAAAAAATATATATATATATATATATATATATATATATATATATATATATATAGAGAGAGAGAGAGAGAGAGAGAGATAGATAAATCTAAGATTAAAGATCTATAAATATATATAATTTATTACTAGTCAATAGTCCTAGTATAATTTTTTTATTTGAGAATCAAACTCATTAGTTTGCCTTTCACATCAATTATTGCATCGAGTATTTATATAAATAAAGTTAAGAAAATCAATAGTCACACACAATTCTTTTTATTTAAAAAATAATATACATCCATATCACAATTAGATTATAACTTAAATAATTAATATCATTTATAATACTTACTAAGTTATGTATCAAAAAAATCTTCTTATGTAAATCTCCTCTTACATTTTGTTAATAACTCGATCACCAACTCTCAAAATTATAAATTAAACTTCCTAAAAATATTTTTTTTTTCATTTTGGGAGACCTGTGTTTTATTTCTAGTAAAAACGCCTCTAAATAACTTAATAAGTCAACATTATATTAAGATACATGTAATATATTATCCTATTAATAATTCTTATATTTTATTTGTTATTTTTTATTTTTTTATATTTTCTAAAATTATTATACTATTATCATAACTCTTGATTATATATATCATATGTTATATTATGTTTTACATAAAAGAAAAAAGAAAAAAAGTGGTCGGAGTTAAATTGTGGAAAATATGAGAGAGGAGTAAAGAATACGAAACGGACAAGAGAAACTAAACGGGAGAGCAGCACCCAAAACGGACGGAACTGCCACTCAGGTGTGTTCTACAAACGAACTATTCCACTGTCGTTTTTGCCTTTTCCTTTTTTAATGTCCAACCGAGCTCACTCGCGATGTTACACGAGTTTGAGCGAGTTTGCTCGAGTTCACACGAGCCTACTCAGCAACGATGCTACGAGCGAGCTAACTCGGTTTGAGGGTGTCGAATGCAAACTCGTCATGTTTGGCATTCTTCTCCTCCAGGGCTTTGATTTGGTGAATAAGACAACTAATGTCTTTTTTTGGTTATTTGTGTACTTTGTGTTTCCGTTTATAGCTTCAGTTTTCTTTTGTTTGATAATGTTGCTATAACTTTCGCTGCAACATAAAGATTTTTTCTATTAACATGGACTGACATAAACTTTTGTTTCATTTAGATTGGAAAACTCTGTATCCCTGTGACAATAACTGCCATAATCTGGTCTTCAAGTCAGTGAAAGTTTATTGATTCTTGATGTGGCAATTTAATATTTTATCACTATCATCGTTGTAATTGCCATTTCTGTAGCATTCACTACTTGTAATGAAAATAATATAGTTCTATTATATTTTCTTGTACTACTATTTAGCAGGGACCCTAACCTATGCCTTAAGGTGTTGCCCTTTTCAATTACTTGCACCGCCTTTCAAGATTCCTTGAAAGTGATTGATTACTTGTTAAAAATAAAGATTGAGATGTGATTCCTGAAAACATCAGTTTTCTTTCAGGACTCTATAGATGGTAAGCTTTGATAATAGACCTTATATTCATTATCTCATTGTAGAACTTTGGTAAATGGAATAAATTTCAGGTGGTGTATTCATTCTCCCTCTACAAGGAGAATTGCCATGTCTGCTGTAATTTGCCTCGTAAAAAACTCCAATCTTAGGTTTCACCAGCAGTTTTAGAAGCATAGAAGTCTAAATCATGCATACCATGTTGCTAATGCTACTTTCTAGCTATCTTGAGTTGAGTTAACTATTGTTGTTTTCCAACAGTACATACACTTTCTGATTGTCCTTCCGTGATCAAAATAGCTATTTGAATGTAGTGAAACACAATCATTTAGGTTACCCACACTGTCAAAATGTTGAACTGAAACACATCCCTTTAGGTTACCCTTTTTAATACATGATGACTTCCCAAAGAGAATTGTCCGTAAGTAAAACTAGCTTTTCAATGTTGTAACAGTGAATTATCAACTCCCACTTGGAGGAAAGGAGTGAAGACAGTGTTGTCCAAAGATTCCTTTTAATGGGTTGATAGTTGAAAATTGAAACAATCTTGTGGTTTTACTTTGAAATCGAAAGCCCATAATATCCCTAAGCAACGGGCACCATACATTGTTTTTGTCCAAAAACTGTTCCCCCTCTGTTTGGTTCTTTATGTTTACCTTGTTCGTTTGGTTTATTTTATGGCCTTGAGATTAATAGTTTGCCTTTCTATTTGGTTCTTTCTCATGCAGGTGAGGTGTTTGCTTTTAAGACAAAAAGCCACATAGCATTGCATTGCCATAACACATAAAAATGGCCCCAAAACCAGGATCCGAAACCAGGTCGGTTCTGAAGCGAAACGGAACGAGCATCTCCGAGTTGATTTCCGTGTTGCGCGACTCGTTCTTGACTAGCGACTTCGACCGAGTCGAGCAGGTGCTGGCGGCGCGGGAAGCGAGGTTGCAGGCAGAGCTCGACGAGAAAAAGATAGAAAATGGGTCCCTCAGAGAAAAAATTGCATTGGAGAGGTTGGGGAGGATCAATGCGGAGTTGGAACTGAAGAAGCTGAGGCAAAAGAAGTTGGTGAGGAGTGATAATGGGTCTGGGGGTTGTGAGATTGTTGTGAAGAGGGAAAAGTGCAATGTTGAGGGTGGTGGTGAAGTGGAAGGTGGAAAGGTTGGAGCTTTGGGAAGAAAGGAGAGAAGGGTTGCTGAGTTGGAGAGTGAGAATGAGAAGGAGAGGAAGGTTTGTGAGGAGAAGAACGAAGTGGTTGGAATCAACGGTGGTGTGTCTTTGAAGAGAAATGAAGGTGATTTAGGTGCTTCAGGTATGGATATTTTTTTTTAGTGCTTTTTTTTTTTTCCTTGTTTGAATATTGATGTGTGAAAATGACTATTCATGTTACTACCATACAATTATTTGCATAGACCTTTGCAGAACCTTTACCGACAACTTGGCCAACCTAAAGCAATCTATAGAGCAACATATATATGCAAGTTTTGACTTGAGCATGATCTGAAATCACAATTTATTTGTATGTAAGGTTCATGAATTATGAGATAAATTGCAGACAGTCATTAGTCCTTTGATGTTTTAAAAATGTGAAAAATGTTTAGAAGAAGGATGTGTTGGTAAACCATTGATGCGATTGTGCCCCCCTGGAGTAGTTAATTTGTGGCATGACACTTGGAAGTTTTGGTTTGTTTGTCTGGATACATGAAATCAATCTCCCTCTCGATCGTTATCAAACACTGTCCTACGAATCCTATGCTGCTCTTCTCTCTCTCACGCTCAACATTTCTTCTGATTGCTGTCAATCCCATCGCGGTTTCCCTCATCTGATTTAACATTATTATTAGCTGTATGTTCCCATTTGTTTTGCAATTCTCTTAACATGCATGCACCTCACCTCAATTCATCTTTAGTGGACATGTGCAAAAAAGAAGAAAAGTAAAGACAAACCCCATTCAACAGGATATATACATTTGTGTTGCATGTGTTTTTCCTAAGATTAGAAATTGAAAAGTTGAATTGTTCACTCGAGAATATATTATGTAAAAAAATAAGATTTCCTTTTCAAATTGAGTAGATCTAAATTTGACAAAATCAGTAGATCTTCAATTACTTAAATATTCAAAGGCTGAATGGTTTATTAGGGTTTCAAAGTCTACTGCACTTCATTTCCAAGCTTCTGCTGAAGGTGTATTTTTTGTTGACAAATATATACTATTGTGTAGGACTAACATATCTCTCTCTGATACCAGAAAGGGGAAAAGTGGGAATTGATGTTATTACTCTAGAAAGTGATGAAGACGAGTGTAATTTTCAAGCAACAATGAACCAAAAGGAGACTACTTCATGTACTATTATAGATAATAACCATCAAAGTTCGCCAGCAGCATTCCAGAAGAATCTTCTGACAGGATTGACTGAAAGCATTGGGAGTCTGAAAAGAAAATTTGTTTCTTCGCCCAAATTTGATGCAAATATCAATGTCTTGAAGGACTCAGATAGTGAGGCTTCCTCTTCTAGTTCCAGTTCTAGTTCCTCTTCTGCTTCATTTGATATGGATAGTCTCCCTGTTAGAAACAATAAGAAAACTAGAGCAGATGCAACCAGTCATAGATCGGATTTATTGCAAAGGTAAAGAGGCAGGACATAGATGTGTTTAGGTATATGAAGGAGATATTTTGGTACATGAGTGTTTTATATTAAATAGCAGGTTTTTGTTCACTGATTATATATAAAAGTAATCAGGCTATTTACCTACTGCTAAGTAATATAGCATCAGCATATCACCACATTGCATTCCATTGGACTATCTTTACTTTTATAGTTTGGTTATCAGAAATGGCTATATTGATGGATCAAGATGGACAATGATTGTGACTGGGTTAACAATGCGCTTTAAGCTTATGCAGGAATTATTATGTAAACATTATTGCATGGTTCTAGTTGATCTTGGTGCAACACAATAATAATTCTTATTCATAAATTAAAGAATGTGATTACATATTAGGTAAAGATTGGTGAGATCTGTGCTGTCTCAAACTATGAAATAAGTAATAAAACTTATGAAGACTTAGGCTTAATTTCTGCCGAACATATTATGAGAGACAAGAAGATTAAAGTGTGTTTAGGCTTCATACTGGCAATTAATTTCATAGTAGTCCATCTAAAGAATCAAAACTTCTGTGGATAACTTGGAATCCCATCAAGAACCAAAGTTCATAATTACAGCAGTTACCACAAAAAGAAAACTAATTAATAATAGAGAAAGGATTTTAATACTTAACGATGTTATGCTCACTATCTTTACTTCTGCATGTGCTTATTACTTCTTGTATATATATATCAAGCATTTCTCTTAGATTCCTCCTCACCCCACCATGGATAAGTTTTTTATTCTCCATATTTTCCTTACCTTCCTCTTTCTCTTGGTGTTATATAAAACAATGAAAAGGTCAAAATCCAAGAGTTCCACAACCAATTTATCCCCAGGGCCATGGAAGCTTCCTCTCATAGGAAACTTACACCTACTTTTTGGCTCATCTCTCCCCAATTATGTTCTAAGAAACTTGGCCAGCAAGTATGGACCCTTAATGCACCTAAAACTAGGAGGGGCATCACACATCACAGTTTCTTCTCCAGAAATGGTCAAAGAGATTGTGAAAACACATGATATCATATTTTCCAATAGGCCTCAAATTCTTGTTTCCTAAGTTGCTTACAGTGCCAAAGACATTGCCTTCTCTCCCTGTGGAAGCTATCGGAGGCAACTAAGAAAGATGTGCACAGAAGAGCCTTTAGCCTCAAAGCGTGTACAATGTTTCAGGTCCATAAAGGAAGAGGAGGTGTCAACATTCATTAAAGAGGATGTGTCCTGGCATTGCATTTACAATAGCTGACATTGAGTTGCCACTTGCTCAGTTGCTTTACCATTTTGATTGGAGGCTGCCTATTGGAATCAAATATGAAGAACTTGACATGAGTGAATCACATGGTTTAACCTTAAAAAGACTAAATTGACTATGTTTGATTCCTTTTCTTCGTCACCAAGAAATCGTATCATGTGATAATTATCCTAGTTAAGCCTTTTTTACTAGTATGTAGCACCACAGTGACTGTGGCTTGATTTACTTTACCATAATACTTCTTGCTCTTCATGTATATTGACATTATTTAAGATTTATAATGTTTAGGCATTAAGGTTTTGGTCTATAAGATGTGAGGAATCACAGTTTAAATGTATGAATCACATATCTGAAAATTAACTGCAATAAAAACAAATGAAATTGGGTAAAATTATAAAACTAATTGTTTGTATGAACTATTATTTTATTACATTTGTAAAATGAGAAATATTTAGTGTGTTTGTCTGATATTCTTCCATAAAGCATGTGATCATATTTAAAAGTAAAATGAAAAAGAAAAAAACTATGAGAAAAAAATAATTATTTGTCTGATTTCTTAAGGAAGACATTATGAAGCAAAATTCTTATGTATTTTGTTTCAACTCTCTCTGTTAAATGAAAAATAGGCAGATAAATAATTTTAACGATGATAGAACAATTCTATAAAATTGATTAATTTAGTTACAGAGTATTACCTAGTGTTTCGTTTATATCATTAGATATTGTCATTCCCATAAAGTCAAAAGATCATTAGATATTGTCGTTCTCATAGAGTCAAAGTATGTCTAAATAAAACTTGAGATGAAAATTTGAGTAATTGGCGCAAAAGTTTTTCTCAAATTATTTTGTGATTACATCAATGACACACTTTATATGCTGTTTAAAAGAATTGATCATATCTCTATTTTTTAGAAAATTTAAAATATATCTAATTTTTATTTTTCAAAATCAATAGAATATGAAATAAAATCAATCAAATATATGAAATAGTATTTCAAAATCGATTTTGGATTATGTTGGGTTTTATGGAAATTATATAATAAACTATATCGAAAAAGGTAAGATGGATGCATATGTAAGGTTTCAATAAGCTTGTTCAAAATAATTTGTTTTGAAAAACATTTCATATATTTTTGAAAGCTTGCTTCAGAAAATATCTCACGCATTCCAGAAAGTTTATCTCAAAAATCTTGTTATAAAAATGTTGTTATAAAATATTTTCATAATAGTTAGTCCGGAAGTCAATAATGAAATATAGTACGAAGGATAGAGTGATTATTTTAAAAATTACGGGGACGCGAATAGTAATTGTGGAAGTATAGGAAGGAAAAGGCCAATTGCTTCCAGCACCCCCCTCAATTGCTTCTTGCATCCCATCAGTCATATAAAATATGACAATTGTCCTTGTTAGAAATGTAAATGGTGAAATTGTTGTAGCTGCATTTTTTGGCGATGGCAGCGGTGGTGAACGTTGGTGGTGAGAGAGAAGGTTGTTTGGACAGTATTTTGAGGTAAGTGGATTTATATTTGGGTGCTTTAATGGTTGTTGTAGGGGTGCAGAGGGATTGTTGAAATAGGTTGGAAGATGTTCTTACAGAATCTGAGGGCTAAGAACAATAAAAGTTCTTACGGAGTCTTGAGGCTGAAAACAAGACTTCAAGGTGCCAACTGTTCAGATCTCACTACGAATCCCTATTCTCCGGTCGTCGAGGTGAAGGGAAGATTCTTGTTGAAAGTGCTCCGCTCTCTCTCTCTTACTGGTGTTCTCGATTATCAGAAGTACATAGCATGAGTTGGGGCAGATTGTCCAAAAGTCCCTTAGCTCTACTTACTGTTCACTATTTATAGTGTTATGCATGGGCATTATGAGGAAGACGTATAGCCTCTTGGCCTTCAGAGATATGATGATTGTTCTGCATTGTGCTAGGGGGAAGACGTGCAGTCTTCCACGCATTAGGTTGTTGTTCTGCACTATATGTTAGAAGGAAGGCGTGCAATCTCTTCTGCACAAGGTATGATTGTTGTTTTGTCCTGTGTGTCAGAGGGAAGGCGTGCAGTCTCCTCTTTGTTAGGTGATGAGAGCGTCATTTATTGGGATTTTTTTTCTTTGTCAGATGTAACGTGTTTGTTCCAAATGCAAAGGGAGTGGGGATGTTGGTTTGTTGGCGTTGGCTTGGTACCTGTCGGTCTGGGTACTTGACAGTTTGGTTACCTGTCGGCCTAGACACTTGTCGGCCTGGTTACTCGTCGACCTGGACACTTGTCGGCCATACTTGTCGGCCTAGACACTTGTCAGCCATACTTGTCGACCATACTCTTTAATGGCCATATGGTACAGAAGGGATTTCATTATGGAAAACGAAAACCGTAGGAGGCTACGAGGGTAGAAAATCGTTTTACGAAAAACCATTTCCATAGTGGTGCGGGGGTTGGAAAAATGCTTACGGAAAAGCATTTCCATAATGGGGATGAAGTGGGAAAGTGACTTAATCAGAAGGTTTTCCGTAAGAGATGGTTTTAATAATACAAAACCTTCTTACGAAAAAATGTTTTCCATAATACAAAACCCTCTTATGGAAAACGTTTTTCATAATACAAAAACCTCTTATCGAAAATTTTTTTCGTAATACAAAACTCTCTTACAAAAAACGTTTTCCATAATATAAAACCCTCTTACGATACAAAACCCTTTCATAATAAAAAATCTCTTACGGAAAACATTTTCCATAAAAGATTTCACACTCCACAACCCAATCTCTTACAAAAAAACGTTTTTCAGAATACCTTAACTTTTTTTATCTTTATTAACAAAGTTATAAATGCCTATTCACATATTCTGATGGCTGTAAGAAGCAAATGTGGAGGTGTAAGAAGAAATTGCCAAGGAAAAGTCATATATAAGTATAGAGATAAAGTCCAATTCGGCCAAAAATTTAAATGAGTTGGGTATTTCTTCTTGCACACTATGGTTTGTGCATGCACCTTCATATAATATGTGAAAGATAAAAATGTCCTCCTTAGACGTTGTCATCTTCTTTTATAGTGTAATAGTTGGTCTTTCCTCGTCTCCTTCCATCGTTGATTCTTCAGTCGTGTGATTTTTAAGTCCTGAATTTTCTATCTCATGCTTTCTCTATTAGAAGAGTTCAAATTTTAGTAAAAATCCTTTTAGTCCTTAACTAGATTTTCAAATTATACAATTTAGAAGTGACTTCTAAATTTTACAATTCAAAAACCTTTTTATTTAAAAATAAGATTTTTAAATTATGTAATTTGTAAGATATTCTTACATTACACAATCCAAAAATATTTATCGTAAAAAAATACTTGAATTATGCAATCCAAAAAAAATTATACTAAAAATAATTTTTAAATTATATAATTTGAAGGTGTTTATAATTTAAAAATAAAAAAAAAATTTAAATTGCACTATTTAAAAATCATTATTTCATAAACTAGAAGAAAATAAAGTATGAACTTTCATATTTACATAACTTTAGAAGGAAAATATATGAAGGTGGAAAAGAAAAAACCTCTTAACCACATGTTAAATCAACCAATTTTTGACGTGGACGGTATCCAGTCCACTTATCCTACAAGATAATGGACTGATTTTGTTGACCGATGGTAAAGATATTAAGCTTGTGATGTGATTAGTGGTGGAAAGTGCTCTTGCTGGTAGGTTAGAGATTTTGGTAACTCAACTTTTTTAGTTTTTTATTTTTAGTTCCAGTATTCAGACACGTTCGAGATTATATAATTTATATCGTTAAACATAAATACTTTTTATTTTAAAATTTACAAGCATATGTATTAAGACTAAAATTTCACTACTTTCTTTTACTTCAACTTTTGTTTTTTTTTTTTCAAGGTTATTGCGAGATTGACTGAGATATGGACTTAACCTAAAAACATAATATTAACATCTAATTTTTTATTAAAAGTTGAACCTTATATTTATGTCTATGGGAATCTCCTAACTACATATAAATCCAAAAGTTTTTCCTTTTCTTTATCTAGACTATTTATATTTATGTCTATGGGAATCTCCTAACTATATATAAATCCAAAAAAAAATTCTTTTTGTTTATCTGGACTATTGTACTGCTTTAGAACTAAATAAACATTTATAGTAATCACTTAATTGTTTTCATTATATAGCATTTGAGTTTCTCCAAAAATTTTAAATTGCCTTATCTCTTAAATTACATTATTATTGTTGACATACTATCACAATCTTAATAATTGTTTGAATTATTAAATTATAATATATATTTCTTTTTCTGATCAATTTAAGTTACATACAAATTTTTCATTTATTTGTTTTCTCTTTTAATTTTCTTTTCTCTCATTCAAATAATATCATTTTTTATTTTCTTTTTCACTCTTTATTTTCTTCAAACAAAACCTGTTGTTCTCTGGTATTATCTGTCCCATCATGTATTACTAAATTTCAACTACCTATCAATGCAAGTGCAGACATGTGTTCCTATTTTTTGATCTTGTGTCTCACCTGAAGACTTGAAAGGTGTCCACAAAATACTTCAGCAATAATTGTACCTAATTCTATGCATTTTAGTCGATGAAAAAACTTACTTGATACATTTTATTAATGTTTTCAACAATATGATGAGAAGTGAAGGACTTAAAACAAATTAGAATAAAAGATAAAACGTTTTAAATTAAGTAAAAAAATATAGAACTGAATAGAAAAGTTATATAATTTCATTTATTAATTTTAACATTAGTAGTTAATTATTTACCATTATTATTATTATTATTATTATTATTATTATTATTATAGAAAAAAAAAACAAGGAAAAAAACACTTATAATCAATTATTGCCAATACTTGACTTATTATGTGTGCAAAATAATTTGAAAACACATATTATTTTGATAATATAATTAATTATACATTTTTCTTCCATGTTAATGAGTTTTTTTTATTATGTAATTTTTTTATAAAATTTTCAGAATGGATAATTTTTTTTTTTAATTCTGTATAAGTAAATCATGTTGACATAATTTTATTACAAATAAATCGTATTATATAACATAATTTAATTTTATTTAAAAGGAAATCGTGTCACATAGTTTTAATAAATTAATTTTTAATTTTATTTATAACATAATTTCAGTTTAATTTTTAAAATTATGTTATAATGATACTATTTCATATTATAATGATATGATTTCATTTTATGTTAAATAAAATCGTATATAATAGAAATAAAAGAGAAATTACTCATTCTAAAAATTTTGTAAAAGAATACAATTAATTATATTTTGGTAACTATGATTATTCATGCTTTCCAAGTCCTGGGGGTTGGTTGAATAATTTCAATGAGTGAAACTGTTTGTGACAACCTATGAAGCAATTTTCTAAAATAATAATAATAATAATAACAAAAAAGAGTTTTAACATGTTTGAATCTTCGGACCCTTAACAGTATTACTGTTTGTTTTACCACTTCATTCACAGAAAAATACAAAGTTTGTAAGAATTAGAAGTACGATAAACATTTTACCAATAATCAAGACACTACATTTCCAGATGCAGAATTAATTCATGCATACTAGAATAAAACTTTTTCTTAGATTATTCTTTTATCTTGATATTAGTTTTTTAGATAAAACCTTAATCTTTATCGGAAAATCACTTTAAATCACAGAAGTTCATTAGCTTAAGGGTGGAAGGTTAAATTTTAAGTCCAACACTTTACTAATAAATTGGTAATTTGAGTTAAATTAAACTTTTTTATAATTATAATATTATTACGAAGCATTTATTGATTTTACTAATAATTAGTTTTTGTTAAAAAATGTCTAACTAAACACTTTTAATAATATAATATTTTCATATATAATGTTTACATTAAATATTCTTCTTATAAAAAATTTTAATCTACTAAACCAATGATGGGGTAAAATTAAATTTGAGTCAAACTTCACAACCACTTGTACTTTTTCTTTTGTGGTAGGTTTCTTCTTCTAACCATTAGAGTAGAAAAAAAACAATCATAAAAACTAAAAATACCAAAGAAGCTACACCTAACATGGAGTCTACACATGATAATAATTATTATGATATGACATATGGTTGTGATAATAATTGTTATCATATGTTATCATATGATATATAGTTGTATTAATAACCACACAGGATATTTGTTTTAAAAAATATATTAAATATATATAATGAGATTTTTCTATAAAAAAAATTATATAATTTAAAAATTTAATATTTTATTAATTAAGTTAAAAAATATAAATAGAAAATTTAATTATTTAAATTTCATTTTACAAAAATCACTATTACTAAGATTATTTTATAAAATTTATATTTAATTTTGAAAGAAATCTGATTATTTTTCTTCAACATCTAAGTTCATTCTAGTAATTTAGTATAGAGAAGAATACCACCTACTTTTCCATTTTACATTTAAGGTAAGTTTTTTTTTTTTAAGTTGTATTATTTGGTCGTCGGTATGTGTAGGGTGTATGCAATATTTCATTAATAATTATATTCTTATTAATCACACAACACAATGTAAACAATATATATATATATATATATATATATATATATATATATTTAAACTAGTGTTTTAAAAATCATATATTTATATTTCTATGATTCTTACCATCAATTTACTTTCTATGACAATATCTCGTGTTATAATTCACTTACATCAGTATTAAAAATACTTATTCTACTTTTGTAAGACATAAGACTAGGTTATTTCACAAAATAAAATTATATAATAAGAATGCATTCACTCAAATTTTATGTCAATTTCTATATCTAACAAATACAATTATATTTTACATAGTAAATTAAGTAATAATAATCTCTTTCAACTTTAAACATCCAATATCTTTTTTATGTGAATCTAATATTAATAAATTCAAGATATATCCTTTAGAATTCTAAATTCGATATAGCATAGTATTTTCTTTTTAAAAATAACTACGTCTACATTACATCACATATCATATCACAACATAAACATTATATATTTTTATTATATTCCAACTTTTAAATAAGAAAAAATTTCAATTTATCATTCATTACATTATAATAATATTCAAATATAATATATTTATAAAATATAACAATTTTATGAAAAAAATAACATTTAGAAATATTTAAAAACTTGTTCTTAAATTTAAAATTGTCTTGCTCACCTACCACTTTTATCTCTTATACAATTAAAACATGTCTATTATGGTATTCACTTTAATTTTGTCTAATGAACAAATGGTTGTTGAACAACTAAACCTCTCAGTTTTTAAATGAATGAATTATAAAAGAATAGAAATAATAAAAATGTTCTCTAAAAATTATTTGATTCAATAAAATTAAAGTTTATATTTCCTGAAATTTAATACACCAATTAAATAAAACTAAACAAATGAAAAAATGTGTAATCAATATTCTGATAAAAATAAAAGTACCTTGAGAATTATAGTAAATTGTGTGAATTTTGAACCACTCAAGTGAGGGAGAATGAAAGGAATTGTGTCAAAGAAAAAAGAAAATTACGAAACTAAGGACCAAAAAGAATTATGAATAAGTTTCGTATATTATATAATAAATTATGTTTGCTTTAATAATTTAAAAAGAGGACGAATATGAAGATAAGGATGAAGATAGGAAAATATGTAGATATCCATCTTGTTCTTATATCAAATTAAAAAATTTGGATATAACCTATATCTATACCCATACCGGGTCATTACGAGAATTTTTTGTCAAAATCAAAATTAGTTTGAATATCTTTTGAATTTATTTTCTATCCCAAAATTAGTGGATAAATAGTTGATTCATTATAATAAATATAAACATATTTAATTTCTAGTAAAACATGGAAAAAAAATGTTAACAAAATTTTTAATTCAGTTAGTTATGTAATGACTGAGGTAATGGACATGTATGTTATGTGTGGTCTTTAGTAATTGCAAATATGCTTATTAAAGAGAAGATTAACAGTAACTGCAAAACAACCTTAATTGAGACATTAAGAATTCTAAATTTATGAAGAAAAAAACAAAGGATAGAAAGGCTCTCTTAAAGGTTAATTACGTATAAGATTATTTTATGTTTACGTGATAAACACATGTGATAGTTATTAAAAACCTAATATGTGAAAACTAACTATTTATGTGATTAAACAATTGAAATTGTGAGTCATGTGAAGAAATAAATAATAAATAAAACTTTAAAATGTGTCTTAAAGATTATTTGACTCAATCAAATTAAGTATGTCTTCCTGAAATCTAATATACCATTTGAATAAAACTGTACAAAGTAAAAGTTGTGATAAAAAGAAAAGTATATTGAAAATATTAGTGAACTATGTGGATTTTGAACAACTCAAAAAATTGAGAGAGATAAAAGAATTGTGTAGCAAAAGAAAAAAGAAATAAAAAATTGCACAATAAAAGACTAAAAATAACAATGAATATTAGTTTATCTAGATTACTTAATAAATTATGAATATTTTAATAATTTAAAATAAAAATAAATATGAGGATACTAATAAAAATAGAGTGAATAGTGAATATTCTCATCTCATCTACATATCTAATTTAAAAAATTAGATATCCTTATATTCATACACTCACTTTCTGTTGATACGAAAATTTCTTATCACATTCGAAATAAGTTTAAATAATATCCACAAAATAAATTTATTTGTCATTCTAAAATTTTTGGATAAATAGTCTATCTGATAAAAAAAAAATTGACTTACTTTATTTTTAATACAATAAAAAAATACAGTATTCGTATAAAAACTTTAATTTAACTTCATTAATATGTTTAGTATTTGATAAATATAATTATTAAAAAAAATTATAATTAATATGCAATTAACTTGCCCTATAAATTTTAAAATTTACAAAGTAAATAAAAAATATAAAAGTTAATTATATATTAACACTTAATTTTTCTTTTAATAAACGCACATGCCAATTACTAGAAATCAAATAGATCTTTAATTATCTTAAATATTAACATAGTTCAACAAAAATGAAATTAAGATTTTTATACTAAAATTGTATTTTTTTATTGTTGTAATAAAAATTAAATATCTGATTATCCAAAATTGTTTTAAACTGCAAACAAAATCTTTCCAGCGCAAAATTAAACCATAACTGCGTCGCGAAAATCACAGTGTTCTACATTACATTACCGTTTCATTAAAATTCAGGATTTGTAGTATTAATACAATGTCTAAGACAACTCTCTCTTCCCACAGATTTAATAAGGAAAATTCTAATTTGACATCACTCTTTAAAATTGTTTCACATCCACTTTTTTTTTTTTTTCTATTATAGAATAATATCACATGATTATATTTTAAATATCTATAATACAAAAATATCACATGGCTAATTTAATACATGTATACAAGAAAAGAAAAGAAAAGTGAATTACGGCATTTCTGAAAAAACTATAAACATTGAATTACGGGCACGTTAACGTGCCTGCTGAGACAATCTAACATTGCAACTGTAATGATTGATTCAATATGGCAAACGCATTTAATCTACACTTCTCAACTTTTATTCAGATCATGTGTAACGTGTCATTCATCCTGCACTTTCTCACCATCACTTCCCATTCATATCTTGTTTTCATTCATTCACCATAACTTCATTGTCATCCATAACCAGAATGCCTTCATTCTGATACAAATCCATTGCAAGGTTCCGTGTTATTGTTTCTAGTTCAACTTTTGTACGTTCATAATGTTGTTTGTCTCATCACTCTGCTCTCTTAGTCTTAGACACTTTGGCAGTACTTTTCTGACATATTCAGTGAGGCCGGTTTTCTTGCATGGCTTCTCTGCTTTCCTTCATCTAGTGTCATTGCTGGTGCTTTTAGTGTTGCTGGTGTGGAGGAAAGGCGCAGTTGGAACCAGAGAAAGTTACACAAAGAACGTTAGTAATACCTTGCTTACAAAGGCTCCACTTTGTTCTCTTCTTGTTTCTGCTTTCAATCTTCTACTCTTTTTGTTTGATTACTTCTGTTGGTATAAAAATGGTTGGTCAGAAGAAAAGCTTGCGACCCTTTTGGATTTTCTGCTCAAAACAGTTGCTTGGGGTGTTGGTGGTGTTTACTTGCACACGGAACTCTTGATTTCAAGGGAAAGAAGATTACCATTCTTCTTCAGAGCTTGGTGCGTCCTTTACCTCTTTGTTTCTGGCTATTGCTTTATAGTGGACTTTGCTCTCTATGAAAGAAAGCATTCTGTTTTCTCCATTCAGAGCTTGGTTTCTGATGCTTTCTCTGTGTGTGCGTGTTTATTCTTCTTTTTCTTGGAGTTATCTGTAAAAAATGAAGGTGGAGTAGGAGATAGTACTTTTCAAGAATCTCTTTTGGATGCTGACTCAAGAGATGATGTGTTTGGGACAAAAGAGAGCAAGGGGGGTGACACTGTTACACCTTACTCTAATGCTGGAATATTTGGCCTTCTTACCTTCTCTTGGATTGGTCCTCTAATTACTGTTGGCAGGAAGAAGTCTTTGGACCTTGAGGATGTCCCCCAACTTGACAAAAGAGACAGTTTAACAGGAGCTTTTCCAACTTTTAGGGATGGGCTTGAGGCACAATGTGGAGCTATTAACACAGTGACCACACTTATGTTAGTGAAGTCATTAGTATTATCATGTTGGAAAGAAATTATTTTCACAGCCATCCTTGCATTGCTAAACACATTGGCTTCCTTTGTTGGTCCCTATCTTATTGATGGTTTTGTTCAATTCCTCAACGGACAACGGAAATCTGAGCATGAGGGCCTTATATTGGTGACTGCATTTTTTGTGGCAAAGCTTTTGGAGCGCCTCACAAAGAGGCACTGGTTTTTCAGGTTGCAGCAGGTTGGAATACGAATGCGAGCACTGCTAGTGACTATCATATATAATAAAATTTTGAATCTTTCATGTCAATCCAAGCAGGGTCACACTGCGGGGGAAATAATCAACTTCATGACCGTTGATGCAGAAAGAGTTGGTGAGTTCAGTTGGCATCTACATGATCTGTGGTTAGTAGTTCTACAGATTATAGTAGCCTTGTTGATTTTGTATAGAAATCTTGGGCTTGCTTCAATTGCTGGCCTTGTTGCAATTCTCATTGTAATGTGGGCAAACATTCCCTTGGGTTCAATCCAAGAGAAGTTTCATAACAAGTTGATGGAGTCAAAAGATGCAAGAATGAAAACAACATCTGAGATTTTGAGGAACATGCGGATTCTCAAACTACAAGGATGGGAAATGAAGTTTTTGTCTAACATAACAGAACTCAGAAAGATCGAGCAAGACTGGTTAAAGAAAGTTATATACTCGTTAGCCATGATCATATTTTTATTTTGGTGTGCGCCAGCATTTGTGTCAGCGATTACTTTTGGTACTTGTATACTTGGAGGGATCCCTCTTGAGTCAGGGAAGATACTGTCTACACTAGCCACATTCCAGATTCTCCAAGAACCCATTTATAATATTCCAGAGACAATGTCAATGATGGCACAGACTAAGGTTTCTCTTGACAGGATTGCATCTTTCCTTTGTCTGGATGAGATTCTATTTGATGTTGTGGAGAAGCTTCCACCAGGTAGTTCTAATGTAGCTATTGAAGTAGTTGATGGGAATTTCTCTTGGGATTCATTTTCCCCTGGTACAACATTGCAAAACATAAATCTCAGAGTTTTTCATGGCATGAGGGTTGCTGTTTGTGGTAGTGTTGGATCAGGCAAGTCTACTTTTCTTTCTTCGATCTTAGGAGAGGTACCCAAGAAATCAGGGATTTTGAAGGTGTGTGGAACAAAGGCCTATGTAGCTCAGTCACCGTGGATACTAAGTAACACGATACAGGATAATATATTGTTTGGCAAGGACATGGAAACTCAAAGGTATGATAAGGTTCTTGAAGCTTGTTGCCTAAAGAAGGATCTAGATATTTTGCCATTTGGAGATCAGACTATAATAGGAGAGAGGGGGATAAATTTGAGTGGTGGACAGAAACAAAGAATACAAATTGCTCGTGCTCTATACCAGGATGCTCATATATATCTATTTGATGATGTGTTTAGTGCTGTGGATGCTCACACAGGATCTCATCTTTTTCAGGTAACTCATTTTCTACTGTAATTTGTAGTTTAGTTTAGTGTGTTATTATTCTACTGTCTTTGTTTGTATGTATTATAAAGTAGAAACTTTCTCAAGCATTTGTCAAATGTTCTCAAATGTTGTACCGGTATTTAGGTAAATGAACCTTTTCATTTATGTATATAACAGGAATGCTTACTCGGCCATTTAAGTTCAAAGACAGTGGTTTATGTTACTCATCAAGTAGAGTTCTTACCTGCTGCTGACCTTATTTTGGTAAGCAGTTCTCAGAATTATGTTGTCATTGGTTTGCTTTTGTTCTTCATACATTTCTCATCAGATTATGCTTTATTGCTAGGTCATGAAAGATGGGAAGATTATTCAAAGTGGAAAATATAATGATCTGCTCAATTCAGGCACTGATTTTATGGAACTTGTTGGTGCTCATAAAGAAGCTTTGTCTGCACTTGATTCAATAGATGAAGGGAAAACGTCTGATATAACAAGTGCGTCACAAGAGGATGTAAGTTTGGTTGTTTCTCATGGTATTGAAGAAAAGGAAGCAAAGAAAAATGAGCAAAATGGTGGAAAAGATAACATATGTGATCCAAAAGGCCAGCTTGTCCAAGAAGAAGAAAGAGAGAAAGGTAAAGTCGGGTTTTCAATTTATTGGAAATATTTAACAACAGCATATGGAGGAGCACTTGTACCACTCATATTGTTGGCTGAAATGTTGTTTCAACTTCTTCAAATTGGAAGCAACTATTGGATGGCTTGGGCAACTCCTATCTCAACTGATGCTGAGCCACCTGTTGGAGGAAGTGCCCTTATACTTGTATATGTAGCTTTGTCCATAGGAAGTTCTATCTGTGTCTTTGCTAGAGCAACACTTGTTGCCACAACTGGTTATAAGACAGCTACTTCACTCTTCAACAACATGCATTTCTGCATTTTCCGTGCTCCAATGTCATTTTTCGATGCCACTCCAAGTGGGAGAATCCTTAATAGGGTATGTGGAACTCTGGATTTCATTTGTTCTAAGTATATACGAATCTTTAATATATTTTTGAGAACCATTGATTAATTAACTATTAGTCACATCAACTTTGTTGGTTGCTTTCACTTAATGTTTATAGGACAAATTTTCTCAAAAAATGAACAAATTCTATGCTCCTTTTCAGGCTTCTACTGATCAAAGTGCAGTGGATATAGACATTCCTTTTCAAGCTGGATCGTTTTCTTCCGCTGTGGTCCATGTTCTTGGAATTGTAGCAGTAATGTCTCAAGTTGTATGGCAGGTTTTCATTGCCTTTATTCCTATTACAGCAATCAGCATCTGGTATCAGGTATACTTTGTTTTGCACCATCTTGTCTTTGATGACAGGATAATAAGATGTGACTGGATCATTTGCCAAATTTATTTATCATGTGTGAGTTGACATCTTAAAAACCTACAATTCATCAGCAATATTATTTACCATCGGCCCGGGAACTATCACGTTTAGTTGGAGTATGCAACGCTCCTGTCATTCAGCACTTTGCTGAAACAATATCAGGTGCATCAACCATCAGGAGCTTTGATCATGTGCCGAGATTTCAGCAAACAAATATGAAACTGGTAGATGGATATTCTCGCCCCAAGTTCAACAGTGCTGCTGCTATGGAATGGTTGTGCTTCCGATTAGATATGTTGTCTTCTATTGCATTTGCCTTTTGCTTGATATTCTTGATATCTGTTCCAAATGGATTCATAGAGTCAGGTATGAACTCAACTCCAATATCTTATTTACCAATCAAAAGTGTGTATTTGTAAGGCACTAGACCATAATTGCGGCACATTCTTTTTCTTGCTTTTGAAGGCATTGCTGGTTTAGCTGTAACCTATGGCCTTAATCTGAACATTACACAATCATGGATGATATGGGAACTTTGCAGCTTGGAGACCAAAATTATATCAGTGGAAAGAATT
>Ga0209700_101778_pt1 | contig 44805 bp, 17 predicted proteins | sample SiratroredBW_FD_187528 | JGI IMG/M metagenome (GOLD analysis project Ga0209700, IMG submission 187528) | Root nodule microbial communities of legume samples collected from California, USA - Siratro red BW (SPAdes) (version 2) | ecosystem: Host-associated > Plants > Roots > Nodule | place: USA... | reverse complement strand
CTTGTTTATAACCCAAGTATCTAGTTCTAATACAACCCAACCCCTCACGAAGCAGGTCCTCACACAGAGAGTCCATTGTTCTATACTCTACTGTCATTCCCACCCAACTTTTCAACAACTAGGCTGGTTTAACTGTTTGAGCAGTAAATCCACATTTCCATTATGTATCGCTGTTAGTTTTTTTTTCCAATAGCTTTGTTCTGCGTATAAGATTTTTTGTTCCCAACTATGGGCCTTCACTCCTTTCTAACTTTGTACTGCATCAACTTTAGTGATTTTTTTTTTATTTTGCACGTTTGGTACCTTCCTCCTATATTCCTCTCCCTTTTTGTACCGTAGTAGATCATGTGAAGTTTTAGCAGGAAGAGAGAGAAGAGAGCGTTTTTGAGGATTCTTTCTTCACCCAATAGTGCACTCAACCTTCATGACAAGGTGGTTTCACAAGTTTTCAGAAGGATCAAGTAACTTACGGTATTTTGATCGATGGGTTATGCAAAATTGGAGAAACCAAAATTGTCATTCAATTGTCGAGAATAATTGAAGGTCGATCAACTAAGCCAAACGCGGTAATGTACACCTCAATTCTTGATAGTTTATTCAAAGATAAACTTGCAAACGAGACTTATGATCTCTATTATGAAATGATTTTTAAGAGAATTTCTTCTAGTCTTGTCTTATTAATATTAATGTATCGCATGTATATCATTATAGAAACAGAATAAGATATTTTGCTTTCATATTTTAATTAAATAATTTTACTTTTTAATAAATAATAATTTATTTATTTAATAAAATAAATAAATAAATAAATATGTTATTTTTATTTAAAATAATTAAATAATTTTAATGACTATATAAATTTTTAGATAATTTTTCATAAAAATATATATATTAAATTATGTTATTTTTTATTTTTTATTTAATTATTTGTAAAAATAATACAATTATATATATTTAAGATAATAGAAATGTAAATATACATAGGTAAAAGTACATGTATTTTTGCTAATATTAAATAAATATTGTAAATAATAGAATAGACAAAATAAACTATACAATATAAAAATATTTAAATAGGAACAGTGATAAAAGTTTCTTGAAAACATAATAATAAATTTATTTCCTATCATTCTCAATATCATTCAATAAAATATTAAAAATAATAAATTTGTACGTAAAAAAAGTAAAACTAGTAAAGACTAAAATCACACTTTATATAGAAAAAGTAAAGAAACTTAATAAATATTAAAAGCTAGCATTTTAAAAAACACTACTTCAAGTAGGGTTTCAAAACACTGTAAATTACTAAAAAGAAGTTTATTTATCAAACATTTACAAGAATAGGGTCACAAAATCTTTCATCCACTAGAACTTAGCTCAAATGTGAGAAGTACATGCGTGAAATGCAATTTTTGTGAATTTGAATGGTATGAAATCTTTTTTCTTTTTATTTTGGGCTTACAAAGGTTTACATATGATTTTATTATTGGTAAAATGAGGACTTTTTTTTAATTTTCACAAAGTTAAAAAATTACTATTTTTTATTTACAATATTATTTGTTGAATAAAAGTTAAATCACTATTCTAAATGACACTAATAGTGTCTATAATATAATGCTAACATGTAATACGAATAAAACAAATTAAGATTCCAAAATAAATATTATTTATTTAACTTAATATTTCAAATTTTGACAGTATAAAAAATAGTTATTTATATACATAGCGTTTAACTTAGATTTACTTTTACACTCCATAGTTTCGTTGACGAATAATTTTGGTCCTTTAAAATTTTATTGCTCTCCTAAATTTCCAAAATTAACCAATTTTACTCAAACACAATATATCATTCCAATATTAATATAATTTTTTAAACGAACAATATAATTAAACATCACTATTAATATTTTATGTAACCAAGTAATTAATATTATCATCATTTTTTATCAAAAATCGAAAAAAAAATTCAGGACGCAAAAAAGTTACTTAATTTAAAATAGGAACTAAATATTTAATTAAATATTTACTTAAGACAAAAGGAACATATTCATGAAATCTATAGAGATCAAAACTAAATTTAATTCTTGTAATTTCAAATTGAATAAGTTACTTCAGTCATCTAAAATTAAGAGAAGAACAAAAGAGAAAATTTTAGAAGAAGAAGAAGAAAGAAATGCATATTTTAATGTTTTGAAATTTATTCATCTTAATTTGTTCACAAACATATGTTTTTGGTTTGAGTGTTGCTGAGGATCAGAGGATCAGGATAAGCTTTCCCTGTTTCCATGGCCGCAACTTCGCTTTCCTCTGCTCTCACTTCCCTCTCCCTCTCCGCCTCTTCCCGCTTCTCTCTCCTCCCATCGCCGCCGCACACCGTCTCCCTCCTCTTCGCCAAACCCCAGCACCACCCCTCCCTCCTCTGCGCTAAATGCAAACCCTCCGACGACATCGACACCTCCTTCTTCGACAACGTCAACCCCAACGAAAACATCGACTTCAACCCCCCGGAGCCCCCGGAGGGCTTCGTCGCCCCTCCCTCCTTCGACGATGGCCCCCTCGAGACGGAGGACGAGATCGCCGCCGCCTACGAGGAGCTCTACGGCCCCGCCTTCAGCGGCGTCTCCGTGCTCGGGAATGACGTCTTTGAAACGGACGCCCTGGTGAAGAAGGAATCTGGGTTCGGGTCCGGCGCGAAGAAGGAGAAGGCCCGCGACGGGTTCGAAGAGAGGGTGGTCCAGGTGAGGAGGGTGACGAAGGTTGTTAAGGGAGGGAAGCAGTTGCGCTTCAGGGCTGTCGTCATTGTCGGCGACAAGAAGGGCCAAGTCGGCGTCGGAGTTGGCAAGGCCAAGGAAGTCATCGCCGCCGTTCAGAAGTCCGCTGCCAATGCCAGGAGGAACATCGTAAAGGTGCCTATGACTAAGTACTCCACTTTTCCCCACAGGTACTTTCTCAACCTTACCTCACTCTCTATTTCTAAACTGTTTCTTTGTTTTCGTCACCCTCTTATGCTGTTATCATAATCTGCAAGTCTCTTTTGAATCCAATATTAAATCGAAGATCTTTTTGTGATTACATATGAAAAAATTGAAATTGACTTTGTATAGGTGTGAGTAAAAGTATAGATTAACTTTTACTTGGAGTATAAGTATGTAAATGGCTGTGCTATCTGCGAATCTTGATTGATTGACTTCAGGGCTTTTTATGAAAGAATGATGATTAGTTAAAATTATTAATTGGTTCTAGATGCCTGCTACTTATTTTTGTGTTTGTTTTTACAGATCTGATGGAGATTATGGAGCGGCGAAGGTGATGCTTAGACCTGCTTCTCCGGGTACTGGAGTTATTGCAGGTGGGGCTGTGAGAATTGTTCTTGAAATGGCAGGAGTTGAGAATGCTTTGGGAAAGCAACTAGGGAGTAATAATGCACTCAACAATGCCAGAGCAGCCGTTATTGCTGTGCAGAAAATGAAGCAGTTTCGTGAGGTTGCTCAGGAGCGCGGTATTCCAATGGAAGAATTATGGAAGTAATGGAATTTGTGAAGCTGATGTAACTTCTAGATTTCAATCTTTGTGATATAGAGCTGGTAATAGTTCTCGTCAAGGAAGTGAAACAGTGTTCAATTTTTTTAATGTTTTCTGAAAATGAATAGTTTCTTCAAAGAGCTACTTGTTCTGATTGATTAATGTATTCTTTACCTGCCTGTTTGATTTGTATTTATGGTCGTCGTAATTATTATTGGCTTCACCCTAGTTGAGGAATCAATCATTCTTCTCAAGGTTCAAAACTTGAAATGCTTACATGCTTATGTTCTTCATATCAACTTATGCGATTGAATTGATGTGAAAAATCCAAGTAAAGAAAAAATATGACTTCTGAGGGGCAAATAAACGTCTATGTATGATTGATGATAAACACAGTCTTTCTCATCTGCAAAATTACTTTTGTTGAGATATTTTAGAGTGTATCAATTTCATAAGATATTGTACGTTTTGTTTACTCGTCTTGGACACATGTATATACTAAGATTTTTGAAGTAAACTATAGTTCTTTGCTTCTTAATTGACGTAGATAGTTAACATGACACTAAACCGAAACAGCTAAAAAAAAAATACAATTGCTCATAGATAGAAGATAATATGCTGAAATTTTCTTTCTAATGTATTTATTCTGACACTTATTTCTCATGACTTAGTTCTTAAAGGTACAGTCCATGTAGCGATATTAGAAGACACAAAATAGACACTTGCTATATTTCGGCCATTTATTACTGGATTGAGATTTCATCCCCATCAAGTGCCTTCGGATGGAAACAAAGTTCCAGTCATCCATATATTTCATAATACAAGATATCCTAAAACCTTATAGTTGGTTATGGAGACTAAAATCAAAATTTGATATAAGGACTAAAAAATATAGATTTGGAAAGACCAAACTTATAGGTTGATTATGATGATAATACTTTTAATTCAGTGTGTGGAGCGAGAGATAAACAAGCACACATATATATCTGTGAGAGTATGCATAAAAAACTACCAGAAGTCTAATTTGGCATGAAATAATAAAAGCAAAAAAAGGTACAACAGGCAATGTACAAGCTACAAGGTATCCCGCAGCAACATTCACTATGGAGAAAAAAAAGAATGGAATAAAATTAAGCTATCAGATCACAAACAGGATATCGAAAGAAACTAAATTCTTGTGGAAGTTTCCCCTGCTGACGCATCTGTTTCATCATACCATTAAAAAGATACATAGGGGAGAGGGAAACAAAAAAGAGTAGCTGACAGAAGATAAACCTTTCGGCTAGTTCGTTTCTCTTGAGCAATCTGGAACATTTGGCAGCTGATCAATTCACCATGAAAAATTTCAATCGAAGCTTCCCTACACAGTTCAAGAAAATGTCCCCGGAAATGCTCCGAGTCTCGAGCAATATTATAAGAAATAGTCATTTGCTCTTTAGGTTCTCCGAATGATCCTTATGCTCTAAGCCCATCTCACGCATTTGATGTTCAACAGAAACTAAACCAGTTTCTGCAAGAAACCTGCAGAGAAAATGTATTCAGTACTGCATATAAAAAATTCATCAGAGAAAATTGTAAAAACTAACTCGTAATGGGATGTCTTACTTAAACATATGCTATTATGATACAACATGCATTTCCTTTTTATTTTCATTTTTGAAATCTTCCCTAAGAATGGAACAAAACCACCTACAGAATCACAGTACACTAACTAATCATACACACACATACGTTCCTTTCGATGCTACAACACCGAAAAAAAAAAAAAAACTAAATTTGATCCATGAATTATAACATCATCAACCAATCACAATATTTTGCTCTGCCACGTGGAGTACCAGGCCAGACACACTTCCATAAAAGAAAACAAGCACGAACATAAGTGAAAAGCTTGACTCATACATCAAGCACAAAACTTGGCCTTCCCTACTACAATAACAACAATTCCAAGTTATGGGCCTAGTTGATAAATGTTTAATTTAGAATCCATTGGGATGCAAACTGTATAGGAAGCATGATGACGTACGAAATCTCAATTTCAATTTGAAATCAATACAATTAACAGATAGGGAAGAATGAAAGTACCAGCTGAGAAGCAAGAATAGCGTGACGCAAATTAGAACAAGGAATGCAACATGGAACATCAACCATGAATCACTGGAAGAGAATGCCAAGGCCAGCATAACAGCAAGACAGACACCCAACATTGAAAAACTCGACTTTAAAGTAATCCATGTAGGACCCTGAATTAAAAAAGCATCAGCAACAACAAAAATCACGCAAATCTAGTGAAAAAAGAGTATAAGATTAAAAATAGAAGTGATCGCAGAGTGAAAATACGAACGTTAACACCAGGAGCTAGAGCTCCAAGCAGAACTGCTGTGGCTGATGATACATCTCCAGTGTTTGCTTCTTCATGCTGATGTTCCATCTTGAAACGCAAATCGTAATCGTTGCTTAGGGTTTTTGCTGTGGAATCAAATCCCAATTTCCCGTTAAACTCTTATAATACCAGTTTTAGCCTTTTAGGTATAAAAATAAAAGGAAAAATATTTCTAATATGTAAAATTGATTGGGCTTTCAACAATGACCCAAATTTTTGGGCTTCTCACTTTCGCATTTTGAGTTTTCTGCTTCAAAAAGTGTAATATTTCATATTTTTTATATAATAAGAATTTTAATATATAGGAATTATATAATAAATTTAAATATAAATATTCATACATTCATTATATATTTTAAAATATAAAATTTTTATATAAAATTTATTATAAATATCTTTGTACAATCATAATAAAATAAAATAATTTTTTTTATTAGCTCAATAAGAATTCACACCACTTGTCAAATCTTCTGCCACAAAAAAAAAAAAAAATAACAAGTTAGAGAGTTAAAAGAAAATGAACTTTCATAAATTAAGTTTTTATTTCAACCAAACATTAACAAATCAAGCTTTCATATTTGGTCAGCGTAGTCATATGAATCTATTAATCCATATTTTTTTTCACACCATCATGCAGTTATATGAATCTCCTTCAACTCTTACCTATACAGATATGTCTTGATCACACACCACATCATTTACAAACATTGATACCATACAATACATAAATACTCATTCAATCTCATCCAAATTCACAAGACAAGTTATTACAATATCTATAAAAATATACAACTAGCTTTCCTTACCCAAATTCACAAGACAAGTCATTACAATATCTATAAAAATATAATACTAGCTTCCCTTACCTAACATTAAAAATAACATAATGTAATTACCTTCCCTTACCCAAATTCACAAATATATCTCACACATGCATAACATTCACTATTTCAAAATAAATTAACATTTATTTAAAAACATACAATTAGCTTCTCTTATCTCTATAGAGTATAGATACTCAAAGGAGTTTCAAAAACCTAAAATCACGGGCAACCTAACTCTGTTCAAGAATGTGATTGGACACTCTTGCTCTACTCAACGTCAAGTATCTATAAGTGACCTCTGATCATCAGTTTGATAAGGAAGGAAGTTGGAATTTAAAAAAAAAAGATAAAAAAAATGAGAAAAACCACTTTTTAGATAAAGAGTTGATAGTTTTTATAAAAATAAAAAAAAAAAATTGATGGACCAGTGGAGGGAGGCCTATGTTTTCAGTCCAGACCCATGGTGGGGGTGAAAAATGCGAGAATATATTCTTAAGAAAGTTATTATAAAAATATAAACTGAATAATTGATTTTTTTTTATTTTTAAACTTTTTCGTTAAAAAAAATATTCATGTGTTATCTATTTATCTCTAAGGCTAAATTCTAAATTGGTTTTTATTCTGAAGCTATTTTCAAGAGTATTACACAAAGAAGGGAAATTCTTAAAATCAAATTACACACTTTTTATCCTAAAAGAAGTAATTCCAATGCAAAAATATTTGCGTTAGAGATGTTTTTATTACATTTTGGATTATTCATTTTAAAAAGAGGACGAGACTTTTTTTTTTCTTAATGTAGAAACCTTGACTTTCAAAGAAAAAACAGAAAGGTTGGAAAAAGAAAGAAAAAAGAACTTATTTCTATCATGGATTCATTTCACAGTTTAAGGTTATGTTATGTTAGCTTTTGTTTTACTATCTTAGTTTTATTGTGTATTTGGAAACAGTAGAAATGATGACTGTTTTTCTTTTACTGAGAAAAAATCTTTCAATTGTTCTTGTGAACATATTCTAAAATTAATTAAAGTAAACTTCAATTTTAATATTTATGTTAATCTTAATTCTTTAAAAGTTTAGTGTTCTTTATAACAGTCTAGAAAATTTGTCATCTAAGTAAAAGTGGAAGAAGTGGAATGAGCACCTGATTATTATATTATTAAATTGAAAACACCTACTTATAGAAAGTTAGTAGTCCAGTCTCATTCCTACTTGAGCCACCATCTCTCTAAAACCTTTGACCCCCCTTTTCTCTAACTTCTCTCTAAGCCTTCGCACCCGTCTTTCATCAGTTTCTCGAGCGGAGCCCACCATTGGACTTGTAGCGAAGAACAGAGCAAGTTTATCCGATCAGAACCTCTGTTAGAGTAAGTTCATTTTCTGCCCCCTTCCCTTAGAGCCAGCTTTAGGTTTTCGTTTTTACTCTGCTTACTGAGCTTGCATGTGGCCTCTGAGCCATCAGACGGTGCCTCTGTGAGCTCAGTTTCCTAGTGTTAGTCTGATCGTTGATCAGAGGTCCCTTGGTGCAAATTCTAGTTTCTAAAGATCTTAGGCTTTTGAGGCTGTTAGAGAGAACTTTCACTGCAATTCAGGTAAGGGAAGCTAACCTGAAATTTGTGCTTGTCTGGTTTATAAATTTAAGCTTCAGATAGAAAAATTAGTGATTGCAGTAGTTATCCAATTTGTATTTCGTAAAGTTTTCTGGAGGTCTGAATTATTGGATTAATGTTGATTTGATTGTTTCATGTGTGAGATAGTTGTGTGAACCTAATGGGATGTTGATTTGTTGAGTTGGTATTCTGTGTTAGGGTAGACCATGTATTGTATAAACATGTTGATTCTTATTATGTTAGTCATCTGAGGCATGCATGCATGGTAGCTCTGAGATAGTAGGAATTGTTAGATTTATCTATGAATTCTCATAACTCGCTCGAGCTAAGCATTCTCGCCCAGGCGAGTTTACTTGAAGATCTGAGATGTGCTATCGGGTCCAATTTCGCCCAAGCGAGAGTAGTTTCGCTCAGGCGAGAATGTCCCTGGAATTGGGATGCTCTCTGGACCAGTCTCGCTCAAGCGAGAGGATTTTCGCTCAAGCGAGAGGGATTCTCGCTCAAGCTAGAAATTCTCGCTCAAGCCAAAAAAAGAGTTTTTTTTTTTTGGACCTACTTTTTTGATTGTTTGATTCTTTGGCAATACAATGTACGAATTTAATAAAATAGACTAATTGATAATTTAAATTTGATTATATTGATGATTTAGTGATTTCTTTAAATGTTGAGATTGAAGTTGAGATTGAGATTGAAAAGTGAATAGATGCATGAGTAGGGACCTAGATTGTGATGTGATATTGTTAAAAGTGTTCATGTGTTGGTCAAGATCTAGTCATAGTGTTTTCAGGAAAGAAAACTCCAGTACCTAGGTCAGTTAGGAAGTGCATTGTCTAAGGACCAGATCAATAACGATTGATATCCTGACTCTACTAGTAATAGGAATCAAATAGATGATCATTACTAGGTGGTGAGAGTCGAAGGAGGTCTGAACTGGGTGACTGCAGCTTGAAATATAGCTGCTCAGGAAAGTTTCAGGGGGACTAACCCTGTCATACATGATTGATTGATGATTCATTTGTCCGGGGGCTGTGTGGATTAACAGTTTAGAGATGTATGACATGTGCATATCTCGGGGTCGTCTATTCAATGCACGAGTCTTTCGGAAGTAGAGTCAAGTCTTTAGTGTGTCAGTGTCTTATAACTGTAATGATTTCATTTAATTGACTGAGATGGATGATCCTAAGATGATTGTATTGTGTTAAACCTGACATTTGATTTAATGACTTATAATTGCTTAAAATGTGGTTAGCTTACCCTTTGTTTTGCTGTACTTGTGTTTTGATATCTGTCTGCAATAATCATGTTTTTGACACGGGAGCAGATGGTGTTGCAGATGGATCTATGAAGGATCATCTAGAATGAATGGTGCTTTTAGACATAAGTTAAATTTGAAAAAAATAATAATTTGGAGATATTTTGTAATTGTATGTTAGTAGAATTCTGAAGGTCGAATTTTGAAATACTTTAGTTTAAAGGATTATTGTATGTTGATGAATCATAATTATAATTAATAGAATGTGAGCATGTTAGCTTTATGTATGTTATTTTTGGGGTGTTAAATTCTTCGAGTTATTTTTACGGAGAGTTACATGCATTAGTTTTCCAAATAGTTTCTAGAGTCTTTCTAACTAAATTTAGGGAAAAAGATAGACATTAACATTATAAAATAATTTTACATGATCATTTAATTATAAATGATCACGTATGGTAATTTTATTGGTTTTTAAATAATTATCTGAAAGTTATACTCAAAAATTAAAATTAAATATTCGAATCCATACTTAGTGATAACTTTTAATGCGAACCTTTATTATCTAAATTATTGAAATTAAACTCTGATCATGAATAAAAAGTCTAAAATATTAGATTAACTTTTTCTTTTTTATTAATTTATTTTGGGAGGGAAGAAACGAGGTGACAAATCATACACACACTCACAATATTTTCCAAAAGTGTTTGTTTTCCTAGGGACAGAATTCTTTTTAATGTTATGGTAGGATCACAAACATAATGTTGTTTCATGAAACTGGTTTTGAATGTACTATTGTCTGCTAGTTTCAACAACCATTATCTTTTAAGTTGAAACCTTTACAATTGTTTTTAGTCTTAAGATCCCATGAGTTGGTTACTCGCATACCATAGGGATAAATATTTCTACTCCCCATGATTTCATGCACTATGAAAATTCATTCTTAGCCAATTAAAGGCTGAATAAAGGATTCTTCATCCACATTCTTTGAAATTCGTCTTTCATTGAATAAAGGAAACTTGAAACACTACGCATTATAGATATATACATACAATGTTTGAAACCTTTGTATTGTATGGAATCAAAGTCCCAGCAAGGTGTACAATTTTGAAATGCTGTAAAGAGTTTCAGATGAGAAGTTTTAATTTCCCATGAATGTAGGCCCATTGAGATTGGGGGTAGGATCCTGCTGAAGTCTCCATTCCTTTTCCTTAAGGTGCTCTAGCAGAGGCAATGGCTCGTTTCTTTGTTCTGTCACATAACCACACCCATAAGGTCTTGGTCTTTGAAAATTGTGGACGAGGTTGGTTAAGTGCTCACCAGCACCAAAAGCATAGGGATAACTTGGCTGCAATGGAAGGGGCCCTAGTGGCTTCATGTATGTGTACTGGTTAGAAGACAGGGGATTACCCCATTGATCAAATTGGTTTGACTTGTAGGCATCATGATGGAGGAAGTTTTCATGATTTCCAAGAACATTCAAATAAGCAGGTTGCATCTGACTGTTGACCCTCTCAAGGGAAGTATTCTCTCTGTACCTACGGAGCCATTCTGAAGTGATTCTACCAGGCGGCGGCGGCGGATATCCACCGGGATATCCACTGGAATAATATGGAAAGCTACTGTCATATCCAATGGATCCATAAGTAGAACTCCAAGCTGAATAACCATTTACTGGTGATGCGTTGTCTGGCAATAATGGAGGAGACATACTAGATTGTACAATAACATCAGTGTACCAAGGAGCATTATCTGGTAACAATGGAGCAGAAGGAACTGGAGCAGTATACGTAGCAGAAGAGGAGGGGAAGTTTGGAAGCTCTTCCACTGAACTCATCACTGAATTGTGAGTTCGGTTGATGGAAAGATCAGTCAAGTATGTAGAAGCTAGTTCTTCAATGGGGTCCAGCCTATTGGTGCCCAACCCTCCTCTATCAAGGACCCATGCATTGAGTGAAGGATGACCAGCAGAGCTTGGACCTTCAGAAAATGTGTGTGAATTTGATCCCTTCGTTGAAGGTTCTTGTTGTTGGATTAACTCGTTCATCCTTGAATTCAAAATATCACCTTGATTTTGTGCCAAGGGCAGAGATGTAGTACGATGCAGACAATCATCAGAAGGTAACACTCTATCCTCCTTCGCTTTGGTCGATGACATCTGCTCATCAGGGGAAAAAAGTACGTATGGTGGTACTGAATTATACCTTGCAAGAGGCCTGAAGAGAATAACTTCTTCTTCTTCTTCTTCTTCCACGACATAAGGTTTTTCATTAGTGCTGGAACTACTTGGATTATCCCTTGTATCACATTTTCCTCCTTCCTCAGTGTCTTTGTGATTTTCCTGATTCAGGTCATCCCTACTTGTCTTTTTGTTGGCGGACTCCAAATCTGTTTCCTTCTTCTGACATTCACCAGATCTAGCAGAATAAAACTTTCTTCCTGATTCATCACATATAATCCACTTATGCAAATTATCGGATTTCTTAGCAATCTTCAATGCTGCTTCACTCATGCGTTGAGTACGCAATTCAGTCCCACTCTCAAAGTTGTCAATGTGTTCCCATCCACTAGAGAAATCTAACGAGACATGTGAAAAAGCTACTAACACAAAGCCCCTCAGTTCATAGTCTTCCCAAAGAGGGCTACTATCTACAAGCTTCTCGGTTTCCTTTCTATTCTCATTTACTTGATTTAGAAGTTCAACAAGCACATCAAAAAAGTAAGATATACTTGTTTCACTCTTTTGATCAGTTGCATACAATGCAATTGTATCAAGCATGCTTGCACACCACTCCATGAAAACAAGTACTGAAGGCAATAAAGGGCAATGATTCAAAGGGCTAGACTTCAAGCATCTTTCAACAAAACGACCCATCACAATAAAGGCAGCAGCTAATGCCAACTGTATCAGTACAAGTTGTTGACAATCACTAGAGTCTTTTGATTCATTTTTCTCATGTTTATCAATTAGATTCTGTAGTGTAAATATGAGCATGGAAACCATTTGCAAGGCTCGGAAAGGACCCTTTCTAGCTAAATCCATTTGTCCATAGGACTCTAACATGGTCTTTAGTTTTATATCTTCTAGCTCCATCATTTCATCTAACACTCCAATAGTAGATGCCAATGCAATGGGGAATTCCTCCAAACAGCTTCAAGAAATAAGGGGAAAATAACATCATTTCGCATGTTGCAGAAATTGAAATAATGTTAATATGCATATATCAAGATATTTTATGTTTCACATACATGTTTTGGTTGGCAAAATGTAACAATAATTAGCTATCTTTACTTGATATTTACTCCCAAAGTTACCAATTTATCATAATATGCAAGCAAATGTCTATTTCTTATCGTTGGAAAATTATTTGTTCAGTGAATACGTTTCCAGCAACTTCCTGGGACTAACAAATGTATAGATAGTAGTACTAGTATACATGCAGAACAATTAAAATTGTACGGAAGTGTAAATTCATTACAGTGGTAAAGATTAATATATTGCCTATTCCAAAAGAATTGAAAGATAAAAACATTGAAATAATAGCATATTAATTTCAAAGATGCATTATGTCCTAAAGAAACACATGAAAGAATGATACGTTATGAAGGGCTAACTCAAAATAAAAAAATGTAAAAATGAAAGACTGTTTAAAGATACATAATATGCATGACTCAATTTGACACCAATGGAGGGAATTCAAACTTAAAATGACAAGATAAAATAGCAAGACAATTCTAGAACAAAATAATTGAACCCAAGATGTACCTTGACGTTATGAAGAGATAACTAATTGTTCTGACTGTAAGAGACCATAACTTTGTGTCAGTAAAATTATTAGTTCCACCTTCAAACATGTTGCAATTTGAGTTATCATCACTTGACCTCGCTCCTGTCTCTTTAATGATCCTTTGAGAAGGTTTCAAGAAATCAAAGCAGACTGCATTGGAATCATCTGGCAAATGAGATGACCTGTTCTGCAAGATCATTAGAGATGACACCTTCCGAAGTTCAGAAACATTAAGCAAGGATAATAAAAACCAATTTTAGTTAATTAAAGAACCTAAATATCATCTTACTTTTTCCAATAGTAGGATAAGATTATCCCAGGCATCGGGAAAGGGTTCTTTAACAGCTAAACTTCTCACACAGTGGTACAAAGCAAGAAAATCATCCCCAATATACGTTGCTAATACAGCCAACTGCAAAATGAACGCCAAGGAAGAGAATAGATGAAAAAAAAAAAAAATTCTTATGCAAAAGATCTAGAGCTAATTTTAAACTAATATTAAAGTTTACCTGGTTTTGAGGGTTTCCACTATCTGGCCAAATCCTTGTTGCTTCCAAGTAATGTGTGGCAGCAATTGACCAATTTTGCTTTTGAGTATCATGGTTTTCATATTGTTGTATATACCTGGCCAGATCCCCCATACAAACTAAGCAGCGATGACAAAGATATTGACATTTCAACATGGATTCTGGTTCAAAAGAAGTTGAAACACAACCTTTCTTATAAAACAAAGCCTCTTCTGGGACTCCATAATGTTTTCTGACTTTTACAATCAGAGTTTGGTAAAACTCAGTAACTTCTGAAAGAAATGACCTAAATTCTTGTACATAATTGTCATTGTTTATCTGCACAACACCATCTTGTAACATTCCTGATTTCTTGTTCTCTGCATTACCAGAGCATTTCTTAATTATTTTGCGAAATTCATCAATATGCTTATAGTGAAGCTTCCACAAGCAATATTCAACCTCTTGAAGTTCCGAATGAGTGTGGTTACTGAGAATTTCTCTCTCATAACTTGACCTGATGTTACGATACAAGGCTAGGACATCAGAGTGTAATGGACCTTTAAAATGGATCAATGCCCACAACTGCCTTTCAGAATTCCCAATCTGAGCATGAGACAGGTTCAAAATTAAGGATACTGAAGGAGAATTTTCCTAAGCTTTTATAGCTAGGAAAGATAGTTTCAGAAAGTTACCTCAAATAGAATTTGCTTTTCTTTATGACCTCCAGAAAGAGATGAATTAGTTGTCATGGTCGAAATTGAAGGGCTCCTTCTGCTTGTCACAAAATGCAGTGCCTAGCCTATTAGTACTCTTGTATCTTTCTAAGTGCAAGGACAGAAAAATAAATGGAAATGCACACCTCAAAAGAAAGGAATATAAACTTCTGCTCAATTTCAACAAAGTACAAAAGTTCTAGATATAAGGACCACAGCATCACAAGTATGAAGTTTTAACTCCGTTGTAAACAAAAAAAATACATTGAGTTGGGAAAAACAAAATGATTCTGAATTGGTCACACCGTCTGTAAAAGTTTATAATATGCTAAACAGAAAGTAACACAATTAAAATATTGTTTGAATAAACTTCTCCATAAACACTAAAAGAAATGAAAATAAAAAGAACAAACGAAATAAGTATCCTCCTAGGATAAAATTAGTTTAGGCATGAATTAAAAACAAATTTTTAAAAAATAATTAATATGAGAGAGTTCCCATCAATTAACGTATGTATAAGTTAATTTTTTGTTTACTTTTCTCCTTATTTTTTTCATACATTATAACAAGTAAGCTATTCCACTTTAAATAAAAGCAATTAGATGGTAGCACTCTTTGGTGATTTGCTAACAACCAATAAAAAGAATGACACAACGATTTTTCCAATTACGACCTTCTTTCTACCAAATTCCCCTCATTCTAAACTTAAAATTTGATGCTAGTAGTCTGAGAGTTCCAATCGGAGACAAAATTAGCAAAAATGACTAAAATTTGAAGGGAAAGAGTAAAAACAATTAAGCACACAGTAACAAGGGCATGAGTAACAAAACTCAACCAAAATACAATTAATAATCAATCAAACAAAGTATAAGCCAAGATCTCCCTGATTCCAACATGAAGGGGAAGAATCATCATCTTTACGGACAAGCAAACAGAATGGAAACTAACCTTTCTAAAAATTAAGGTATCAGTCGGAGTCAGAGTAGAAAAACCAGTTTTCTCTCAGCAACATACGCTAAAACACAATTTGGAGAAGAAAAGGGAAAGGAACAATTGAGGGGGTTACAAGTTTCATTACAACACGGAGACTCAAATACGAGAGACTGAAATTGTTAATTCATACATGAAGACCAACAATCAAGGGATGAGAAGCTAACCCATCAGAGATTTTGTTAAGTCAAAGTGAAAGAGGAAAAAGAATGAAATTAAGAAAGTGAAAGAGAAGAAGAATCTTAGATAAACAATTACCTTATTAAGAAGATAAACCTGATTAAACATAAAGTGGTATCGTAGTGCAGTGAGCGAGGAGGAGCTAATGTTAGAAGCGGAAAGGAGTCCCAATGATGAAAACCTATCCAACGAAAAAAATTGACCTTTGGAGGAAGGGAAGTAGAAAGGAAAAAATGGAGGTAACTGTGGTGCTGTTTCAGTTGTCAAATGGAAAAAAGGGAACAACCTGCTTCATCATCGAACTATCCTAATCATTTTTTGTATTTTAATAATGTTTTAGATATTTATGCCATATCATCATCACTCACTAAATATGCAAGATCACTTCTAAATCAAGCCAACCTTGGGAATTATCCGCTGCTTCACGCTGCACCGCGTCCAATGGTACACTGTCATTCCGTCAAATTATATAAAATACAAAAATAAATTTTATTTATTTTTCATATAACTAAAAAGGAAATTATTCCAAGGATTAAGTGTGTTTAAGTTTGATATGTGTGTCCATGCAAAGTTTAAGGGAAAAAGAAGAAGGATAAAGGTGATAACATGGATGATTCGGTCCAATGGACTATGATGTAAAAATGTATGAATCCAGTACCATCTAAATTTTAAAATAATACTTTTTAGATTTCAAGTCGGATCCACGCTAAAGACCACTTGTCCGGTTTAAAGGAAAAGGTAACAATTTGAAATTTTCAGATTAAATGGTTTGTTTGTAATAGGAAAAATAAAAAAAATATTATTTTGAAAATAAATTGTCTATTATTTTCTAGACTAACCCATTTTATTTCAGACTATATATTTTATTTGACTCCACCTGCTTTAACACCTTTAACATAGTCATTACATAATGTATACTAGCCTAAGTGATTAAGTCTACCCATCTTTTTCTACTCGTGTTACACATTACATTTTTCTTTATTTTGGCAATGAATTAGTTTAGTGTCTCCTTTATTGTGTTTAATAATAATAATAATAATAATAATAATAATTTTATCCTTGTTAGTTTTATAATAATAATAAATATCGTTAATAAAATAATAAATGTTTAATAAAGCAAATATATTAATAATACACTTTTATTTTATTTTATACTTAATTTTCATTTTTTTTATTCTTTATCTTATTTTTAGTTTTTTCTCCCAACCAAAGGAAACATTATGATGGGTTTGAAAGTGACAAAGAAAGAGAAAAAAACAAGAGAGAGTGGAAATCATTGATCTAGAAGATGGAAGAAGAATAGAAATTATAAAAAAAACAAAAATCTTACGTATTACATTTTTTTAAGTAAAACAGCGGAGAAAAGAGTGAAAAGAAATATGTAATCACAACATAATTAATTATATCACTTTAAAAAGGAAGTAATATTATTGATTTTCATTATCAAATGATTCCTTAATTGATTACAATAATTCGTGATTTTTTTATAAAATAGTAAAAATATTAATGAATAAAATTATTAAAAATAAATTAAGCAATTTTAGAAAATCAAAGTTCACATAATTTCTCTTCTATTTTTTGCAATCAAACAATATTTTTTCTATTTATGTTTTATATCTTTATCTTTGTTTCTTCTCTCTTCCATTATCTTCTTTGTCTAATCATTCTTTTCTTGGTTGTGTTTGACCATATTGCCCACAGATGCATGCATAGATGAGAGTAGAGAGTGGTGGGTAGTTAAAGAGTTGGAGGGGTCACCAATGTTTTAAATTTCCATGTTTGCTAATCTTTCAAGATGTCTTTTTCTGACCACTGCTGAGTCATGTAGAATGAAGTCATCTTATTTGAATCCTGTTATTTTTCTTTTATTTCAAATCAACTATTATTATTATTATTATTTTTTTTTTTTTTTTTTTTTTTTTTTTTTTTTTTTTTTTTTTTTTGTTTCTTGAGAGTGGTACTAGACGAGAAAACACACGAGTTGTACTTGAATGGTTGGTTTATCACTCCAGAGTTTTCTTTTTCTTATTTTCGTAATAAAACCGTATTCCCATCTTTCATTATTCCTAAATTTTGTTTTTTATTTTTTAGTTTAATCCATTTATAAGATCTACACTTTAATACATTTATATTTCAATTTTTTAAAATTTAAAAATATTTTTTTGTAATCTAAAATTTTATTTAATATTCAGATATATTAAATTTTATGTCACACCAATTTATTTTAATAAAATATTTTATAAGACATATATTTTAAGCTTGTGATATTCATTATGATGAAAAATAACAATAACACCTTTTTTTTTAAGGAGGTATTGAACTGCTTACCATAAATTTAGGTAAAATTTATGATATATTGAGAACTTTTGTAAGATATAATTAATTGAACTTTTTTGTTATATTATATTTAATAACTATTTTTTGTTGAGATATTAATATTATTATTATTATAAATAGTTGTTAACAAATTATATATTTGAATTTGGGTTGTTAAAACATATTTTTCAAGTTGAAATATTATGTCATGTCTACAGAAGACTCAGACATGTAACGTAATTTTTATTCGTCTTTCCATTCACCTTTATATATATATTACTCATTCAAATTCATTTCCTAAAACCTAGTGAAAAATTTAGGAGGAATATCCTTTATTTTTTATTCATATAGAGAAAAATTAAAATGAAGAACTTGTAAAAAAATTTAATTTGTATTTTGTATTCTCTTGCTTTATAACTTATGTTGGATGAAACATATGTTAAATAGGAAAGAAGTTAATAAAAAGTCTTAAATTTATAAGAAATTTAAAACTTAACTAAATTTATGGTATATATAATTTTTTTAGAATAATTTTTAAAATATAATTAAATATTTGTTGTTTAATTTGATGTTAGAAGGTTGGTAAGTGGCTATAATTACGATGATGGATTGTGTGAGAGACGTGAAAGGTGGACACATGTTTACGTAGTTGTTGTTAGGTTAGTGATTGACGTTGATTTCTTGCCAAAATTCAAACCTCATAATTGTTACTAAACGGGTTGCCAATTTCCCATGTATCACCTAATTTTCCTCCTAGTTGCAATATGTGCTTGTGAGAAGCAATGATATGTGTGCTGAAAACCTTGTAACTGTAACTATTATGCTCCCATTTAATATTTTATTTTATTATTAATAAAAAATAATTTTTTTATTCTTGTGATTCAAAATCTTATTTAAAACTTGAATCTTAATTTTTATGTTATATAAAAGAAAGTTTTAAGAAATCCAAATTTTGTTTTATAATTTAATGTATAATATGTGTAATATAGAAACTTTAATGGTTTAACGGTATAAGAAAATATAACATTGTATTTGTATATTGGTGACTATTCTTTATTTGGATGGAAAATTGCGAGAAAATGAAAGCAGGGTATAAGCACTAAACAATGCCATGTAATTGATTGGCTACTTGCATAACCTATTATACTTTAAAATGAAATATCATGAAGATTAGACGCTTTCTCAATTTTGGTTTGATATTCAAATAACTTGAACATGAATATGAATCTAGGATTCAACTGAGTACAGGAAAGAATGCAACAAATATTTGTTAACTTTTAGGGTTCTCTTTAGCAATTGCTCTGACGATATTATTTTTGCTTTGCTTTTTTTATTTCTCATAATTATTGTAATTTAACTGTTTTTGTATTTATGTTTAATTTTTATTAAGTTATGGATTTTTACACAAATTTCTGGTTATTTCATTAATTACAAAATTTATAATTTCTGTTAAATCTTACCATCATTTATATTTGTACTTCAATCTTATTTAATTTTATCAAAATCCATAACAATTTTGTATGTATCAATAATGTAAGATCATTTACATTTTTATTTAATTAAAATTATTGATTGCAACGAAAATAATATTTTAATCACACCAGAATTTGTATATAAATATTTTTTTATAAATTAATTTTAATCATATAAATAAAATTATAATCTTACAATTTTATCAATTAAATTTTCATTTTAAATCACACTCATAAAACTATTTACAAACTTTAATAATATTTTTTTAATTTTTTACTTTCTTTTCCTTAATCTAAACAAACTCACATTCAATCTTTTTCCCTTCAAAGCCATCATTTCTCTCTCTCTCTCAAATTCATTATTTTCCCCTCCCTCATATTTACTATTTGAAAGAAACATCCTTTTCTTGGTAATTCGTAGTTGGAAGTGTATCAAATGCATTGGCTTTGGTCATTTTCCAGTCCTACAATTTGAGGAATACTCCTTTAACAATTTCCAATTGAAAACGATTGACAAAAAACTATAAATATGTATATAACCCTGAAGCTGGGGTTGACCATTTCATTGGAGGGCAAGAATTTCGGAAGAAAGTTCTTGGGACTTAGTGTAAATGCAATTCTGCAAAGTAGGGTTTATTTGGAATTCTCTGTCACGGGTTTGGAAAGATTTTCACCATTGAATTCAGGAAGTCATGATTGATGTGTTCGATTATTACAGACACGGATATGAGATTTTGAATATTGTTTAGAATTCCAAATGACCATAACAACTTTTCAATGTGAACAAGCCCACTATATTTCCATTTGCTTTGTGTTTGAGTATACCCATTTATTAATTGGAATTAGAAAATGATAGATAACACTAACAATCTCTCCAGGTTAACCAATTTCACAAGTATGACCCAGAAAGATAAGAACTTCAAGCAAAGCTTTTGACATTTTAGATGAAAATGAAGTTCACTTTATATATAGAGAGAGAACTTCCCAAAAACAAATTATTACACAACCGTTAAATGTTTTTCTTCAAAATATTTGATCTATATTTATAAAAGAGTTTTTATTTATCTTATATTTGATATGGATTTTGGTTACTGCTTTGTATTTTTTATATTTGTTATTATTATTATTATTATGAGTAAATAAATAAAAAATTATCTATGGTCAATTCTGATCAAATGTTAATTTTTCTCAATAAGTATTTACTTGAGAATTCTCATAATTGTTAGGATTTTTTGAGTGGACACATATGAAAGAATCGATAACCAACATCTAATAAGTTTCAAATTCTCATAATTGTGAAATTTTTGAGTGGACATGTTGAAAGAATCGATATTCAATATCTATTAAGTTTCAAGCTATAAATTAATTTATATATTTGAAATATTACCACTAATCTAAAATCTTAAAAAGACTAAGTTTGAGAATTTTTTTATATACTTTATTTTTATCTTTATTTAATGTTGAAATTTTTACTTCAAATTTAAATTACTTACTATTTATTTTATAACAAGGATATTCTATCGGCTATTTGTTTGACTGCCAAAACATATTGGTTATATATGAATAAGATAAGTTGGGCCAAGGGTAGCATGAAACTTAATCTTTGACTAATTTTCAAGTATATACCTATTAAATTAACAAACTCTGTGACTATAAAAGAAAATTAACAAACCTTTGTTGGATTTTCAAACTCTTACTTGCCTTGGTAACCATAAAAAGAAATTGATTAGAAAAAATTAATAACTTTGCATAATCATCGTGCTAAAAAGGTAAAAAAATTGAGAAATACATAAGCAATTTTGCATAGGTAAAACTAGACATTCTAAGGATTTTATACTTGAATCTTTACTTGTGATAGTCACAGTATCTCACTTTCTTCTTTTCTTAAACTTTTGCATCCAATATTCCATTTTGTTTGTGAAAAAAAATTCAAGGATTTAATTTGTCTGATATTTGTAAAAATCCTGTGTGAGAGATAATAGCCTATGTGTCACTTCATTTCATCCAACAGGCATCGTTATATTTGATCTACGTAGTTATTTTTAATTACATATATGACATGAAATCTCAAAATTATTCATTACCTGCTCAACAGGTCTTACTAACAAATGTTAAATGAAAAGTAATATTATTGTAAATTCGTTTTTAAAACAACTAAAATGATTAATTATTAAAAGATAAATAATAACGATAAAAAAAATTCTAGACTCTAATACTAGTAGAATTCTTTTATAATTAATTTTTCACGAGGATTTACAAAATCCAAAAAAAATATATACAAGAATTTAAATTCCTTTTGTAGTTCTGTAATAGAAAATTTTCAATAAATATAACAAATTCTACTATTTTACATGTCTTATGAAATAGTTTTCTACTTTGAAAAATTAAAACCTTATTAGATCAATGATCTAATGGAAGAGATATAGGAGGTTATATATATATATATATATATATTGTTTTCAAGTATAAATGGATTCACAATAATATTGATGTGAAGATTAAAAAATAAAAAATAATATAGATCAACTTCAAACGCTAATATCTTAGGACAAACTATTTATCATGACACATTAAATTTAATAAGTATTTTATGTTAAAGACCTTATTCCTAAAAATTGATTAATTGTTTTCATGAAAAAATAAGATTTTATTCATGAAGACGAATAATTTAGACTTGATATATGTCACACTCGTTTATTTATATTAAATATGAATTATTCAATCAATAAAGATGATGTGGTTGATGATATACACACCATTGGAATAGATAATGAAAAATATACATATGAGTCCATAACAAGTGAAACTTTAGTGCTTTAAATCCTCAACTCGATTCCTCTTTTCTTTAAATTGTCAATTCCTGATTTTTCTAAGTCAATTCCTGATTTTTCCTTTGTCTAGAGTTGTTTTTCTACAACCCTAGGACTGTGTGGTGCATCGAGAAGGGTTTTGGACCTATTTGTATGCAAGAAGTGGTGGTTTGATGTCAACGGAAGGATTCACAGTAAGTAATCTTTCTTTTCCTTTATTTGTGTGTGTTATTTCTGTTTGATAATAGTTTGTGAAATCCTAATGTGTTGAATTGGTAATAATTTCTAAAATCCTAACATGTGTTGTTCTTGAATCTGAAATCGAATTTATCGATAAGAAATTTAGTTGAGATCAGTACCATTTGGCATCTCCAAGTTGGTAAAGTTTATATACGATGTTTTATTTAATTTTTACTTCTTATTTATTTCTGTAATTAAATATGAATATTATATATGATAAGCCTTATGATCTATAGGGTCTTGAGTTTAAATTGATATCCATGTACATTTGATTATGAAAAGCTTAACAATTGTATTAATTTTCGAGCAGTCTAACTTTGTTAATATTGTTCAACTCGACATGTGCATCATGTAGTATTCCTTGAATTGGTGTTAAATTGGGTATTTTGAGCTAGGAAGTCTACAAAATGCTTGACAAAATATGTTTATGTGGTCACTGGATATAATTGAATTTTGATTTAGAATTACAAATTCATATTGGATTTGGATCTAACCTCTTTTGATTTACATTTACAATCCATACAGTCTATATTAAATTTGGATCCAATCTCTTTATTGTAAAATTAGTATCAATGATTACTTGGTTTTATACTTACAATTTAGATTTATAATTGTAGATTTGGAATTAGCATTTAAAAGTGTTCTTGGATTTGGGTGTGTGATTACTACTTTAAATTAAATTGAATTCATTTGAAATTGAATTGATTTTCGATTTCAGTAATTAATTAGTTTTAGAATTTAGATTTGGAAATTTGGATTCAAATTTGAAATTAGAATTGGGTTGTTATTGAATTTCAGTTCTCAATTACTACATGAAATAGAATTTATTTTGGATTGCATTAAATTGTTATTAGATTTAGGCTTGCTATTTGAAAGTGAATTCACTTTCGATATGTAATTATTATTTTAAATTAAATTTATTTGAAATTTAATTGATTTTAGATTTTAGTGATTATTTGATTTTAGAATTTGAATTTGAAATTTCGAATTCTGATTTGAGATTAGCATAAATTGTTATTGGATTTCAGTTTCCAATTACTATTTCAAATAGAATTCATTTTTATACCAATTTAGTTATGTGAAATTATAATTTTATAAACAGATTTGAAAATTAAAATGACTTCCAATTTCCAACTATTTTCTTTTATACTTAGCATTGATCAAAATACATTTACATCAGTTTTTGTTTTCTATTTTTATAGTGTCCCTTTTAGGATGTTAAATTTTTTTCTTCATTTCTCTTTATCTAATCGTTTACTAGCGTCGACTATACAGACTATAATTAATGTTGTTTTTTGTTTTTGTTTTTCTTAGCGTCCCCATTTAGAAGGTTAATGTTTTCAATTATTTTTAAGTTCAACATCGACTAGACGACATTGTATTAAAGTAATTAAAATATTTTGTCATTTTAAGATGAGTTAAGTCGATATTATTAACGCTCTATTTAGTAATATACTAAAGTGCATAGTTTCTACAGCTGTAGTGTAAACTTTCTGACGGATGCTGTTAACATTGTAGCATCGATTTCTTTTATTTTGTATCCACTTTTAACTAACTCTAAAACTTTAGTTTTCTATGATGATAGTACTTTATTCAATGTCATTAAAAACTCCTTTTAACTCTGGTTAAAAATCCTTTTACAAGTGTGATTATATATTATTTGAATATTGTATTTTTATATATTTTTAAGTATCACATTAATCAATATAATAAAATGTGATGTCTATATAAAAAAAGTGAGTTATTATCTTCTATTTTAAACTTGGTTGAGAATATTTTGAAGCATAACGTAAATTATTAGTAAAATACATAATATAAAATTTGTTATAATTAAAACTAAAAAAATATAATTGGAATAATTAATCTAAAAAATATATAATAGTACGAAATTAAATAATAGTTATAATTATAATTATTCAAAAAAAAATATTTTATCGTTGAGAAAATTATATAGAAAAGTCACAAACATTTTACATTTATCAGATTCTTTAAAAATTAATTTGGCTAAATATTTATAATTTAATAAAATAACAATTTATAATTAGCTACTACCTAATTTTTTTTAACTCTCTACTAACACTTCAACTATTTTTCTACTATATAACATTAGACATTTAGTTACCTTAGTTGTTGATTTATTATTGAATATCATAGATAATTTTACTATTGGGATAAATTACTAAATGTAAGGTTTTGAATGTAGAAACACACACAAAAAAATAGAAGAGAAAATCAAACAAATCATAAGGTGATTAGGCTAGACTCAGTAATAATAAAAGAAAACAAAAAAAAAAAGGCAAATTGGAAGGTCACTCTTATTTCTAAAAAAGTATATGCTATGAAATTAGGAATTTCATCCCACCTAATATAATTGTTTCTAGCCTCAACAGCAAAATTAACTAACCTATCAACATATGTGTTGTCCTCTCTTAAAATGTGAGAACAAGGAAAGACCAAGAAAAAGCACAGGAACAAACATTTCCTCCATCTATTGCTATAGCCTCTATGCTACTATTTTCTCATCAGGAAAAACCTTACGAGCAATTTGAGAATCACCTTTCATCCTAACAAACTTTCATCCCATTTTCCCCATCTGCTCCAAAGCAATGATAATGACTAAAATTTCAGAAAAAAAAAATGCAATTTCTTCACCAATATACACTGAAAAACCACCAAAATGGTTACTTTAACCTGATGTAATGCAATATAGAAAGAATGGTGATACTTTGAGAACCGGTTTTCTACCTTCAATTTATAACCAAATAAATTATTATTTTATTATAATATAATATTTTATTAATAAAAACAGTTAAGTTGTAAAGTGGAAGTATTATGTGAATTTGTGTGAGTGAAGTATTATGTGAACAGTGGTATCAATGTTAATGTAGAAATTGTTTTATAATGTTTTTCAGATGTAACAAATTTTTTTAATACATTCTAAATTATGTTTTTTCAGAAAATACAAAAATTTTAAAAAGTTATTCCTTCTCATTCTATTATAATAAAAAGTAAAAGAGTGGAGCTTTGGGCCTTGGTTCACATGATCCAAAATAATAGCCCAATTGACGGTGGATACTCACACTACCTTTAGACTTGAATTTCTATGTATTTTCAAAAGAAAAAGTTTCTAAAGTTCAAAACTATAACAAAATATTCTACTAAACATGACTTTTAAGGTGATAATTATAGAAATGAACAAACCTACTATTTTCAAGTGCAACAATCTACACTGTTTATTATTGTTTATAATATTATTACAGTTTATTAACGTGCCAATGTTGTATACATTGTTTTTATTATTTCTATTTGTTACATTTGTAAATAACGTTGGACAAATATAACTAGCACATTTCTAATTGTAGTATCTGGCAGCAGTGGATCATTATTATTAGTTAGATAGACACGTTCATGATGCATGGCACATGCACGTGATTTGAGGTAGAAACCACGACATGGAAAGTTGAGGACTAGGAGCATTCTGTATTTGGCATAAAGCTGATAAATTTGAAGGCAGAAGAGAAAAAGGTGGAGGAAGAAACGGGCAGAACCAAAAATTAGGTTAAATGACAAGTAACAGAGCCACGAAACTCTGTACCCTACAAACTCTATCCTTTTTTAACCCTACAAACTAACTACCTACCCAACCCTTTTCTCCTATATCCTCTTGCTCCCCTCCTATACCAGGAAGGGCAGGGATAAAGACACCCTCAGAGCCTTTCATTTTCTCTTTCTCTTCTTCCATTCCAATAAGAACCAACACAAAAACTCACTACCTTACCTTAACCCTACCCTTCTCAAATGAACTGCAAGCTGTGGCTCTCTTTCCTCCTCTTGGCCATTGCCTTGGCCATGGTGGCTGAAGCTTCCAAAGTTCATGAATTTGGCTTCCCTGGAGCTGGGATGGATCTCGTTGGAGATGACAATGAGATGCTGCTAGATTCTGAGTCCAACCGTCGCACACTCGCGGGGCGACAACAATACATTAGCTATGGTGCCCTCAATGCCAACCAAATCCCATGTGGTAACCGTGGAAACTCCTACTACAATTGCCAGGAGAGGGGTCGTGCCAACCCTTACTCTCGTGGCTGCAGCCAAATCACGCATTGTGCTAGAGACACCAGTTAAATCAAATCCACACACCCATATATAATAATAACAATAATAATATATGTATCTATTATCTATGATAATGTCATAATAAGTGCTGTCTCTGGCTTTTGTTCTATCAGTACAGATTCTTCAATAACTTACACCTTCTTACTGTAGGCCTCCATTTTCAACACCTTATATTGTATTTTCCAGGGAGGTTGATTATGTAATTCTGTTGTGTCTGTAATCGATGACAATGTAATAATGTAATTGGTCTCTCTCTCTCTCTCTCTATATATATATATATATGTATTCTTGTTATGTAACTTGTGTAATCTCTTCTTTCAAATGCACATATAAAAGCGTAATGAATTAGAAAGATACCTAAAAGTGGAGAATCTATCATGAGATTTCACCTTGTTAAAGCTTTTTGCATCACGTTTTTAAACATATGTATCATGATACATTTAATTTCAGTGTTTCTGTAACAATAATGTAAGTTCGGCCTAGGTAGAGTTCTCCTTAGTTACTTAAAAAAGAACATTCTGTTGTAAATTAAGCTTAGTTATATAAGAAAGTTAAATGATTTTAACTTCTCTTAAAAATTGGTTATAAGTTATTCATTAATTAATTTCAGCTTGGGAAAAGTTTTTATTTCCCTATAAATGTTTGTAAAAAAATTATTCAAAGTGACATAATCATGTTCTCATATATGTTTTCTTGGCTCCAATGTTATCCAAAAACACATTGAACATCGTTTTTTTTTTTTTTTCTTGGGATGGCACATTCATAATTGAGCTCGTAAGGTGTTCCTTCATATATAATAACATAAAATCCCTTCTTAATTAAAACATATTAGTAGTACAAACAAATACAATTAACGAATCCTATTTTAGTTGGTATATGTTCAATTAATTTTTTAAGGATATATTCAATTCTATTTTCAGCAATATGATTAGTGTCTATAAAATTAAACAAGATTAGCATAGATTAAATTTAATACTAATCTTAATAAATTGAATAGTGTCTTCTTAACTAATATATAATATTAAAAAGATCTTAAAAAACTTATTGTCGACTTAACCCACTGAAACATTTTAATGTATATTAAAAAAAAATAAAAATATACGGTTAAACTTACGCTAACTTTCTTATATATAAAAAAATATTTTCTTAAAAAAACTAGTTTCAACTTTACTTACAAAAGTAGTTTTACTTGCTTAAAAAATAAAATAAAATATAAGTAGGTTTTAACCAACTATACAAGTACACACTAGTGCTTAAGCTCATTCGTTACATTATTGTAGTTGAACACTTATGTTCATTTTGCTCGAATTCTAGTTGATATTGAAACGTTGAATGAAGCCTTTCTAAATTGGATAGTATCTATTTTGGCTCATTCAAAACTATGGTTTATTAGGAGTGAATTTAGGTTTTCATACCACGTCGCTTTCTTCAAATCATACAGAGTTTTCGTTCAACTTAAACACTTGTCAATTGACAAATATTTTTTAACACTCAAAGTTATTGAACATATTTCATTTATTACTATTTAGAAGTGTAAGGATTAAACACCCCTCATGTGCTTTATATTTATATTAATTTTTTTCTGTTGATAAAAAAAATAAAATAAAATAAAATACTAATGGTATAAAAATTTGCAACGGGTGCAAATTAGTTTATAAAATCAATAACTGAAGTTAATAACGGGTGCAAATTAGTTTATAAAATCAATACTAATGGTATAAAATCAATAACGGGTGCAATTTTCTTACTAAATGCATACAAGTTTCACTTAGATATTTTTCCCTCAAATTTAGGTTAGGTTTTTTAGTCAAGTTAAATTTGTTTTGGCCGTTCAAATTTAAAATTGATCTTCTCTAGTCCTGAAATTTAAAATTTGGTCGTTCAAACTTGTTTAAATTTGGAGATTTAGGATGGTAACAAAACCTTTACATGTATTGGAGAGGAAGAATACTTTGTATGAAACAAAATAGTGAAATTTAAATACATTATTCTCAATAATAGGGATTTAAATAGAAGTTAAAGACATTAATTGTATCTGTTATATGTTTAAGATTTATATCTAGCCATAACTATTGTAAAAAATTTCATATTACATTAATTAGTTTACAATTGATATATATTATCTTTTACTTTTCTTTACATATTTTTTTTATTTTAATTATATTTACAACTGATATAATATTGATAATGAAACTAATGTAAAAAAGCCTCAACTGATATAAAATTTATTTTACTATTAGTATTTTGATTACTTTATTGCACTGTATGTCTTGGAGCAGGAAGACAACGTTGAAACCCCAAAATTTATTTTTACTCTCAGTTTAAAATACAGCACGATACTGTATATATAGAGGGATGAGAAAAAGAAAGAAAAAACAGAACACGTGCAGAGCATGTGTGAATAAGTAAGTAATACACCGATCAAGGTTGGACCATATGTTCCTCTTAGGAAAATATGCTTCCAAGTGTGACAGATGATAGCAAGTGTTGCTACCAGTTCTACCAGTTCCAGCGACGATTTCAAGAGTATATGGCAATAGGCGATAACGTTTTTAGCAAGACCATTTTCTATACTAAATTTAGTGCTCACATTAAACATAAATGAGAATCTAGCATAAGACACTATAAATGTATTTATTATTATCATGACTGCTTTAATTGATTCAAGCATCCAAGTATCATTATATAATATTTTAAAAGAAGTTCTTTCTTTATTCATATTTATTCATGTATCTTGATGGCTGATATATCACGTTATTCTTAATGCGTCATTCGTATATACCCTATGCATCACGTTCCTACTTTCATGGAAAGTAGTTTACAGGTATTACATAAGTTAGAAGTATATAATATGTTTATATTTCGTCACTTTCTAAGAATAATGGAAGCAAGACGTCATCTTCAATCAAAATGGCTGCAGCAAAAGACTTGTTCTCTGAATCTAATCCATGTTTCAAGAAGAGCTATAGTGACATGCATATATGCTGATATGCAAATTGCTGAGAAATTAATATGGCAACTCAGACATGAAACAGTGCAAGTGGAGGAAGGTAGCAAGTTGAAACCCGTGTTGTGGTTTTCTCTTCTCTTCTCCATATTCAATCCAACGTTATTTATTTCTATTTTGGTTTTAAAAATATCAAACATATTAACACAGTATTTAATGAAAAATAAAAATTAAGTTGGATACTTTAATTAAAATCCAAACACACAATTTGCAATCTTACATCTCTGAAGAAAAACAATGAACGAAAAAGAGTGAGGGTTGTTGGTCCACGGTGGGTGTGCATGTGAAAAGTGGAAAAACTTCTGCTTTGGCGGCAGATAAAGAGTTGCCAAGTGGGCTTGGTGGCTGCTGGTTATTGAAGTAATGGTCAGCATCAATCCAATCTATATTTGCATGTACCTCAAACCATATATGGCTCCCAACTTAATTGTGTTCATCTTCTTCTTCTTGTCTTCATGTGTTGTTCAAGTACCACTATTATTAATTACATTATATATATATTTTTTTTTTGTCAACATCAACCTAACTTCAAATTACATTATTTATAAGCCCCCATACTACCTATCACTTTGTTTAACAAAATATTATTATATTTTAAATTCGTCTTACTCCATGTACAAACCCTAATTTCAAATCATAAATCAGTTTTGTTAAAAATATATTTAGATAATTTTTTTTTTGTAAAAAAATATATATTTTAAGAAAAACTAAATTGATATAGAACTGAATTATATAATAAAAAACTATTTTTGTTTTAGAAAAATTGAACTGAATTATTAGATTAGTTTAATTTTTAAAAAATAAATTGTTTCTAAATAGAATTGTTTGAACCATACTTAATTATAACATGTGAGATTAGAAAATATAACTTTAAAATAAGATGTCTATTACCAATAATTCAAACAATTCAGATAGTTTAAGCAATTTAAAAACATATAAGAGTAATTTAATTTCATTCTTTTCATTCAAACCATATTAATGCAATTAACGTCAATTTGTTTAAATAATTATATAACAAGGTTTAGTTCTATTAAACCACTTTTAAATTTTAATTAAGTTTTATAATAATTCAATTCAATTTATTCATTTCTTTCAACCCTACTCGTGATCGGAGTATGTACACATAAGTTAGTATAATTCCTATAAAAAGAGTACACATGTTAAAATAATTCCTTCGTACACATTAGTTGACAAAATTTCTACAAAAATACACAATTCAACATAATTTTTTTGTCTAAGCAGATCATTCAAATGAGCATAATTTCTATGAGATTAGACTTATATATTTTCCTCTTAGGAAAAATTTTCAACTAATCAAATTTGAGTAATATGTATTTGTAGGTTTAACACATTTTCCAACGACAAAATCATTTACGTGAGACATTTAAGTGTACTTTCTCAATTAGGTGTTTCTCAGATTCTTCAATCAAAATTGGATATCAACTAAATTATCAGCAGCCCTTTATTTTAATATCATTTTATATTACACGAGTTATCGAGATAGAACTTTAATTTTATCAAAAATAATACCATAAATATCTGAGAAAATGTTTCATAAATTTTATTCTTAGTTTATGCTTTTCTTATATTATGAGTTTATTAGTTGATAATAATAAGATGTAAAAAAAAGAGAAATGTTTTATAAAAATATATATTATAACATAAACATGATTTGATATCTACCTTTTTCCAAATAATAAAAAATATTTAATATGTTTCCATCTTATATACATTAGCATTCCATAGAAAAGCCCTTCGGGTTTACTTTGTGTTCATTCTTTGAAGAACAGTTTATGTTATATTTATCTATCTGTAATAAAGTTTATGCATATACTTTTAATGTAAAAGTTAATTCTTTAATATAAATAAAAGCTAATTATATTTTTAACATGTGTATTATCCTTTGCAATATACATGAAATAAAACAGAGTAATAGTTTATAGTATATAACAAAAGCATATCAGTATTCATGATTTGCAAATACCGTCTCTTCTCTTGTTCTGTCATATAAATTCGTCACATTTTAACTCCCAGAAGCAAAAGAAAAAAAAACAAAACTTTTTTATGTTTATTAAACCGATACTCCTTTTCATTTTAAAATAAATTGTGTTTTTGTGTATTACATGAAAACCAAGCAAACTAATAAATTCTAATAAAAAAGGCCTAAAAAATTATATGAAGCTAAATTATCAATTTTTATATTAAATATTTTTAATACTTCATCTCTTGAAAAGAAAAGAATATAGACTTACGAATTTTTGTTGTCTCATTATTTTAAGTCGATTTTAATATTGTTTCACGTCAATATATATATAAGTCATCATTTTTTAATGATATTTTCGTGACGGAAGAAATTAAGTTGTAATGTTTAAAAAAAACTAATTAAGAATTTTACAAGTATTGAACATATTTTAAAATAGAGAACTTAAAAAAAAATAAAAAGAGAGTAATGGTACGATATTCTATAATTATCATGGTGCTTATAAGACCGAGTAAGAAGAAATATGAAGTTTTTTTCTTATGAAACTATATCTCTCACAAAGGATAAGAGTAATAGAATTGATATAAATGATTAAACTTTATGTATCAATATTTATGTATTCTCTAAAATGATTAATATTTTTTACTACAACGTGCTTATTTCAAATTAAGTGTAGTAAGTTAAATAAATAATTAAATAGAGTAATTAACAATTTTTGCAATGACTGATCAGTAAAAATATCTTATTACTTAGTTATTTATAATTATACTGGTTACCCTTTTTACTTTTTCATATATTAAATATTTTAGTTTTTCTATTAAATATGTTTTGCTTTTCCAGGAATTTGTTAAGAAAATCAACAATTTCTCACTTAAATTAAATAAAACAATTGAGTTACAAAAGCCCAAACTGTCAATATTGCTCTGTTTTTCACAGTATTTTACTACCTTGGTTCCTCTTTAAATATACTTTTAAAAATCTCTTTTATCTATCTTTTCAGAATTATAAGAAATAACGAGTTATTAGATCTAGCAAAATGGCTAATATTTTATAATATAGTGAATCAATGTTCGAACATTTAATGAAGATATGAGTATTTAGTGTTTAATAATGTTTTTAATATGATATTTAAAGAAAGATGCATGTATGACACAAGAAAATTGAAAAAATATATTAGTATTATTTATTTTATGTTTATTATATTATCACTGTTGTTTACTTCTAATAATTAATTATTTGATACATTTATCACTGAATTGTAAAAATAATAAATAATAGAAAAAGCATATGAATGGAATAAAATAAATTATATTAAAGAACATAAATAACCTTTACAGAAACGAGATTTCTTTTAGTGTTAAAGTTTTAAGTTTACAAAGATTATCTAAATTCTTACCACACAGGCCCTGAAGAATTTTAATAATAACAATAAGAACATTAGTATGCTTTCTTAATTCATAGTATACCATTAATATATATATTTTTTTCTTATCTTTAATATAAAGCATAATCTAAAAAGTATATACTGATCCTTTTTATACTGTGTTTGACAATTTATTTCTTTTATTTATTTGTTTTTTATTAAAGACTTCAAAAAGTATATGTTTTGGTTTAATTATTTAATGATGAAAAATAAGAAGTCATTTATCTCTCTCACACTTTTTTCATCTTTCAATTTTGTTGTTATTTATCAATGGTGACACCTTTTCAAAGTCATTTTAAAATAGAATTCATTTTAATTCTATTTTTTTAAAGTCATTGATATAAAAACTACAAATTTAAAAAAATGTTTATCGATAATGGTGTATAAAAGAATTCAAAGTGTAATTTCGTAATGTATTTAACTTTTAAAGGATTGCTGATTGCACAGAAATATGCTTGAAAGTATAGAGAGAAATATTTTTTTTTATTATTAAAAAACGTAAATATATATCAGAAAATTTTGGGAAAGACAAAAAGCTAATTATCTTTCTCTTTTCCTCTTTGACACGAGACAAGAAAGTAAAAAAGGAAGAAGTTTGGGTTTTACTGTTTTTTTATTTCCTTCTCACCTATTTCTCCACTATTGAATAAGGAGTCAAAGCATTGCTATATTCAAGTTGTTTGTCAACCATCATGGATGATGCCATATAAATAAATTAGTTATTTTTATAAGTATTAACGAGTGTCTTGGTTTTGTCAACAATTGGTAGTTTCACTTGAGGACGCTAAACAAAAAAAAAATATTAATGTATTTGTATTATAATTTTGATTATTGTCTCCACATAGTGAAGTTGTTGCATCCACACATAAAGCTTAAAGGTATTGGTGAGAGAGTCAAAGATGGCATGCTTGAATTTTGTTGGTGATAAAATAAGATAGATGTGTGGAGTTTGAAAAGGTTATTATCTAGTAATAATGGTTGAAATGAAAACATGGCACATGAGGCATGTTGTGTTATATCTTTCTGAAAAATGATAGCAAAAGGCAAAGTATAGAAGATGATAGCGTTGATAATGGGAGGGGGACTAGTGTTTCAGAGCAGTGCACATGTTGAGTTTCAAATTCCCAATAAATGCACCATCAACCAAGAGTTGCATCATAGTCCTCAAAAATGAAAAAAGATTATATTAGCCCACACAATCAAACAAACCAACACAAAAGAGCTCATCTTAGCACCATGTTTTCTGGCTTTATCAAAAACCCATCTTTTCTTCCCTTTCATCATCACAAGTCCCACTTCGTTTTCCCCTGTCCCCATTCACAACATTGTGGTCTCCTTCCAGTCACAAATAAAACCCTTCATCAATCACACAAACACCAACTGTCTTTGCATCATTGCTTTTTACTCCTGTTCAAACCTTTCATTCAACACCCTCTGTCACTCCATTCAAAAACTTTGTACTTTTTCTGTTCACATTCACTCCTTCCCTCAGCCAACACCAAATCAATCATCACAGTAAACACAACCCTAACCCAAAAACAAAACTTAATTTCAGTTTCACATATTATATCATTACTCTTATTAACAATTAATTAATGTTGTACCCTTTTCAATTTTATTAAGTCAAATTTTGTCCTGTACTGAGAGGAATCACTGGAAGCAGAAAGAAGGTGTTTAGAGTTTGAGCGTTTGGGAAGGAAACACTTGTGAATGGATGTATCTACCTTGTCCTTGGTGGTGTTAGCCTGCGGTGCTTTGGGAAGAGAGGCATGAAGTACAAACACACACATACAGAGCATGATAAAACCGGTGGATGCGTTCCATTCTACTTAAGAAAAACACATAGAATGCCTGCATCTCTTCTTGGCACCTTCCCCTCACTCGGAAAGACAACAAAAAGGGTCAAGATTCCTTACCCATTCTTCTACTCTTTCTTTGACAGCTAGCCCAACACTGCCTTTGCTTCCCATCCATCAAAACCACCACATTTCTCTCTCTCACTCACACACACACCACTTTCATAATTCCTATCCCCACCACCGCTCTGCAACGACTGCACTTAGGTATAACGTTCCTTATAATCATTATGGTCACTGCCCTCAAGCGGAAGCAACTGAATTCGATCACATAATTTAAATTCGGCATTAATTGAAGGATTTGACAGTGCGGGAAACCAAGTAAATTAATATACGCAGCGACCTTGCAGGAGCCACGTTAAAAATCACATTTTTTTTTTGAAAAAAATAACCAACCCAAAGCGAAATTTACGGTTAGATAATATACTAGTGTAGAAGTAGTAAACCTTTTTTCTCATTAAATTGCCCTACACTCCAATACCCCCCTCGGCATGGCTCCTAATAATTAAGCTTCGCATTTTCGATTCAAACTCGCTTTTCTCTCCACGAGCTCATAATTAGCATTTACCGTAACCCACAAAAAGGGGTGAAATTAAAATTCTTGTGCTCGCCTCATAATTAGCATTGAAGAAACGATAAAAAGCGAGAGTAACAAAAGAGAAAGAAACAAATAAAGAGAAAAAGAAGAAAGGTTTAGATACAATTGAAGCAAGATTCTGGTTCCATTCTCTGCATAAGCCATTACAAGTTTATCTATTTCTTTTCTCTCTTTGGTCCTCATGAATGCCACAAAAATATATATAAGAATCTTACAGAAAATGTAAAGGACAAGGGAATAGTAGTAGTAATAGTAATAATAATAAATGATGAAAATTTAAGAGGAGGACGAAGAACCTGGGGAGGAGGTGGGGAAGAGAGGGAGAAGGCGAGGGGGGTCAGCGTCTCTGGGAGTTGAGGCGGGGGAGGGGTGCAAGAAGAAGGCTTTCTCTTGGATGGCCTTGTCTTCAGCCTGGGTGTCGATGGAGCGGGATCGGTGAAATGGGTCGGGTATGAGAGGCGTCACGGGGCTCAGAACGAGCGAGGGGAAGTCAAGGATGCTGGGGGAAAGCACTTCGGTGTTGCGCGGAGAGAATCCTGAGACGGTGTTGGAGAAGACAGGAAGAAGAGGGTTGAGGTTGAGGTTCTTGAGCGAGTTTCTGCGCTCGTAGAGTTTGAACCCGGATTGCTTCTTCATTGGGGGGATGTGGGAGTGGGGCCTCGCAGCTTCGGAGTTTGCTTTGGAGGCGGAGGAGGAGGAGACTTGTTTCGCGGTTTCCGAGGATCCCGTCAGCATTTGGACAACCTGCTTGAAGGAGGAGCTGTCGGCCTGGACGAACGTTGTCGGGTACGGGTTTCCGGATTCGGATCTGGTCATAGGCTTCGGCGGGTACGAGGTGGGGGACGGCGCGCTTGGCGTGAGAGGCGTGAATTGCGCGTGGTGGAGGCCATTGCTGCTGCTGCTGCTACTGCTGCTGTTGGAGCTGTGGCTGTGTCGCGGCGAAGGGAGGAGGCTGACGCCGCCGCGGTGCTCTTGGTACCTTCGAGGGGATTTGGACTCCATCGTTGACTGCTTCAAGCAACAACACACGACGAAAGAGAAAGGAGAGAGAGAGAGAGAGAGAAGTGTGGTGCGTAATGTAATGTAACGCAAGTTTTGTTTGGTTTGGTGAGAAATGTATTCGTAGGGCCCTTTTCCGTTCTCACGCGCTATTTAACCACTCTGTTCCTCTCCACTATATGGCAAGGACTACACCACTATGCACATTTCTTCAAACATTCCATATATATTAATTCTTTTTTTCTTCTATTTAATTTTCCTATTGACTGGTCAACTCCCCTCCAATTAATTTTCACACAAAATTATTTAATTAGGGATTTTTCTTACTATCATTGTAATTATACTTACCGTTTCTGCATCCTCTACTTTCTTTTATTAATTGCTATCTCCAAATATTTAATTTCTCTGGATTTTTTAATTGCTTGGAGATTGCTTCTATTTAATTCATTCATGAATGTGACTAATTTGTTAACTGTGGTCAATATGATCTTGGTTTTCTTTCACAGGATTTTTTCATTGCCCTAGGTGAATTTAATCAAAAATAACCTGAATGTATTTTTGGTACCCCCAATGTTTTTTTTTTTCCTAACAAATCTTTTCTGTTAGTTTTTATATTTTCGAAACAAAATATCTGATATGAAGGTTTAGCCGATTTTATTTGGGTAACGATGACAATAATATTAGTTAAGAGTTTGATTGAATAATTGTAAAAAAAAACAATTGGTAACAACCTGTATTGTTCTCGTATATGTAAATATAGATACAGAACTTAGCTGTGCTGCGCGTCCGCATATCAATTTAATAAAGAAATTAATATTTTTAATTATAAACACATACAAAATTAATTCCTGGATCATTTCATTAATTAAATGCTTAATAATTATTTAATGCCTACGAGTTCAAGTGATACAGATATTGATTTTCCCTAAATAAAAATATTTATCAGAATTATGTATATTAAAAGAATGTGGGTGTTCAAGATTTTTTACTCCATTAAATGAAATTAGTTACATATGGAGAATGTCAAAATATTCCTTATTGTTAAATTGTATCCTTTTTAACTGTGAAATGTATAGAGACATGAAAATTCATAGTTTTATCTAAACACTACTGGTATAATTGTGTATTCAAACTAATGCTAGGGTGCTCTTGACGATTATGCGCTCAAATTCAGGCTTGAAAATGGATATGGAAAATAAATATACAGTAATTTTTTTATCTCTAGAACTCTAAGGAATTAGAAGTAAAATTTTACATTTAAAAATAATACATCAAATCTAAATTATTTTCAATTTACATAATATTATTTATCAAATATTTTTTTTGGATAAAGTTATTTAAATTTACTTTAAAAATTTTAATTCAAATAGAATACTTCAATTATTATCAAATAGAATAAATTTATTTTACCATTTAATAATATTTAATATTCAATAATTATAAAAATAATTGTTTTTTTTCACTTGCAAGTTAAATTTATATTTTGAACAACGTTTGCTAAACAAATCCTAACTAATATATATATATATATATATATATATATATATATATATATATATATATATATATATATATATATATACATATATACGCTTTATCTATTGTCATTATATTAGTTTTAATTGATGTAAGTTACAATTGCATTGACATTTAAAATATTTTTTTAAGTTGTGTATATCTAAGTTATATTTTACTGATATTCGTTGAAAAATTCTCTTAACTAATATTAGTAGAAAATAATCTTAGTTAAGATTGATTGAAAATTTTCCTAGTAAATATTAGAAAAATAATAATTGACCTCAATTTGAAAAATAAAATTAATGATGTTCATAAAAATATAACTACAATCAACTTTTATTTGAAATAAAATTTAGATGATATTATTTGAAAAAACTGGTGCTGAGTCAACTATATCCACCTTGGTTGAGCCAACACCAAATTGAGGTCAAATTAATAATATCCTAGTTTATGAATAATTTATTGAAGATTTTATATTTAATATAATTCTTTTTTTTTAGTGTGTTAGTGTTTTTTAAACAGAAATTATTGTATGATTTGAAATGTAGGAGTACTGTCATCATAGCATCAATGCATCATATTTCTTGGAAATGAATAACGCTTTTTTATTATTAAATTTATTTTGTGCTAGTATGGAATATCACAAAAAAGGACGATCATATAGTAGTTTAAAATATATTTTTTCTAATATCAAATTATCGTTTAAAAATTATTTTTCCAAACAATATCTAGATATTACTTTTGTAAACTCTTTAACTCATATCATACTCTCAAAGAGAGAAAGATCACATAGGGAGATAAAGAGTTTTGCTTTTTGCATTTTGAATTTTCAACCGTTCATTCAAACTTTGTAACTTTTCAATGTCTTCTTTTATGGGCATTATTTAATGTATTTTATTTTTTATTTGATAAAACAACGTGTTTGTCTAGTTGATGTTGGTAGGATATGGTTAGTGTGTCAATTTTACATGATTTATAGCAGGGCTTTTTGGATTTTTACTCTAACGCCTTTTACTTTTGTATATAGAATGTGTTTTTTCATGGTACCCTAGTCAAAAGAAGGAATGATTTTCTATGAAAATTCAACACCTTTAGACATTCTTGTTTCAAAATATACGGTGAACATAGTTCAGCAATTAAATAAAGCAGAACATTTGCTGATAAAAATAAATAAAATAAAGTGAACATTTATTTCCATTTCTTAGCTTTGAAACAATATTTAAATAGTCTATAAAGACCTTTATCTTCAAAATATCATATGAAACACTTCTTCGAGTTTAGATGAATCCGTCTTTTGATCAAAACTCTTTATTTATCTTATAAAAAACAATACTTATATTTTTTAAACATTAAAAAATTAAGGTCTTAACGATCTTTATCCGAAAAATTGTTCTATTTTTCATGACAAAGACAACAAAATACATTTAAAAAATATGAAATTCAATTATAAAATGTTTTGATCTAATGGAAGTGTATAACATTTGAAGAGTAATTAATCTGGATAAAAAGATTATCATAACCAAGAAAAAAGATAACTTAAATCAATCAAACGTGTAATATATTAACCACCTCGTTTTATGATATGATATAAATGAATATTTCAAATACTATATATATATGTTACCTTTAAATGATACTTTTCTTAAGTAGGTGTTTCATTTTTAAGGTCTTCAATATTTTATTATTATTATTATTATTATTATTATTATTATTATTATTATTATTTTATTATTATTATCTGTTATTAATGGAATCTTTATACTTATTATTAACTTAATCTATTTTACAATTTTGTTGATGTAACCGAACTAGTTTTATTTGTAGAACTGAATTAGTTTACAAGTTTCTTGATATAAGTGAATTAATTTTTTTTATTATTATAATTGAATTAGTTATTCGGTGGTAACTGAATTAGTTATTTTATCACGTTGTTATTCAGTTTAAATAATTAGTTATTCAGTTTAAATTATTATTAAATCTGTAGATATTAATTCTATAAATGATTAATTTTAATTATGTTGATTTATAATATTTATATTTTTTTATATTTTTCACTGTGCTGTAATTATTATTTTATCAGACTCATCTTCAAAGTTTTAGTCTTAATAAAACTTGCAATTACACATATAAATTCTTGTTGTACATGAGAATTTTTTTCAACTTGTGCTTGAGTAAAACTAACTGTTACGTTAACTTCGTCTCTCTAGATGAATGGTTCAAGGAAATGACATGTTATAGTAATCATTTGTTGATTTAATTTGTTGTGGAATTATTACAAAGGGGTCTTGAATAAATTTAAAAATCATATGTTTTTTCTTTTTTTTTAACAGCTAAAAATAAAATTAATGGGAGCACTTAAAGAGGTGCTCCAACCCTATTACAAGACAAACAAATAAAATCCTAACAACACTTATACCACTAGATACAAGAGATTCCTGCAACAATAGCTAGAATGACACACTACTATGAAAATAAGAAGAAAGTAGTAGCTAACCAAACACATATATATGAGTCAAACAAATACAACAAAACAGCTAAACTAGACACCAGCAAATTACAAAGCAATTAATCTTCATTAGATTGTAAGCCACCCATGAAGAGAAATGGTTGTCGAACTTGGTTCAAAGAAAAGAGTAGATATGCTCCCATGTCGCCTTCCCTTTGATATGTACATAAGTGTAAACCTGCAAAATGAACAAAATTTCACAAGAGGGACCCACCCTTACCTGCACCCAAACTTCACCAACTAACCACACTACCCACACTCTATTTTACCTCTCTTAAGCAATCCACCGGATGGATACACTTTTTTGAAAAATTTCCCTACAATCTAAACCCCCCAAATTTTTCCCAAAACCATGCATACAATTGTGTCACTGCAAAAATCTATATCTCATCCACTTGGCCACCATTAAAGATAATCATATTCCTGTGAGTCCATATTGCTTTAGTAATAGCCAACCACATCCCCTTCCAAACACAGTTAGCTTTTTTACTTAAACCAACAAGGTGGAAACTATAGAAGTGATTAACAATGTCATTAACTCTCACCGAGGTCAACCCAACCCATCTGTCACACTTAATCCATAATCTTTGTGCCACCTTACAAGTAATCAATAAGTGTTGAATGGATTCTATCTCTTTATTACAAAGAAGGCAAGCATTGCAAGATAACCCAACTCCTCTACATTCAAGATTGACTCTAGTAGGCAGTCTATCTAATAAAACCTTCCACCTAAATACTTTAGCCTTCTTTGGCACCTTAAGACTCCAAACCTCTCTAAAGCTTACATTTTCCTGAATGTGAGGTAAACCCTTCAAAGCCCAATAGTTAGATTGGATTGTATAAGCATCTGCGTTATTCACCCCTACCCAACTAGTCAGGCATATCTCCATTCCATAGAGCATTATTAATGAGTTCCAAAAGCTGTTTTTCCAATACTTTCTCCCATTCAAACAAATCTCTCCTCCACGAAATCTGCCACATGAAAGTGTGTGGAGTTCCATGTCCTATCTGCAGACCAAAATCTTTCACCGTCCCATCTTTGAGACTTGAAATTCCAAATAATCTAGGAAATTTCCCTTGTAAAGATCCATCTCCCACCCACCAATCCTCCCAAAACTTAATTTCACTCCCATTACCAAGGTGTCATCTAATCCTCTGATCAAACCAGTTGGATTCTTTATTCACTTCATTGATTATTTCTAAATCCTTCCACCAATTCGAACTTCTTCTATCTATCATGGAGTTTCTCATATTTCTCCAGTCACCATATATGGATTCAATTACTTCTTTTCAACCTCTTCCATACTCTGAACCCAACCTCCATTTTCACTTTGCAATAAAAGCAGAATTAAAAATAGAGATATCCCTCACTCCTAAACCTCCCATCTCAATAAGTAAGTACACTTTGTCCCAAGTCATCCAAAAATATTTTCTCCACTCAATACTCCATTCCCACAAGAATCTAATTTAAACCAATTTTTTAGCCTTACACACCAACTTAAGAGCCTTGAAAATAATAAATAAAACAAAGACAAAACACTAATAAATGACATATTTTTTTCATGTAGAATTTAAGGTATGGATTATCAAAACCTTCCATCATATGCATAAAACTCTTTTGGAAGGACAAGCAAGTAGATGTCTCACTTGTGTACTTCCTGTACACTTGGCTCAAATAAATAAGGAATTCTCCTTTAGACCTTCTAAATCATCTACATTATAGCTTTAAAACCTTAAATCCTGTACCTTACAATATAATCAAATAGTTGTATCAATTACATTTTCCTAGGTATATGTTCGGTCTTCATTTAAAAAAAAATTATAAGTTTTGCCTATTTATCTTTTATATGCCTTTTTCTAAAAATATGGTCTGGTTTGCATGAAAGTGTAGTATGACCTACGAGTTTGTTTTATTATAAAACATTTAAAAGTTAATAAACTTTATTTTATTATCATAAACAGGTTAATTAATGATTACAATTTTATTATATTATTTGGTAAACTTAATATGAATGGCTTGTAGGGTACATCATCAGCATATGATTATATTATCCAAGTACTTTTTTCAAAAACATACTTTAAAAAACAAGTGATATAAATAATATTGGAGAAAAATCTAATGAAAAATAAGAAAAATAACTTGAAACATGACAATTTTAAAAATAAAAAAAAAATTATATAATTTTATAAAATTCTTATATCATAACATATTTCTTAATTATTTAAAATATTAATATTTTATAATTAAAGAGACATACAAACACACACATGGTAAGCAAAATTATAAACTTTAGAAATTATATTAATAGATTCTAATCAACCCATATAATTTTCATAAGTGTAATAATATTTATAACTATTTTTAAAAATTTTATCTTCTCCATATATCATGCGTGGATAATGATAAATTTTTCCTTGTTTGGTTTTATATAATAAATTTTTCATCACAACATAGTTTCAAAACAATGTATAATAAATAATATATTTATTATATAAAAATAAAATCATATAAAATAAAAAATAATGATACATATATTTTTTTATAAATATAAAAATAATAAGAGTTGACACACAAATACATCAATACCTATGTTTCCGCATAATAATAATAAGTTTAATCATCATCATTATTATTATTATTATTTGTTTGAATAAACTTGTATGTTAATTTGTTTTCAACGACTTAAAACCTTAATTTTCTGATTAAATAGACATTTATAATACATTATATCTAACCTAATTTTTTTTAAAACTTAATCAATTCTCAGCCATAATTAATCTTATGAAAGATATCCTAATGGATTCTGAGAATACATAAGATTGATCCTAAACATTATATGCACGATGCCCTATATCACTCAGATTATTTATTTTTTCAGCACATCACTCAGATTTGTAATTGCTGGATATGAATAACATCACGCTTATTATTTAATCATTTGATTATCATTTGTCTAAAGAGAATTTTCTCCAAAGATTACACATTTCCCGAAGCTTTTAGCCTACAAAAGTCAAAACTTCAGACCTTTGTCTTTTATCCAATTGATCAGGATTCAGGAGGCAATCTTTTCTTAATTACTCCATAATTTATGCATATCAAAATCTAGAATCACTCAACATTAATTAACTATTTAGGCTTTATTTACTCCACCTACAAATGACAATTAATGTTCTTTAAAGCTTACAAGTTACAAATCACCCAAAACATGCCAAAATGTAAAACTGTCACTATAAATTCATTAGAAATTTTGCTTGTGGAACAACACACATCATAAACACTAAATTTAACAATGCTTCTTGGCATCGAATCTGTAAATATAACCACTTTAATATTACTTTTAACACTTCAACTTGTTCTTGATTTTCAATGTTATGCTGTTCTCAAACTGTTGTCTTCAGATTTCTACGATTGTTATTTTATTTTGACTAATTAGATTTTTTATTTTATATTTATGGGTTTGAGAAAAAAAAAAACAACAGTTGAAATATTAAAATGTGGCAACTCAACTGAAAGTTTCTTCATTCCTTGATAAAAAAAGAAGTCAGTAATTTTGATAAATTTCTAACTAGTTTTGTGCCACAAGCTTCAGATAATTTATCACAAAGTTCTAAGCATAATAAACTGTCTTTAAAATGTCGAACAAATTAATGTTATTAATATAGAGTGTGAACTTAGATTGTATCAAACAATACAAGAGTTCTATTTTAGTAAAAAATATATATTTATCACCAGGGCAGTTCATATCAATAAAGAGATGTAGAATATTTTTTTTTTCCAAGAGAAAGGAATAATCATTAACCATATCGAACTTTTTGATTTTATGCAAATTCATATTAATTGAAGTACTCACATAAAAATCAGCCTGTTCATTGTTCAGTATGCTACTTTTTGCCAAGGTGAAATCTAGATGTTCAAACACATTACAGTTGATAAATTTAACAAATGGAAAAAACTTCATGATGATGTGAATGGCCTTTATCACATGTGGAAAAGCCTAACTCTTCCCATATATGGTTTTGCATAATATTGTGAAGAGATCTAAGAATTAATTTATACATATTCAAAACTTATTTAAAAAAATAAAATGAGATATTTTGAAATTCTAATTGGATTGCAAAGTGACTTGAAGAACCTTATCTTAAGCATGATAGAAAATAAAAATCCAACAAAAAGTGTAAAGAGAAAGAAAAAAAAAAA
>Ga0209700_101777_pt1 | contig 44812 bp, 21 predicted proteins | sample SiratroredBW_FD_187528 | JGI IMG/M metagenome (GOLD analysis project Ga0209700, IMG submission 187528) | Root nodule microbial communities of legume samples collected from California, USA - Siratro red BW (SPAdes) (version 2) | ecosystem: Host-associated > Plants > Roots > Nodule | place: USA... | reverse complement strand
ATTTTTTTTTTTTTTTTTTGTATAGCTTGAATGTTCTATATTATTAGTAATTTTTATGTTTAATATTTTATAAAGCTGGATTAATTAATTTATAAAAATTAATTAATTATATCAAATTTATCAATAATTATACTATTATAAGATCAGTTTTCTTGTATGTCTATGTATATTTTAATATTATTAAAAGCTATTTTTCTATATCAGTTTTTATATATTTATTAGGTAAGAGAGTAATTTATATCTGAAAGATTAATTATAATTTTTTTATACTATTCATTTTTCATTTTTAACCCTTTATTCTTATTATAACTAATTTATTATGACTCTTATATTTTCTAATTTACTATAGCTTCTAATTAATCGACTGTTTAAAAAAATATAAAGATTATAAAATTTAAATTTTACAAAAATATATTAAACTTTTCATATAGATATCGTACATTAAAAAATGTTTTAATTTTAAATTTTAAGAATATGACTATCATATTATCTATTAACAGTGACATGCAAAATTTCATTTTTTATTAAGGACAAAATTGATATTTTTTTGATTATATATAAAGTGATAAAAATTATAATATAAATAATAGAAATTGTATAAATTAACTTTTTAAAGTTAATCAAGAATTTAAAAATAGTCTCTGACCATAATTTTCTTTATCATATTATCAACTCTTTTTTCTTGACAAAACTTTTATCATATTATCAATTTTTTTAGTATATGTCAATGTAATTATAATTACATATTAAATTATATTTATATTTGTTTGCAATATGTATTTACAATATCTAAAATATATTAAAAAAACTACATTCTTTTAATTTTTCTTTACTCTGTTTTAAAATATTTTATCTTAATCTTTTTTAAATTTGATCACATTTATCAATAAGTGAAATTTAAGTCTGATTTATTTTTTAGGTTTGCATTTATTTATAAACTATTTAAAAGTCTCATATCTAGTGCGCTCAATTCGTGGAATTTAAGTCTAACTCAACCTATGAGATTGGCTTGTAAGATAAAATTTATACTCATTTATACTCTAAGGCTAGGATAAGTTCTGATATCATATCAAGAAATAAAATTTAAGTCTAACTCATCTTTACAAAATCAACTTTGTAAAGTAAAATTTACATCCATCTATAAATTATTGAAAGACTTCATTTCTAGTGGATATAGAGTCTCCAACAATATTTAACCAAGGCAATTATGAGATTAAGACTTATTATTTTTTTCTATTTGATTGCAAATAATGTAAGTTTAAGTTTACTTTTAAAAAAATTAACTTTTAGATTTGTCAATAAATCTTGAAACGGTTAGTAAAAAAATGATATTATCAACTTGATTAAAGTTATATTGAAATTTTATTATATTTGAATATTTTTTTTCTAAGTCTTTAAATTTCGAATATTTCTCTTATTTGAGCTTAAACATTCTTTGAAAGTAAAGAATAATAATAATGAAAACTTATTTATGTTTTTGATAAAAACCTATGATAAATTATTAAGATGTAAAAGTGACATGGCACAAAATCTTGAATTTTATCCGAATTTTGTGTTGTTTAAATATATTTTATATATTTATTTGAGTTTAAGATAAATATTATTTAAGATGAAATTTGTATAATTTGAAAGAATGAAATTTTATTCCTTGTTATCACTTTTGTGTTAAATGCCGCATTTATGATAAATTAGTTCGAGTTATTATAAACAAAATATTCAAAATCAGTTATAAAAATATTATTTGAATTTTTATATTAATGGAGGATTTTTTTAAATACTTTAAATATGATATTTTTGTTAAGATATTGAGACACTGACTAGATCTTGTTTGATAAAGTATAGAATTTTTAAAGTGAGTTTTAAATATTGTTTAAATGAATAAAGTTAGTTTTTATAATTTCTCTTATATTAATTTATGAGTTTGACGGCAATGAAAATATATATTAAATTTAAATAATTAATATTGAATTAAAATGAGTGTCAGTAAATTAGGAATTGTATTGACAAATTTGAATTGTTGAAAAGTTATATTTGTTAAAATAATATAAAATAAAAGCTTTAAAAACATACTTAACAAGTCATCAGTAAAAAGAAAAGCATGTCATAAATTTGAAAAGTATAGTCAAAACAATAAAACTTAAATAAAAAAAAGAATAATTTTCTTTTTATTTTTAGGTCATATTATTGCACTTATTTGATTTAGGTATGTAATATATAAAGAAAATTGTTTATTTTTCTTAATTAATAAAATATAGTTGGTTAAATGTAATACTTGAATTGAATTCTTCAACACAATTTGTCATAAATAATTTTTTTAATGAATTGTTCATGACAAAATTTTAACACAGTACTAAAGTGAATTGGACTATTTATTGAATGAATGAAAACACTTCACTGCCTAGTCATTTACTTTTCTATTACTTTTCTGTTTCCTTCCATCTTTATTTTTACAAAGATTATATATATATATATATATATATATATATATATATATATATATATGTATATGAATGAAGAGAAAGAGAAAAATACACCTAATAATTCTATTATTCTTCATTAATTTGCACTGCTAATCTAAGATTAAATAAAAGGTTCATATAATTATTTCTGGAGTAACAGGTTCCCTTCTATATTACTAAATTGTGATCCTTTAATTTATGTATACTGAAATACAAAGAATGTATGACTTAAATTCCAATCCTAAATTATTTGATTAAGAAACACAACTAAATATCATTTCAACCAATCAATAGTGGTTTAATGTATGAATTGTGTATGAATTGAGGAAATAGTACATCTATTTTTCAATACAGCATAAGAATTAATTCTTAAATATACAATGGATAATTTGAAGTACCTCACTTCTTTCAATAAATACTTTCTTATATACACAAATTTGTGCACTGCATGATCCAAGTTATATATTATATACCTCAAACTTCTGGTGGAGATTGATGTGAAGATATAACTGAACCTTTGATCTGTTGTTCATCTATTGGACTTGGACTTTCACAGATTAGTGGTTCCCTGATTTCTTCAGAATTTTTAGAAGGAAGCCCTTTCTTGTTATCAGGGTACAGTATATAATGTTGAAAAATTAAGATAGAATCATAGAACATTGTTACCTGCAATGCGTAAAAACAAAAATATGTAATGATAAAGAATAATATGTTTTCAACAAAACTGTTAATTATTAAAATTTTCTGACAATTATAAGCATTTTGTATTTAGCTTTTTTATTGTAAAACTCAAAACTTAGACAGAGACAGTAAAACATGAGAATGGAAAAAAAAGTCATGGATGATAGGATTAATGTTTTAGTTCAAATTGAAACTTGAGAGTTTGTTGGGTATATAAGACTAAACACAAGACTGATGACTCAATTGAAAGGTTCAAGACTAGACTAATAGTCAAGAGATTCACACAATAAGAAGACATTGATTTTAGAAAAACTTTTTTTTCAGTTGGCTAAAATCACTACTATGTAAGACTTTTATTGACCATTGCGGCCACTAAAAGTTGACTCGTTAAACAACAGGATCGTTAATGATTCTCACATGATAATTATTTATCATTTGTTAATGTGAGAAAACAAAATCAATAATTTGCCAAGAAGGATATGGAGTAGCACAGAATTACATACCAATGATATAAGTACTTTTCCAATGTTTCCATAGAAGTTCACCCAGGAACCTACATTTAGAGAAAATTAAAATTTTTAAAGATAAATTTTGATGGGAGGGTCTAATTAATAATTGTTTCACACACCTTGGTCTATGGACTGCACAGCCATTTGTGAATAATTAAATACACCTCCAGAAAAATCAAGCAGAACAGTGCCAATGCTAAATCCAGTTGTGCTCTTCCTCAAGAAGTTCAGGAATGTCTACATTTCATAAGCAAGTAACCATTACTCACTAACTACACCAAATAAATATCCTTTCCTTATTATTTTTGTTTCTCAGTTTTATTCTGTCAAACTACAAAAATGATAAGAAATTAACAAGATGATATAGAGGAGGTTAAGGCATTCTGACCTGGGGAAAATATTTGATCAGGGTCATAATTGCTTGAATTATGCTGCAGTATAATTGATTTCCTCAAATTATTAGAGGCAAATTGAATTATAGCATATAAAAAAAAGTTTGTATCATCAACACCTAGTTCATCAAATTTTCTTTAAGCCAAATTTGAGCTTGACAATTATTAAGTTTTCTATGCTCAGTGGCATCTTGCTTACCCCAATACATAATGTGAATCTTAGAAAGTGCAAGAATGCAATAATGAAAGATCAAAAGTACAATAATCACAGTGAAAACAGAATAAAGTGCTTGAGAATAATATATTGATGCCCTTTTTTAGCCTTGATGAATAAACAGCAGCAATAGGAATAAAGGTTTTAAAAGGGAAACAACATATGTGCCTTTATATTTATCTCTATCATTAGAACTTGGAGCAAATACTCTAAAGGGTTTATTCAACACTCAAATCCTTGTGAATAGGGTCCAAGGGATTTTTCATGGAAACAGTGAAACTTACTTGAAGATGGAGACTAGCCAAAGCCAAGATTGGCTAGGCAATGCTATGAAAAAGCAAACAGCACCAGTAAACCACACTAGAACAGCTATTGCAATGGAATAGTTGGAGAATTTCTGATTTCCACGCTGCAAATCATTCACTATCTTTGAATTAATAAGACCAGTGAGAGGAAGATATAATCTCTTAAGAAGAACTTGTGATAATACTTACATCAAACATAGCAATTTGAGAACATATAACTAGATGTAGTATGACTGCATGAGTAGAGAAAGCAACATCATTAGCTGCAACAGGAATCATCTGCAGTAACAAGAGGTTCCAAACCAAAATTACATAATCAATTTATATCATTAAATAAATACTAATATAAACTTTTGTATGATCTTGGTTGAAAACAACATACCTGTCCATAACCATACTTCTCAAAATACTGCTTCTGAACAACAGGGCTAAAGTAGAGGGAAGCATTGTATATGAGATATGAGCACTGCTTGGTTAAGTTCAGAATCTCAAAATCCAAGCTTAATCCCACCACACTGAGTTTGATCACAAAACCAACCAAAAAAATCACTTAAGAATCCACCCCAGAGGAAAAACAGCAACAGAAATGAGTATAGAACATGAAAAAAACAACCTTTTCCTACGAAAATTGAGGATGAGTTGTGGGTAGCCGGCAACTGCCCATGAAACAAAAGCTAACCAACCTAATACTTCGTAGGTAACTTCTAACGGAAATGAGTTCCAAGGAACCATTTCTTTGTCTCTGTTTCTGCCGGAGGAATCAATATCCTTATCTTTCAACAGAGGACTGAATCGTCCAAATATGTTTAAAATCTGATTATTATAATTATAACAAGAATTCTTTCTTTAGATTATTTTTTAAGTATATATATAAATAATCTTTTTTGTTGACTGAATTCTTATATTATTGTAAAAATATATATAAACATAGAATGCAATAACATCAGTATTTCTACTAGTATTATTCCTATAAAAAACCAAAAATAAATAAATTTGCTTTCTGTAATCTTCCGTCAGTCTCAAGTTATCTCTACTTAAGAACGTTATACATAACTTAAGAATGATGTAAAAATTAACGAATTTTAAAAGTCTAATTATAGATTACCGAATAAGAAAGTTTATACATCTAGAAACAACAGCGTGATATGTATCTTAAGCTACTTAATTTTATATATTTAATTAATCTATATCTGTATACTAAATAAAAGTATTATATGAACATTAACTCATCATCCTATCATAAAAAAAAAAAAGTAAATTCTGGAGTGTATTATAATTGCATGTACCGAAAATAATGTAAGAAATAGTATCGAATAATGAAAGTGACTGGAAGGACGGGAGTAGTTGAAGACATAATTAACAATAGTTGTGGAATATACTTTTCTCTATTTCCACAAAAGACAAAACATAGATATATACATATAAATATATAAATATGTAAATTGGTGTGTGGTATTTTTCAAATAAGATGTGAACGAGGATAAGGTGCGGCCCTCAATAATGGCACAACCTTAAAATAATTATTGCATGAGTGGACCCATAATAATTATCTTGATTGAATAGTTTTAGGATCATAATAATAAAATAATATATTTAAAAGTATTGAGATGTTGTATTTACATTAGAAAAAATCTAAATCAAAATGTTGAAATATTATATTAACAAAGCTACAACATAGCTCCACCTCCTTAACATATGAGAATAAACAATCTTTGAAGTCATCTTAGAAGAAATGGTTTCAATGTCAATGAAACTTTACGTGTTTATTTGGCGAAAGAGATTGCATTTCAAACTCAAGTTGCCGTAACTTTTTCGTAAGATAATCATGATTTGATATTTTATAATCACTAAAAATAAAATAAAATCATAATATATTATATATTGTGAAATTGAATTAAATATAAATTTATTTTTAGATTTTTATTAAGGAAATGTTAAGAAAGTTTGATATTAATGAATCATAAATATTTCATATAAAAAGTCAATAAATCATCTCTAATTTATAAATATAAAATAATAAATATGTAGTATTTTATTTTTATATTTATTTTTCAAACTCATTACTACTTAAAATACGACTAAACTCATATTTAAAATTCTAACAATCAAATAATTTTATTAAAAAAATAACTCACAAACTCACTAGATCATCTATCAACTTAAACGAGAATGAAGAACCTACAAAAATAATTAGACGGTTAAGCAAGAAAGAGTAACTAAGGAAACACAGAAAAATTAAAATGATTAAGGATTAACCAACTTCAATCTACATCCATGATTAGAAAACTAATATAACAGATACTAAAACTCGAAGTTTCTCTCAAGAAACTCTAGACTCCATGTTGGTTACAACAGTTCGTACAAGATCTTATTTATATAAAAAATGACGGTCAAAACTAACTGTTATAAATTATGCCAAAATGTTGAAAAAAATATGTGAACAATGTTTTATCATTGGAGCCCAAAAAATCAAACTATGTGGGCTATCTGAAAATAAACAAAGGAAGTTCAATTGATGTAGGTAAATAGTTTAATACTCTTTAAAGATAGACACATAAAGAAGACAAATGAACTGGTCAAGACAGCTAGTCTCTTACCACCTCTTGAACTATCTCAAATAGTCTAAGATCCTTAACCAAGATTTTACTGAACCAATCTTCATAAATTTCCACCTTGCTTTAGCATAAATCTTTTGTGTGATAAAACACTCAGTGTTACTAAGTCCATCATAGGCTTAATTACAAATCAACTAGATTAAATCCAAGTAATAAAAGAGGTTATTTCCATATAAAGCTTTGGCAATCATATTAGAGAGATTATGATCTATTGACATAATTCTATATAATTGTTGTCATCACAATAGACAGTAACAACCAGGTCTTGCATAAGTTACAAAAGATATGGATGTATAATGATTTCCAATGAAGTTTGTGAATTCTAATAAAAAAAATATTTTGAATTTTTAAGTAATGTTATTATCTTTGCTCTAAAGTGCACTACAATGATTAATAAGATCCTAGAAATTATGAATTTAATTATAAAAAAACCTTAGATTTAGTATTTAACTAAAATATAGATAAAATTCAACTAATTAAATTCTATTTAATATCTATTTTAGCATTGAGTACCTTTAATTCAAATCTAAATTTCGATATGATTTTGCTTAGTTTAAGAAGTACAATTTTTTTTCATAAAAGTAGAAGTATTTTATGTTTTAATATTTATTTTCTAAAAATATTTTATTTTTCATATTTTAAATTTAGATTTTAGTCTGTTAAATCATTAGACGGTTTAAAATTCTTTTAGATGGTCTAATCATCTAACAAAAAGTTTTGAAAATAACAATACTCTAAATATGTGTTTGTGTATTTAATGATTTAAGTGTATGTTACAGTAATATTTACAGATATTTAAACATCAGGAATAGTACACATAAGTTTGTATCTAATGTTATTTTATTAAATTAAATTTGATTAAAAATAAAAGAAGACGAAAATATTAAAAATTGTTTTTAAATATGAAAAACAAATTAAAATGTTTTTCACATAAATATCAAAATTAGATTTGATATCATGTTGTGCTTTAACTTTTAACTCCATAATGAAAATTATAAAAATTATTATGAAGTATTTAAATGTATTAATTATTTCAAATCAAAGATATCCTGGGCTAAATCATTTCCATACATACTTACTCTCAAGTTTAATACATAACAAAATTAGAAAAATATTTACATTACATCAAAAAGTAAGTTAAGATTGTTCTGGTCAAGCATCCTAAAGGCTAGTTTCTATAAAAATCTATATACAGAGAAGCAATTTCAAGTTGAAGAATAAGAAGCAAAAAGAAAAATACATTGTGAAAGACATTAAAAAAAATTAGAATATCTATTAAGTGTCTATTGCCATTATGCTATTGAGAGCATTTAAATTTTTGGATTAGAGGAAACCATTGTGTAATTCTTCGTCACTGTGAAGTAAACCTTTGTGAGTTTTCATTCTTCTCTCTTTTGAGAGTGTTTCTTTAAATCTTGAGTGGTCTTGATCTCAAGGGGAGATTGAAACTGGTATAACTTGGAGATGTTGTATATTCGTTATAACTTGGAGATGTTTGTGTACTCGTTATAATTTGGAGAGGTTTGTGTACTTGTTGTAACTATTTACTGAATAGTGGAATATCTTGAACGGTTTGTTCAAGAAAGAACTAGACATAGCATAAAAGATTAAGGTGAATTAGTATAAAATAGTTTCATTTGTGTTTATATATTCTTGCATTGGATAATCTTACTTAGTGGTTATTGTTAATAGCGACTTGAATTTAAACTCCATTCAACCCTTTCTGGAATCAACTGTTTCTACATTATCTTTCCAAAACTATTATTTTTTTTTAATTGGATATTTGAGGCAGTTTTTACTGTTATGCAAAACTTTTATTATTATATTTATTTATAAAGTCTATAGAATTCAAAATTATATTTGAAAAAATTTAGTAAAATAGTGTGAAAAGTAAATTTTATGAACAAGAAATAATTATACATGCAATCTGAAATTCATATTTTATTTCATTAGGCGTGAAAATTCATTACATCAAATAGTTATAAGGTTTGAAGTATATTTTGTTCCTTGACGTATATTCACTAGACAATAACTATTGGTGGATGTTAACATAAAAGTAATATAGGCTAATGACACCTATTCTTCATCAAATGTCAGTCAAAAAAATTTCATAATAATTTTAATATAATAAATATATCTTTTCTTATATTATATGTTTAATTTAGTGTTATTAGTACTATAAAATATGTCTACGAGAAAATTTGTTATTTGCATAGTAAATTTTTGTAAAAAAAAAATGTTTGCAAAAGAAATATCAACATTTGTTAAAACATTGAAGCAAAGATATAAGATTTTTACGCAAGCTTCAACAATTTTTGTTTTTTTCCAAGACGTTTATAAATAAAATATTTGTTATGCAAATCAAACTAATGATCCTATATGGAAAAATCAATGTTTTGGTTACAAGCTTTTGCCAAATTTATGTAAATGTTAGATTTATATAAATAGGCTAATAAACGATAGAATGAGTAATATTTCTTTGTGAAAGTTTTACTATGTAAATTTCATTCTCTTAATATCATAGTTTATTTTTATTACTGAGTTTTCCTTATAATCTTTTAAATAATTTTTTTTAATCAAGTAATATTAATAAAACATTTAAAAAATAAAAGGATAAATAAAATAATAAGATTTAATCTCTCTTTACCTTTTTCTTGAATAAAAAGTCACATACAAAAAAATTGTTTTTTTTTTAAAATTGCCTTTAATTAGAAAATATATTTACTACAATCTAAGGTATTGTTCAATAACATCAAGTTGACTCTTTAGAAGATTTCTTAGTTATCCCAAATGTGACAAGAGACACAAAGACCATAAATATAAATAGTTTTCCACTAATAACTTTATCATTAAATTAAACGAGCAATTTCAATTCACGGAGATGAGCTTAAAATCAATAATCCTTAGTGATATCTCCAATCCGAACCAACATGAAAATCATTTAATCGGTAATTACATGTTCAAAAATAAGATTCAAATCCATTATTTAAAAAAAAAAAAAAAAAAAAAAAAAACTCATTTCTTTACTTATCCATGTCATTGGATATTATTAGTTTATAACAACAAGATCGGAAATAAAATAAAAATACTAAGTGTGAAACTTGGTCAAATATATATTTGATCCTATGTAAGATATCTCCCTCAATTCTTTAAATAATTTTTTTCTCTACCTATTACAATTTTAATTACTTACTAATCATTATTCAAAATGGTAGGGATACAATAGAATATACATTTTCACATTTTTTTATGTGACGAAAATGCAAATATATATTGCACTGAATTTTTTATTTAATAATGATGAAGCTGTTCCTATTATAGTTATCCAGTTTGCAAAATTAAGTTCATATGCACTTGTGCCATTTGGTTAATCATTTCTCTAAATACTTTCTTTTTCGTGTTAATTAACTTTTTATATAATTTATTTTACTTTCTTTATTAAAAAAATATCTTTTTAGGCAACGCTGCAATTCATTTGTCACACGGGTAACCAAAGTTAGGTTTAAATATTTTGTATAGTGATAATTTATAAAAATATGAAATTTAATAATTAGATTGATTAATTTACATGGTTTTCTTTCTCTTTATATAGATGGGAGAAAGATCAAATTATACTGATATATTGAATGTTAACATTTTTTTTAAGTGACAGTTAAATTAAAAGTTTAATTCACATAAATTACAGAAACAGTTTTTGAGATCAAAGCAAAACCTTAACCACATCAAAGCATATGAACAAAGAACACAAACATTACACATTTCATTCCTAACACATAGCTATTGAATTTTCCTAAGTACTCAAACTACATAAGAAGCAACAGAAGCCAAAAGAAACTGAAAGAAGAGAATTTGAGACACCCCAGTTGGCCAAACTGGAACATGGTAACCAGAAGACTTGGCATGCTGAGGAAGAGACTCATCCACCATCACCCTCACCATCATCTTCTGTCCCATCTCACAGTGCCCTGTGGCACCACTCATGAAGTAGAAGGTCCCTGAGTGGCCAAGCTTGAACTCAGAGTTGCCACTGTTGGAGAACAGTGTGGGGTGTGTGGCATTGCAGTGCTTGTAATCCCCCTCATCCACCTGCATCACCGAGTCCTTCTTGTACTTGAACCCTGCATTTCAAATACAAAACTACCTCAAAACACATGCACCAGTTCCTTCATGAAGAGTTTCAAAAACTTTGTGGCCTCAGTTTTCTACAATATTGAAGATGGCTATGAAAAGTGTAACACTTCGCTAATGTAGTCGTGGCTACATCAGCATGGCTTTCTACAACTTTCTGCAATATCAAGGTTCTTAAAATTTGTTTCATGCAGATTTTAAAAATTGTTGTCACAACATAAAGAATTTGTAGTTTGTGACAACATTTGACAATGTTGTGGATACACGTAGTTGTTTGTAATTTTCTACAATATTAAGGATCGCGAAGAGACTGAAAAGTTAAAATCTTTTGTATCAATTATGAATGGGATTTAAAGAGAGATGCAGTGCTTACAGAGGGTGTCACCAACGTGGAACCTGTTGTGGGAAGCCCATTCATTGTAGAAGTTGGTGTCATTGGGGGATGGAACAACCCACCCTTTTGAGCCACCAACTTGGAACTCATTGGAAGCCACAGAGCAGCATGTAAGAGTGGAAAAAATGGCAAAGAGAAGCACTGGCAGGGAAGTGGAACAAGAAGAAGCCATTGAAAGTATGAGGCAAGAAGAGAGTGAACGAAAAAGTGTGGTAAAAATGGCAAACTTTGGTGGAATAAGGAGTGTGGAAAGAAGGGTTTCTTATATATAGATGTAGATAAAGAGAGTGGCGAAGTTGGTTTTGCGTTAGTTGGACGAGAAATGGGAGTAGTGGATGATTACAGTTATTTGCAAGTCATGTCATGGAGCCTTTGAATTTTGCTGATTAATTTGAGTTGTTCATAACACGGTTGAAAATTTCGGATAGGAAATTTAGCGGGAGAAGCAGAAACATGCACAAGAAGAAAAATGCTATAATCACAGATCATGGGTCATGAGAAGAAAAATGCTATAATCACGGATCATGGGTCATGTTGGTTTATTGCCTTATTCAGCATTGTTTTAAGGTGCTACTTTGTTGCGTTTCAAGGTATATAAAGCACGTGTAACATGTTTACTTCACGTATTGGTACCTTTCTCAATAGACTAAATGATCTCATGAGTGAAAAGGAAATACACTTTGTTGAATAATACCATATACACACATATTATTGCTAACTTTTTCTGTCATTTACATGAATAAGTAGGTGTATGTAGGTGTATAACAAACACAAAAGGGTCAACAACTATCAGTGAGACTATAACAAAAGCAACAGGTAATTATTTACATCTGCTTTGCAGGAGAAAATTATGTAACAGTATAACATGATGTTTCTATAATGAAGTTTCCAAATCTATTGTATGTTCAGACTCCTGACCAGAATCATTAGATTGAGATGTTTGGCAATTGAAGGATCTTAAACTTAGTATCCGAGGAAAAGCACTTTTTGATCTGATTATTTTGGAAGCACCATGCTTCTCAGCAAGCTCATCAGATAGTGTATTTAAGATAACATCAAAACGCCTCTTGTAGGTAGGGAACCTTGTGATGAATTTGGTGATCCCTTGAAGTCTTTGTGAAAGATACATGAAAAAAAAAAAAAGAGAGGGGGGAAAATCCTTATTGGGAAATTAGTGCAACAGTTATTACAAACAACTAAAGTGATTTGGTTTGATATGTACCTTCTTGCCAATGCATGAAGTTCAGCACGTTTACGGTCAGATTCTGGTACTCTGCTGCCAATGAATGATTTTTCTACCCTGGTGGGATCACCATTGAAGAGGACTACTTTGCCGAAGTAGTCCTGTTCTGACACACTAAGATCTTCAGCTTTGATTTGTTCTTTGATGACCAAAAGGGGATTAAGGAACCATTCAAAAAATTGTTCCTTCGGTTTGTTTGATGTAGTTAGTTCAGTATCCTCACCTACATGGAGAAAGTGCAAGCCTAATTATTTCTTGAATATGATTGAAAGCAATAGATCTACAAATCAGAAGTAAGAGGGTGCTAATTAACTTCATACTAACAGTAGATGAAAATTAAACTCATATATATAAGTTTAATAAACATGCACTACTAGTGGAAGTAAACGTTTTTACATGTTAACCTATCAGAAATCATCTTTAGTATAGTTCTAATATAGTCACTATAAAATTGTTTGTATATATATGCTTGATTCTATAAAAAATAGGAGAGGAAAGAAGGAAAACATTACTAGTAGTGCAACAGTGATCCCTTACTTATCAATATACCAGAAGAGTTGTGTTTTACAGAACGGAAAAGTGCTTGGAGAAGGCAATAAGCTGGCAAACCAATTCTAATGACTCTACCCCTATTACCAAACTTTGCTTCTTGTATGTCTTCATGTGTTATTAGCCCTTCAGAAATCAGTGATTCTCCAAGCTGATGGCATTCCTTGAACAAGCCATCCAAGAGCTACACAACTCGTTCAAAATGTTTATTTAGTACAGCCCCAAAGTCAGATGCATAACATGAACACAAAAACTCATATTTGAGACCTCGGTATCAAAGAATACCTCAAATGGTTTGAACTCGGGTATAGTATTTTTCAGTGATATTGCACGAGAGAGTGTCTTTGTTAAGGAGTTCGTTTTTGTGAGGGAATTTGCATGGGAAAGTGTCCTTGATGGTGGTTTCAATGCAGCCTTTTTTCGATACTGTGGCCTATCAAACACAATCAAGAGCATTAACTACAAGTCACATCAACACGTATTAGAAAGCTTAGCAGAATGAGACCTTGGGAAGAAGGATCCATCTTTCATGTCAAGAATATCATTGCTGTATTCATCATAAAGGGACACAACTGCAACAATGTACCTAAGGCCAAACAAAAAAGAAGACTCCTGCAATTTAAAGAGCAAAATAAGTATATAGTGCCTGAGAGAAACACATGCATCATTAATAGCTTCAGAAAGTTTGGTTCTTATTGTTGCTTATTCTTTCAAGCTATAATTTAAAAGGCATTAATTCAAGTTTAGTTAGTGGTCTCAAGTTCAAATTTGAAGTATGCAGCTTGATTAAGGCTAACTTAAGCATAACATAACATGGTACAGTAAATTAGTAACAGTAGTCTCAATAGATACTTAAAAACTTGTATGAAGATTGACCTGATAAGTAATAAGACCTGCATAAGCACCAAGAATGAAACTAGCTAACACAGATGCCAGAACGGCCCCAACAACAGCCAGTGGCCACAGAACGATAGCAAGGCCTGCAAAGGGCACACATATGGTCTCCAAGAAAGGGCCTTCACGACCTATAAGATCATGTAAAAGACGATTCCACCCTTTAAAAAGCATGTAAGGGCCTTTACAAATAGCAACAGTAGATATGACTGGCATGTCAACTATGATCCCAATAACCGCAGCCACAATAGCTGCAGGAAGATATTGCATCCTACATCAAAATATGGAGCTCCATGAGCCATTTGTTTATCAATCTAGAAGACCTTTTATGGCCATGATTCTGTTTTTGCTTTGATTTGCCAAAAATCTTTCAATGCAGCTAGTTGAATCACCGGTTAAATCTATAATGGACCAAACATACAATTGAAAACATAAATAATGCACAAAAAGAGAATGAAAGAAAAACAATTTAGTCTCTAACTTGTTAGCCAAATTGGAATCATTCTGGTCACTAAAGTTTCCATACATCAGATTTTACTTGTTAATTGAAACTATTTATCCCATGATTCAAAGATGCCACCTGTTAATATCTTGACATGAAAATAATGCATGAGTAAAATCATCATTTAAATATATTATAGGTATCCACAACATAACACGGATCTCTAAAATACACGGGGACATGAATATATGTGTTACATCATTATGAATTATCTAGAAACAAGATTAGCCAAATATAACAAGTAATAAATCTAATTCATCTATCTAAATTTTAAAAAGGTAAAAGAAACATATATAATTTTAGATTTGGATGCATTTACAACAAATTCCAAGGTATGCCTTCATTAGAGACATAATGGTAAAACAAAAAATCAAACTCAGAATATAATGACAAAACCTGATGTCATAATATTTTCCATCTGGATCCTTCGGTTGCAAGAGGTCATCCATAACCGAAAAATAAGTATCATAGCATTCATTTTTCATATCCTTGACAATATCAAAGGTCTTTGTAATAGTGGTCCATGTTCCATCCTGAAGATGCAATATGAAATTCTGTATTGAGTAACAACATAAGGACAAAATTAACGAAGATTTTAATAACCTCAAAAGGGAAACATACAATAAAACAGTGGAGAAGTTTGTACTCTTTTCCTCCCTCTACAGCTTCAAAAGTAGCAAATATTGGTGCAAAATATCCATAGGCTGCTCCACCTATAACACTTCCAACAATGCCAACCAATGGCCATAAAATCAACACCAAGGGTAGTAGACATGTGCATGCAACAAACTTCAGTGCAGGTCCTAATTTTTCAGATCTGTGAGTTAAGGAAATCAATACAAGAAACAATAACAAATCTTCAACAATGAGAAAATCAAATTCCAGAGACTGGAAGCCAAGGTAAGCACCTAACTACACAGTAATATGTCCAGATACATTGTATCGGCCAAAGACCATATATGATAGCCGAGTTGCCAATTGTCATTATTAAGCATATCAATGGGCAGAAAATTACACCTGAAATCATAGTACAGATTGAGAGTGAGTGAGCTTGATAAATCATAATCCTCAAGCAGAAACTTCACTTATATCTCTTCTACCATGTAAGAACAAGTGATAGGTAATGATCAAAGAAGAGAGAGAGAGAACAAAACAACTATTATATATTCTTTAGAGGGAAAAATAAACTACTAAATTCCTTGTCATGGTTGAAATTTTGAAATACCACATACTTGTTTGTCATGTCATCTAAATAGTTTTCTTACTTTTTTTTTTTTTAATTTCCAATAACATAAAATTTGTTGTGCTAAATGAACAAAACTGCAAGATTGATCATCAACATGGAATTTAATTGCTTTCCCTTGTTAATATCACAAAATCATGGAAACATCATTCAGTGTGTATGTGTCACCAGCTAAATAAAAAGAGTAAATCTCCCCCAAATATGCTTTAAAATGGAACACATGCTAGATTACATACCAATCTTCAAATGTTCATTTCACCATTGTCAAAGGAAAAAAAAGGTTTGCATAGGCAGTTTGAAAAATGATCATCAAGAAATCCCATCTCTTCAAGTTCAGCTTGTATTTCTCAATGAAAGCATATGAAAAAAATCAGCTCAACTAACTCAGAAAAATGGAAAAATAATCATGGACATTCACCTTTGATGTTGCCAAGAAGCCAAAGACCTATGAAGTAAGGCAGAAAGCAAACCAAGTTCCATACTGAAGCCCAAAATCCTGTTGGAGGTTCCATTGCTCAGCCCCTCAAGTACAAAAGATTCAAACTTTAACAACTTCAAAGATGATAATGATTGAAAACTACACCCCCAGAAGCAAAAAAAACCCGTTTTCTATCATCACAACTGGCTATCTCAACACCAAAACCCCAATCACTCTTCATTCTGTGAATTTCCATTGATGCAGAAAACCAGCAGGTGGGTCAGTCTTAAGCTCCATTTTCTCCTCTATTTTAGAACTTTGTGCTGTGGCCTAAATATTTTAAAAGGGTACAGTGAGATTGTGTTCATGTTTCGTTTTGAGAATGGTGAGAATCATGACAGTTAAGCCTGAAATGAGAAATAGTTATGAATGGAGTTAGTTTTTCTTATGAACGAGAATCCATTACATGATGCTTTGCCAAATTCTCATTCATTTTGTTTCTAATCACACTCCATTATTCTGAGCATCTCATATTCCTTTGTGCTCAACTTTGGCCTAAAGCAAAGCAAAGAGTGTGCATTTTGGTGACTTGTGGTGTGCGATTTGCTTTCATTTGAGAAAGGAAAAGTAAGAGACCACTTAGAATGTGATACAACAAAACAGTTACATGGGACCTGCTGCTGATATACATATACATACATACATATATATATATATATATATATATATATATATATATATATATATATATATATATATATATATATATATATATGTATGTATGTATGGCAGTTCGTTATAGTTTTTACATTAATTATTAACACTTCCTTTGAACAGAATCTATACGCAGAAATTGGTACAGTGAATTCGAGTGCAGCACAATAATTTATGGTCATATGCTTCAACATTAAAGAAAATATTGAAAGATATTTTGTATTAATTTATAATATAATTTTTTCAATTTAATATGACCATTTTCTGCAAAAATATACGTGGTGTATATCAAAAAACCAAAACACGTATTTGTGGATACTTGACATAGTGAAAATGATTAATGAAAACATTTTCTGTTTTAATGTTGTTTTTTCAAAAAGTTTAAGTAAGATATTGAAAAAAAATGTGGTTTTAATCTCTTTATTTTCACTTTGGATATTTTATTAATTTTTAAATGGATGAATTTACTTTTTCAATTTAATATATTCATATGAATATATCCTTTTTAAAAATAGTAAAAAAATTATCACTAAATGGTATAAGGAAAGACTATAAATTTGGATTTTTACATAATTTAAAAAAATAATTAAAATGAATAAATTTAAATGAAACAACTAATGGATCGTGACACAATTTTACTTTTTATTTTTTAAATTATAAAAACAGTGTTTAAACATGGTTTTTGTTCACTTCACAAAGTTCATGTAAGCAAGATAAAATCATCAATTCTATTGAGAAAGACGTGTTGTATTTGGAAGATGTGTGGACAAATTATATTTAGAGAGAATCATGTATAAACCCTATTATTTCTTTGCATGGGAAGAAGATTCATGTCTTCTATGTTTGTCAACAGAATTTTCTTCATTCAAAATTATTTTACTACTTTTATTTTGTATTAATAATTATAAAACAGTGTGTTTTATTTTTAACCAAAATGAATGTAATAACTATACATGTCAGTGTAAAACTTGTCAATTAATTTTATCCTTTACCAAAAAAATTCCCCACCAAATATTAAACATATTTAAATATATAACTCAAAATTTAAATATATAACTCAAAATAAAATATGTAATTAAACTAAAACATCTTCACCATCTACAACATTAACGGTGTGGTAGTTTGTAATTGGAAGATTCTATTGAAGTATTCCGCTATGAGCCTATTTGTTTTAAAAAAGTGTGACAATAGTATTTTACTATTTTTACTATATTTTAAATAAACGTTTGATGATAACATAAGTTTCTATAATATTTTTTCATGCGAAAACACTCCTACTCCTTAATTCTTAATTAAGGACTTTATTTTGATATATCTAAAAGTATAATATTTTTTAAAAGTCGGAATTAAAGAAATAATTTATACATATTTATTTTCCTAGTTTATTAAAGTATTTTTTAGAAGCAGAAGTGTAACGAAGATACACATTTTTAAAACAAGTACTATATATTTTCCTTCTTAATCTACAATATGTCTTTTAAAAATATATGTCTTTTAAAAATAAAATCACAACACAAAAACATATAAAAAACAAACACTAAAACGAGAAGATAAAAATATTACACAAATAATCTCATTTCTTAAGATTCAGTTGAGGGATTTATTTTGATATACCTAAAAGTTTTACTTTTAGGAATAATGATGAAGATACTTTTATAAAATTGTGAAAAAATATTTAGTTATATATATATATATATATATATATATATATATATATATATATATATATATATATATATATATATATACTAAAGTGTCTTTAAAAGATAAAATTATAATAGAAACATGAGATTTCAGAATGAACATTAAAATCAGTGAGAAAAATATTAAATAAGAAATTAATTATAACTTTTTATGATGTTCAAAAATAGTATATTCTTATACTTTGTCTTGGGCAATATTCTAATATGAATTGTACCTAAGTGTGGCTTTATTCAAACTATGTGAATCGTAAGCATGCTCTTTATGTTTTAACTGGAAACATAGGGCAAATCCAAGTGGCATCATTGAAGGTTTTATTTCATTTGTTTTGTTTTAATTGAGAGGTGCGATTGTGATATATGTTGTATATATTATCCAAATAAGTGTGTAAGGAATCATTATTCCCATTAGATAAGAAAAGGGTCCATATGCTAAAAGGAAAAGAAAAAAAAAAATAAAGTAAGGATCACCTATTGTTAAAGAATTATTGGGCATGTTGATTGTAAGATGAGACACTTGTTATGCTTTACATTTATTTATTTAATATAATGTTTTGTGGAACTTTTGAAAACTTTACCAAAAAGATTTTGTAAGTAATATTTTACAAAAAATAATTAGGATAATTTAGTAAGTAATATCTAAAACATATTCAATCATAAATTTCAAATAAACTACAAAAAATAATAACTTATTCTTATTAGCCTAACTATCTTTATCCTAATTACTAAATGACTTTATCATTAATTGAAAAAATGTCTCACGCTAATTAGCCTTATATATAAATTTTCATTTTGATATTATTCTCCTAATATTATCTCTCTAACACACAAACATTTCACCTCTTTCTTATTAAGATACATTTTGTACTAGTTTGTCAATATTATAATTAAATAAAATTAATTTATATTCAAGTTAAAAATAATAGTTCAAAGAAATTATACAAAACCAAATTCACAAATTAGTTTATACCTAATTTAATCAAGTTAATTTCAATTATAAAAACTTCAAAGTGGCTGAACATCATAGTTGGATGGAGGAGTTGTGAGATGCTTGATTGCTAAATGTGATTCATGCAAGGTTGAAGAATTAATGAACATGAATGGCCAGGTGGTATCCCTTAAAGGTCATTATCAAATATTCAAACACACTTACGTCTCTAGTGCTAACAAACAATGCAAGCACCACACCCAAAAAGATTTCAAAAAGTATACTCCAAAAGTTTGCGTGTTTATAAGAAAAAAGAAAAAAATAATAAAACAAAAAAGAACCTAACAAAGGGATCCACATAGATTAATTCTTCACATTCTAAGTATAATTAAACTACATTTATTAAAATAATGTATCATAACTAATATGTTTCATTATCTTATTTTCATATAGTAAATAAAATTACATAAAATAAAAAAAAATATATATATATATATATATATATATATATATATATATATATATATATTGAAATTATAAGGTAGTGTAATGAAAATACAAACAATTAAATACAATACCTATGCTTTTGTTAGTATATATAAAGTGTTAAAGTATTGTAAAAAGAAATTATTAATTTGAATTAATGTTATTTGAGTTGGTCTTTTACATATATATTTTACTATATATAACTAATCAATTGGTGATTTTTTTTTATCAAAAATGTAATTACAAAAAAATATTTTTACTATTTTGTATACACAAAAAATAACATAAAAGACCATAAAAACAAGAAAATAATACACCTAAGTTAGATAGGTGTAAGAAAATCATATATCTTTTACACTCCTTTAAATGGACTTCAACATATTCATTAATTTTTGACTCATAATGGAAACACTTTTTGCTAGAACCATCTACACAAAATCTGTTTTCTCATGGCCCGAAACAAATCAGAATCTCCTTTCATATAATGCTAACCATAATTTAGTTCTTTCTCTTGCAAGTTTAGATATAATATGATTGAATATAAATATTAAAATTATACATCTTTGTTCACTAGTCAAAAGTTAAGAATAATTTAAATATATTTTATTTATTTTTTAATTTTAATATATTTTAAGAATAAAATTATAATAAAATTTCAAATTCTAAAATAAACACTCCAATTATTAACTTCAATACTTAATTCATACACACACATATATATATATATATATATATATATATATATATATATATATATATATATATGCCTCATGTTATATTTTCATGCTTTAAGATGAAAATGCCTAGAATTTAATAGTGAAGGGGAATCATGCTCATGCATATGTTTTCTCTTTTTCTTTCTTTTTTGGACATATGCATTGCGTCATATTATCTTTCTTTTTAATTAGATGTGGATTCACTTGTTTGCATACTATGTTGTAAGTTATAAGAATATTCTCAAATTTAGATAAAATTGTAAAATAAAAATTATGAGAAATTCATAATTAGTTAGGTTAATATAACTTTCAAAAGACAAGGAAATATGATATAATGATTAAGATTATCCACTTGTACTAACGGAAACGTTTTAATAATTAGTCATCACATAATAAGTGTAGAAACAAATAAAATGAATTTTAACTTTAATTCAAAGTTATAATATTTTTTATATATAAAATCGGTTATATTAAAACTAGCGTGGAGCTAATATCATTTAATTTTAATATTTATATTTATTTAAATTTAACTAAAATTAATATTATTTAATTTTATTTAATTTCAATATATATTTATTTAAATTAAAGTTGGTTCAACCAATATAAATGTTCTTTTATTTTGAACATTTATTTTAAATTAGTATATGATTCACCAATGTTAATTTTACAATTTATATGTTTTTGTCACTTAAAATAAAGATTATAGATAAGTTTTAATCTACCTCAGTTTTTGTAAAAACAAAAATGTGGTGCTTTTTCAAAAGGAAATTTCTTTCCCAATAGGAGTTACTTTTTATCTTTTTCAATGTCATATGTTGTAGCATGTTATAATTTGTTATTGTAATTATATTATATTAAACAGAAAGTATAAAATAATTTAAAATATATATAAAATTTAGCACAATTTATAAACTACTTAATCGTAATTTATTATATATTTAACATATGTATTATACAATAATAATATTAAAAATTAAATAAATCAATATAACTTATCGGACAGTATATAAAGTCAGTCCAATTGGCATTATTTAGAGCCTTTCAAAAGTTAACGCTAGTGAATTAGTATTTATAATTTAAATTTGTTGCATATTTGACAAAAATCTAATACTGTTAATTAGTTAATCATTAATTTGACATTAAATATCTATTTTTTTATAATATGAACATTATCTAATATTTATAATTCAAAATTATATTTATTTTGTGATTAGAATATATTTTTCTAATTTGTTTAAAGAAGATTCAATTTGTGAAAAAAGAAAAACATGTAAACATTAACATGATTAACATTTGAAATAACATATCAATTTTAGTAGTTAAATAGAGTTTAAAACTTTGTGTAAATGCTTGAAAAACAAAAGATTATTAGTAAATATTCTATATTTTTAAAAGATTTCAAAAATCTTCCGTGTAAAAACTTATCAAGATAAACAATTTATAATTATAATAGAATAATAAAAAATTATTTTTATATTGTTTCACTCAACTCTAGTCACATTCAACTTCTCTTCAAAAATGTCTTAAAGGTTTTGATAACGAAATCAACAAATTTTAGAAAACATAAATCCTTGAAATTGTGATACATTACACCATTTCTATATAAATTTAAAACAAAATTACCACTCACTTATTTTCGTGAAAAAAAAAAATTATTGACACCCTTCTCTTTGCATCTTCATAATATAAGTAAAATGATATAAGCGCTTTTAAGGTAAATTTTTTATAAACAGTTGTATCTTTCACTCCCTATCTTGATTTTGCAGAAGCTATAGTTGCACCTCTTCACCTTTTTATCTTCTATTTTTGAAATCTATATCATTACATGTATTTTTTTTCTTGAATATTTGTTTTGTTGATGATATGCAATATATAATTAACATATTAAATGGTAAAATCTAATATACAATTAACATAAGTAAATATTTATATATCATATTAAACTCCCTCTTCTCAATCTGGTATATAGATTTTATAATGTTATCAATTTTAATTTCATTTATACTTATTTTTATTGTTTCATTAAAAATATTTGTGTCATTTAAAATTTATGGAAGTTCAGGCTAAGACTATGACTATGGAGGTAAAAGCTAACTAAAATTACACCATTTTCTTAAGAAATTGAATATTCATATCCATAAATAATGTGGATAAAATTTATAATGAGTACTAAATAAATACTTTTAGCAGATATTTACGGATAATTGATGCAGATATTTTAATTATCGTTTATTGATGAATAATATAGTACCAACCCACACATTCGTTATTAGTAACTTTTGATCAAATAAAAAAAGGTTTAACTGATCAAATCAAATTTATTAATGAAATAAATATTAATTATTAAAAAATAATTTTTAATTTTGCATATATATAATTGTTTATTTAGACATAAGAAATTAAAGTGTTTTTAAAACTTATACTGGTCTAATTTATTTAAATTTATTTCTTAAATTAAATTATTTACACTAATATTTTATTATATAATTTTATTTGTATTTTACTTGAAATTAATTTTCTTATCTTAATTTATATTTAAAAAAGGTATTTTAAATAATTTTATTTAAAATTAAAAGTAAAAATAAAAATATCCAACGGATGTAATGGAAGAAACTGATGAGTGATTCCGTTTTGATTGATTAAGAATCTCTCCAAAATCTTGTTTGTGATAGGTGATTCAGCGGCCACTAGATTCAGGGATGACTCAGTTGATTTACCCTCCTGAAAATCAAATACAGATAAGAATATAAACCAATCAAAAGAGATAAAAGATATACCATTAGAAGATTTTATAACTTAAACATACACAAAATATATATAAATATAAATATAAATATTTATATAAAGAAAATTAAAATTAAAATAATAATTTATTTCTTTGATACGTTATTATTGCACCTATATTATTTGTACGGGTAATACAATTATCACAATTTATAATAAAAAGCCACATAATTTAATATAAAATATATATATTTTAATTAATAAATTATAATAATTCAATCTCATTCAAACACAAATATACAATATTCATATAGATCACATATGAAACAAGTAAAATATTAATTAACATTTTTCTAAAAACTCTTATTAAATATGTCTTACAAAATACTAATATCTTATCTATATATGTCACATGTCATGTATAATTTTTCTTTCAAATTATATGGTAGTCTATGTGACTTAGACTATTATTAAATTAAGGGAATCTCTACATGTTTTAATGTAGGTATCTTCAATACTTAATGCACAGATCAAATAATAGTTTACATATATTCCATACAAATCTTATCATTCTCTAAGAACTATTTCTATACAACATAGTTCATATAAATAAAATTACAATTAATTAAATATACAAACTAATATTTATTTATATTTAAAAAAACATTAGCATTCAATCCATTAATAAGATATGAGAAAGAGGAAAAGGGAAAATAAAAAAAAAAAAGATTTTTTTGTTAGCTTTAGCAAACATATTTTCCATTAATCAAAATTTTCCTTTGCTTAAGCTAAAATTACTTTGCTTGAGCTAAAATTGCTTTACTTGAATAAAATATGATAGAGAGGATTGAGTTGTAATTATATTTTTACTTGAACAAAAATAAAGCCAAAGCCAAACTTGAATTTCTATTATATTTTTACTTGAGCATAAATTCTTGGCTTGAGTGAAAACTTCAAAAAATTAAATTCTCCAAAATCATATTAATAAATACAATTCTTAAACACATTAAAATTTATTAGTACAATCCAAAATTTGTTCAAATATCATTCAAAATTTGTTCAAATATCTCTTTAATTATTTTAATTCAATCTTAGATCATTCAAACATTACACTCATAAAATCATCAAAAGTATAATAAAAAATTGATTTTATATTTTAACATGCATAATACAATTACTAAATCAACTTTTCATCTATTAACCAAAAATCAAATAACATTTAATTTCAAACTTTCAAACAAAATAAAATATTTATATAAATTCAAAATCTCGTGACCAAGTCAGCTTTACATTTAAATCATTCATTTTATCTTAATGTTATATATATATAAACATAATAACTTCTTGTACCTACAATTCATTTCTTTAAAGCAATTTTTAAATTCAAGCAATAAAACTACTTAAAATCTAGAAATCTAGAACAAGATATTTAAATATAACAAAATTTTAGAATAGACTTAACCAAGTTAAGAGAATTATTTTTCTCAACTAATCTTTCTAAGATTGATGAAAAATTAAAAAAAAATATATAAATTTTTAAAATAAAGAGAAACTTACTCTATTTAAAAGTTTGATTGAATAGAAAAAACCTTTAACTTATTAGCTATGGTAGGATATAGAGATTTAGAAAAGTAAAATGAGAAAAAAGTGTGGAAATGGAAAAAGAGAAGTTTGAGAAAAAAAAAAGATGGGAGAAGAGAGAAAGAAGAAACAGGGTGGATATTACAAATAATACAAGAAACTTATATCATATATATAAAATTTAAACACTAATTAACTACAAATCAAACCAAGATATACATTATTCAAAATAAACAAATCAAGTGACCTATACAACTTAGATCCATTGAAATATAAAACTTAGATCCATTGAAACATGATTCATAGTTAAGGCATAATAGAAATTTAGATGGAAGTTCAAGTTTTACAATGACTAAAAATAAAGAAAAAAAGAATTATTAACATATAAAAAGTTGTCTTGAAGGAATAACTTTATGAATAAGGGAGTTTTGTTAGTAATACCTTTTCCATTTCCATTTTCCCATAAGCCTTGAGTGTTCTACCAAATTTATCAATAATAAGTCTCCACACTTGTCTTTATTATTAGTCCCAATAGATAAATCTAAACATGTGAATGGAAAAGACAAATAGTTAACTTAATCTAATATTTGAATACAACCTTTTCCTTAATGTCTCCCTTATCAATCTCTTTAACTTCTCCTCTTGTAAATGAGAATGGAGCTTGTGGATAAACTATTTTGGGTAACACTATTTTAAACCTTTTTATCAGGTTTTCTTATATTATATTGTACACACTCTACTAAAAGAATAAAATTAAATTCCTCCAAGCTACCTATATTCTCTACTTTTGGTATTAAAATCATAAAGGATGGGTTCCCTCCTTTTACAAATTTGCCCTTGAATGAAGTTCACTCATAAACTTTTCCTTCCATAATATTAAAAATTCCTTCAAAAGTCTAAAATTAATCCTTTATTAAGTCAAAGTAGATTTTGTATAACTTTCATAAAACATGTAACAACAACAACATCTCCATCTCCTAATTTATGAACAATAACAACAAGTTATTATTTGTGTTATAACAATAAATTATTATTTATGTTGTAACAATATAAATATTTAGCTTTATAACATAGAAACCAAAAACTAAATCTAATTAAGAATAACAACCAGCTAAAAAATGAAGAGATAAAAGATATTACAAACTCAAACTCCCATATACAATACATCAATTTAAAACTAAGTTGTACTAAAATTTGATTTTTGTAAATACGATATATGCTCTATTATAAAGTTTTATTATTTTTGGTTAATAAGAAGGATGGAGAAGTTTACGCTGGTGTTGTGCACAGAACTCTGGACAAGATTAGAGTATAACATAATCAAATTTCATATAGTAAACCTTCAATAGAGTGTAAGTATTATTAATTAATAAATTTATTAATTTTTATGATAATTATTTAAGAATTAAAAACTATTATATTTTTAAAATAACAATATTAATTTTCAATAAATTATTTTTTAAATGTTCCAATGATACTGAATTTAGTCCTCTTAAGCAAAGACTCAAGTTTGAGTCAAATTTTGTGAATTGAAAAAAAAATATATTTTGCTCCCACAAATGCACCCTGAACTTTTCTTTACTTGGAGGATGAAGTGTTTAAGACATTTATGAAGAAGCTTATTTGGTATTTTTCTTAACCTTTTTTCATTGTGGTGAATCGTTTGCATCCTATTGTAGAAGCTTCTAATAAGTGGAATGAGACAGTAGTGGAATTTTTGTGAAACATTGTTTTAGATTTTCAGAAAATGTGCTGATCCAAGCCCATTTGGTGGCAAAACTTAGTGGGCCAGGCCCATCAAGGGAGGGTCTCCAATTAGTACCTCCCAATTTACTACTTATCCCCCAACTTTTTGCTATCTCTATTTACGAAAATACTTGATAAGAATTTATTTATACACAATAATTTTGTTATGTATTCTGGATTTATATGAAGCAAAATATTGTTTTCATTGGATTAGAAAGGTTAATTCACCCTACACAATAGAAGTAACTTCTCTTATGCATTTCAATCAAACCATATAAATGAAAACATGTTTTTCACCTATAGTTAATTTTATGTATGTTATTTAAATATATATATATATATATATATATATATATATATTAATAGTAATAGAATTAATTATGATATTTTTTTAATTGAATTAAAATTAATACACTATAACATATGTCAATATGTTAGATTTCAAATAATTACATTGATTTTGAACGAGTGATAATTATTGGACCAGATTTCTAAATAACAAGTTTGTAATTCAAATCATTATCTTTACCTATGCATGTGTTAGGAGCAAAAATAGGTACTTTCAAAAGAAAGAAACACATACAAACAGAAACACATTTTGTCGAAAAAAATAACCATGTTTGGAATGAGGAAAAATCGAAAAAAAAAAAAAAAAAGTTCTAGTGAGATCTAGTATAAAGATAGGTTTAACTGTATTTGTCATTTTCTTTATTGTGATTAAAGTTTACATTGTTGGTGTTGTAACAATTTTGAAAGTAAATTTAATTTCTTAATTTTCGTTTATTATAATTAAATATTTGATTATTTTCTTTCATTTAAAATTTTTAAATTATCATTTTATTTAAAATCATAATAAACTATATTGATTAAATTAATTTCTTCAAGATTCTTCAGTCAAAATATAATTTGTTTGTTAAATCCTTCAAATCTCTAAAAATTTGCCAAATGAAAATTTGCTAAATGTTTACTAAAATTACAATATTATTATTTAAAAAAATTGCATCCCGATTTCTTTATAAATTCCGGACTATTTTAGTACAAACTAAAATTTTGAAGGTTTTAGGTAGAATAAATTTAATAAAACCAATCAGTTAACATTTTAAAATAGAGATCTTGATTTTCTCGAGACACAAAAATTACACTAATTTTTAATTATATATTTATATAAAAAGACGAACATATTTTTTATTATTTTGATATATCATTAAAATATTTCATATTTTCTGAATTTTTTGTGAATATTTCGAGCCTTTGCAAAATTACATAAAAATAAGAAATTTATTAGTTATTATGAATTTTTACACAATTTGTAAAAATAAATCTCAAAACATGAAAAATTTCAGTTATCCATATCTTATAAATTTTAACAACCAAAACATATCTTTTACCAAACATTTGTTCTTTATTGTTTCTTTGTTTCTTTTATTGCAAATAAATTAACGCGTTTCATAAAAAGAAAAAAAATTACTTTGAGGGTAAGCATAGAAACCTAATAAAAGCTTGTAATTAAATAAAAAAAGGTAATGCTTTTCTGTAGGTTCTGTTTAGTTATATCGATACATTTTTTTATTGCTGATAGGCTAGAGATTGATGACAAAAATCCCTTTTAAAAATTAGATTGAAAACATTATTCACAGAAGACAGCATTGGACTAGAATAAGAATAAAATCATAGATAGATCCAAGTTCCATGTCATAACTAAACATGCCACTTGAGCCTTTTACAGGTAGAAATAAAGTGTAGGAGGCAAAATAATGGGTATTTGGAACAAGCAATCCCAAAGGTGGGCATAAAATCTATGTAGGGTATCTTCATCTTGTGAAGACCATATAACAATAATATATAGGTAATACCCAACAATTAAATTATAGGATCAATTAAGATCATCCACATGTTTTGGACAAATTTGATAGATTTTTTTTAAATAAAATAAATTTTTTACATGTTAAAATTAGTTTATAAATAAGTTAAAAACATAAAAGAAATTAGATGAATTATATATATGATAGAAAATATATAAATTAACTTATATATATATATATATTAAATTTAATTTAGAAATTTATTTATTTATTTATTTTACTTATTTTTATATCTTGTACGTTTTATACTTAACTTTGTCAAAACATAATTTTATATTAAGTATTTGGATACAAGTGGCTTAAGAAAAACCTTTTTATTTATAATTGTTTCTATTCATGTTAAATTTCACTTTGTTTAAGAAGTGAAATGTTCACTTAGTTTAAGATTATAGTCTAACCTAATTTATAAACCTTCTCTATGTTATTATTTTTAGAACAAATTACAAATAAAATATTAAAATTTTAATACAAATAAGTAATATTTTATTGGAACAGATGATGAGGATGACAACAAGATAAAAAAGTGTATGGATATGTTTAACTATCCCATCTTTATTTTTAAAGTAAAAATTAATCTTTTCTTCATCTTCATGTGTAATGGATATAAATTGTTTTATCTCACATCCTTATCTTATCAGAAAATGAATATAGTCATATTTCTTTTTTCATCCTTTAACTGTTTTAAATATTAATTAAATAATTTTTATAAGAAGTAAAAATTATTATAAAAATATAATATTGTCTAACATTCAATTAGATAAAAACATAAGAAAAAATTATAATTATATAAATATTTAACATTAAATAATTAAACTGATGTGACTGAAAAAAGAATTATACAAGAATAAGAAGCAAATCTTGTGGGATGTGGGAGGGGATCAAACTAGGGTTTCATAGATGTTTGTAAATTGCATTTGACCAAAGGGAAGAAAGCAGAGATTGCATGGGCAATTGCTACGCATGGTGTGGCTGGTTATGATGTCTTCTCGTGTTCCTGTGGAAGTGGAACCCTTCTTTTCTTGTTTCTTGTTCAAGAGTAGCAGCATAATTGTAGTTACACAGAGAAAGACCAATTATATGTGATATTCATATCAAGTATTCAAAAAAATCACTACTTTTTCACGACACACTCATCAAAAAATGAACCCTATCCCCTATTCCCAATACTCATCATAATCAGTGTTATCTTTATCTTATCCCTTTGTAGTTTTAAATTTTAAATTGAGTCCAAAAGTAGTAATTAGCTTTAGTTCTTTACTCTTTCTGTTTTGTATTGTAAACTTGATTTTGTTGTTTCAGTTTGGAATTGAAACAGTTAGGTATTTTACATAGATTTAATTAAAATATATTGATAGTATAAAAATATTGATATTGCTATTTAATTATGGATTTTCATGTTATCATTGTTAATTTTTATTATAGTTAGTTTAAGAGTTATTTAATGATTTACAAAATCTTTATGAATAAACAACAGCATATCAAAATTAAAGTTTATGAATATATGCATGTAAAACATTTCAATTATCATCCAATCATATTTATAATAAATTGGTTTATTTTATAACGATTGTTATTGAATACTATGCTTTATTAATGAATTGTGTATAAACTTGAACTTTAATAATACATGTCTATTAAACAGTTCTATTTGTACATTTTGTTTTTAAATATTATTTCTTAGATTTAATTTTGATTTAAATTACATTTTAAATCTTGATACATTGTATCAAATAGAAAATATCCATTTTTTCCTGAAAAAAACGGTTTAATATTATTTAAATTAATTAGTCCTAAGTTGAACTTATTTTTTTTATTTTTTGATTTAGTGCTATGTGTGTTGATTTTAATATTGTTCTACTTATTTTACCAAGTGTATTCCCAATAAATGTTTCTTTTAATATGATTTGAATATGTACAAATAAATATATATTTTAATATTTAATTTACATTTTAAACTTGTCATGGATAACTTATCATATCTGATATAAGATTATTATGAAAATTATTTAAAAACCATTAAAATTTAATGTAGAGATAAAAAGTGAGATTGATAGATAAGATAATCAAATATATCAATAAAATAAGCTGGTAATTTCACATGCTTGAAACATAAATGTTATGAAAAGCATGTTAGCATATATAGTAACATAAATGTTTACTTAGTTTTAGGTGTAATGTATGAAAAGCATGCTATCATGCATTATATGATTCCATGTATAATGAGCAATGGATCAAAAACTACAAGCAAGCGAAAACAATAGCGACATGTTGAATCTTTAGTTGAACAATGTAAATGTGTTTTTCTGTAATCATTCAAAATGTTTAGCTGATCAGAAACATTTTTATCATTGGTTTGGAAAGTGAGTAATACATTTATTCAAAGATTAATTTAGATGTGGAAACTATTGGGGTGTAGTTTGATTTTAAGTTGTGGTTTTATTTTGTATTTAGAAAGGACTTTTTGTATTCTTATTGTTTTTTTATTTGATTTCCATTTCTAGACTGAACTAAGGATTTTTCTTTCTACTTTTTCGGATTATGGTTTTACATCGTCAAATAAATATAAAATTGTTGGCTTTTATTCCATAATTTTGAAAAATAATAATTTTGTACATGTTATAATTGGATTAAAATTATGTGTTATGAATGAATAATTCTCTATTTTGTGGTACTAAAGATTGAAACACATATTAAGTGATTAATAAATGAAGAAGTACTTAGCTTTTATAGATTTTATTGATTTTAAGACTTGTGTGGATTACATTAAGGGTAAGTAGATAAACTAATAAAAATTTGGTGAAGAGAGCACTCCAATGTCGTAGAATTAATGGCTAGACTATTAAAGTTGTATTGTGATAACTTTGTTGCAATATTTATAACTAAAAATAAAAGTTGAAGTAAACACATTGACATTAAATATTTAGTCACTAGAGAATTTATTAAAGAAAATAAAGTGGTCTTTGAGCATGTTAACATTGACTCGATGATTCTCCACTAGTATAAAAAAAAAAGGATTCTACATCGGTTGTAGAATTGGTTCTATAATCGATATTGATGTAGGCAATGTAATTATAATCGATATAAAAAGTAACATATCACATTGGTTCCAACTTACAATCAATGTAATCTGTTATCGTTTTCTCTTAAAAAGAATTTGTCAAAAGTTATGACCATTTAAAATTTTTTTCGCTCCAAATTTTGACAACTCAAAACCTATAATAATTTTATACAATGTAAGGACTCAACTATCAAATATACACTAAAAAAAGTTACCACTAAAAAATTTGGATCAAAAATAGATTTATAATATTTTTAATCAATTTTACAAAATCTCTAACATGTTTAAAAAAGAAGTGGCAAGCAGCAAGGGTTAGGAGGTTGCAGTGGCTCAGTGACCATGGAGAAAGTGCAACATTAAAAGATAGAAATATCCATGACCCTTAATATAACCTGGGAGTCAATATAATTAAAAATAATTTAAACAAATTACACATGTCGAAAATGCGATAGAGCAAAGTGAGCAAAGACTACACTAACAAATAAAAATCAAATGTGGGTGGAAACAATTAGAAAAACACAGTAACGTAACTCAATTATACGAACAAGTAAAAACAATGAAAATGAGTTTTAGTAGAATTGAAAAAGAGACATAATACATTATAATACATTAGTTTGTAATAACAACCATGTAATATATAGATATTACATGTAATTCTATATATTACATGTAATAGGTGTTGCACATAATTGTGTTGTCAAATCTTTTTATTAGAAAAGTTTTCTGATTTACTTTCTATGTCGGTTAAAATTTTAAAAATCATATAAGATGGATGGGGCTTGGGTCTATAATGTAATACTCGTTATAAATACCTTTATTTTAAAATCTTATTCAATTTGATGTTTTCTCCTTTATTTTGGACACATATTTATTTATTTTGAGAGCACTCATTTAATTGTAAATAGAATAAACATATGGTTTATTTATTAGAAGTAAAAACATATCATAAGACACATTGTAATACATGATGAATAATATTTATTATTAGAAGATCTATCATCATAATTCATATATTCGGTTCCTTGTTTTGATTGATTATTGGATAAAAGACTATGTCAGAGAATATTGACATATGTTGTTTTACTTGAACCACGTAAAACACATATTAGATACACCTCCCTTCTTTCTAAAAGAGTATATATTTCATTTTTGTTTATGATGAATTAATGTAGTTTATTATTCAATATGGTTCAATCTATTATCAAGCTTATAAATTATGGTGTTGTGATTCCTGCTAAATTTTCCAATGTCCAATTTGTATGATAGATTAGAGTTCTATAAATGGGATGCAAGCTCTTCATTTTCTATCACTAAGTCCATTCTCCACTTTATCATATAACATCATCGTATATATAGAGAGAGCAAAATTCTTAAACTAGAAACAAGCAAGCAACAACAATGATGAAAAATTGGTTCTTTAGCTTTTGCAATTTGAATGATCTGAATGTGTTTTTCTCTATTCATTCAAAATATTTAGGTCATTAGAAAAAGTATTTATAAAAGTATTTTTTAAAAAGGAAGAAAACATTGTAAATATGTAATTGTTAGAGCGAGAAAACATGTAATTGATGTGTTGTTACAAATAAAGTTATTAATTTTAAGTTGTCAACAAAGAAAATGAATGTACAAATATAATTTCTAGTTTAAAGATAAACTTCAGATTTGATATGATAGAATGTTCAATTGTTTCATATAAGACTTTTTTAGGAATTGTTTGAATTCTCGAATATAAATTTGTTTGATTTAAACTTGATTATATTGTGCATAAATTTGGTTTGATCCCATAATCTGATGAATTCTATTTTATCTTTTTTCTTTCTTTTTAATGCATTTTTTTTCACTCTTATAACACATGATAGATAAAGTTTTGATGCACCAATTTAATTGGGATGTCAATGTTTCATTATGGTGTTGTTGTTTGAAATAAAACCTTTTATGGAAGAAAAATGACATCTACCTCTTGAAGTTGTGTATTTTAATTTATAATAAAATAAAAACTTGCATAAATATTTCTTTTAATTTATCCATATGTTTAACATGGTAAACTATTCATTATCAATAACAAATAAATAACATTTTTAATCATTCTTGTTTAAAAATGACTTTGAAACCATGAAATAAAATGTACTATCTTACTACAAATAAATGATAACAAAATTCCAAAAAATTGCTCATATAGAATAAAAATACTTTTTTTGTCCAAAGTTTATGTCCACAATTTAGGTAAAAAAAAAGTTATTAAATATGATTTTGGTTTCAAAGCATATATAACTTTAATCACTTCTGTAGTAGCATTTCATTTCCAGTTTTTAAATAAATGTGCATTTACGAAACCTAGTTTTAACTTTTGCACACAATCTATGTAATTATGCATAAAAAAAGAGCGTGCAATTATGATTATGAATATCGATTCGCAAACTGAATCGTATATATGCATCAGCTTCATTTGCATTAAAATAAAGGAATAATATCTATGGATGCAACAATTATTCGATTCGTGCATATTCTCATATGAGAACCCAGGACATAACCTCATCTGGATTCATTTAAAAGGGAATAATAATCTTATACTAAGTTTCTTTTTTCTTAATATTAATGTCGGTATGTGGCATTATTGTTACAATTCCATACAAGATTCATCCATATAAAACATTACATGTGAAAATCAGGTATGATATTATGGACCAACAAGAACCTGAAAATGAAATAATGTGATGTTTGATTCTTGAAAAAATGGGACATGTCTACAATAAACTCCAAGTGGTATAACGTTAGCCCATACCAAATGGAGGGATATGATTGATGCCTATGTTAAAGAAGAAATACTAAAAAATAAAAAATAAAAAAAAATAAAAGAGACAATAGAGCTATGATTTGGAATGCTTGTATCTTTGTTGGCCCACAACACATGTGCAGTTTCCAAAGTGTTTTTTTATTCAGAAATTTCAGTTTCTCTTTTAGTAGTTTTCTTTTTGCTTTTTGGGAAAATTCTCACAAAGAACTAAACTTCTTGTTTGGAGAAATTTTCTTTTGTGATTTTGGAAATGTACATTTTGTTTTAATAATAACAAAATAAAACTTGATCTTGTGAAATTGTGCAAAATATCAAAGTTGGTCATCATTTGATAGACCCGATTGGATTTTGTTTTAAGAGAGTGTTTGTTTCACTTATGTTATATGCGTAAATTACATTTTCAAAACTATTATAATGAGGAATTTTGTAAGCATATCTAAACATATGTTTGATTAGTTTTAAAGTTTTTAGTAATACTTTTCAATTTTAAATAAGAAAAATAAAATTTATAGAGTTAAAAAATTAATTCTCGTGACTATGTAAAAACGCAATTTTCCTACTCCTTTCATCATGAAAATAGGTTAGAGTATTCAAATTACTCTTTTATAATATAGTTCATTCTTTTGCTGAAAAAATAAAAATGAAAACTAGATATGCATGAGAAGAAAATGCATACTTCTCGAAAATAAAAATAAAACAGTAAAAAAATATAGTATGTTAACTTTCTAAGGAACACATAGTAAATGTTCTACCTTTTACACTAGAAAATTGTATGAATTTTTTTCCTAAGGTTACACTTTTAATTGTTTATATTGTAAAATCAATTGTATTAAATACTAATATATACAACTTTAATTTTTCAATTTATTTCAAAATTATAATTTCTTTACAACCATCGCATAATTTCTTTTGAAGTTTATTTAAAAAGTCGAGCTTAGTGCTGCTCGCATCAACAATGTGTTGGTGTTGTATTCTTATATTGTTGTACTTATTTAGTTTCTTTTTTACCTTCTAGTATGTTATTGTTCAATATCCGAAGTGAATCATAGTTTTGCTTTTTTTTTTCTTTCTAATTAGATCCTAATTATTTTGGTTAAAATATTGATTTTCTGTTTCAATGTAATTAAAATTTGTCTTTCATGTTTATTTTTATTAGCTTTTATCAATTTCGTACTTTGTATTTAGTCGTGTCTTTTGTTTGCAATTGGTATCCTTCCATTTTTGTTATGCATGTACTTTCTTTAGGATATTTTATATTTTTTTGTAAACAATTAACTGTTATTGCTGAGTTTTTTTTTTTCTTAATGTATCAAGCTTATAAATAGTCATCTATAATCCTAATGCGACATTAGGAGGTCTTTCCAAAGAAGAGTTCATGGAAAGCCTCTCAAAGACTTCAACTTACCCATGCCGGATCAAATAACAATAAAAAGGAATTTCATTACTATCATTGATCATTATATAAATTTATTTATTGTCCAGAAAGTGTGCTACATGTTAAGAAATTTAAAGTTGCTGAAGAAAGAGAAGTTGGAGACTACATTTTTTACCTACACATGGATAAAGGTAGAAAATTTACTTCATGTGAATTTGATAAGCTTTGAAAATTAGATGACATTAAAAAGATAATTATGATATATACTCTTCAACAAAGTGGAATTACTAAAAAAAACCTATCATATACATTGTATTATGTTAAAAATGGTTAAGGTCTTTATTTTGATTTATAGCATATTTTAAGTTATTAGATAAAGTATTATTGTATTAGTATAATGTTTTGTTTCATAATTTTTTTATGTCAAAGTACTTACTTTAAACAATAGATTAATAAGTTAATTTTATTTAACATTTATTACATCAATATTGTATAATGTCATATGTTCAAATCTCATATCTTTTTACCTTCTATTCTTGATATAACATATTAAGTGATAGGTGAAGTACAAGATTATAGAAGCTCATGTGGATGTACCTCAAGATGTTTATTTATTTGTTAATTGTCACTAACTGATCTAATTTTGTTATTTTAAATTGTAGTGTAATAAATAAATCGGAATGTGATACTACACGCTATAGTAGATGACAACCACTGTGCAATTTAGTATCGATAGAGGTTGGAATAATGTAATATGTTATAATCCACCAATATACCGATAAATTAAATTATTACTTAGTTAGGACTTATGTTAGCTTATGTAAATATGATTCGTTTGTTCAATGAGACACAACTGTTAAATTCAAAAGTATTGGATTACATTTGAACTACATGAGCAATATATTTTGTTAATATTTATAACACGTAAGGGTAGATGACAAAGTACTAGTTTTTATAGTATTATATCTTTATAGAACTTTGAACGTTTATTAAACATTTGATTCACAATTTTAGTTATTTACATGCTTCAATGACAATTCTTTTAGTGTTTAATTATATAATGTGAAAATTTGTAAGTAATTATGTTTATAAACATCCATTTGGAATTAAATTCACGGTAAGTGTAAGATTTCGCTCTAATATAAACAAAATTTAAAAAAATCACAAACGACAACTATTCCTGTTGGAGTTGTCATCGTTTTCTATATTGAAAACGATGATTTTTGCTATAAACTTTGTTGAATTCATATAAAAAAAAACTATTTTTTTAACTTATTAATTGATTACAACGTGGGATTTTAACTTATCATTATTTATTGAGTTACAACAAATAATTGTTCCTAAAATTGTTATTGTAACCCTAACAAATAATGACTGGTTGACCCGTCATTGTAATATTCAATTTATGATGACGTATCTATTAATGAAGGATATAGAATTGTTGCCAAAAGTCTTTTTTAACCATTATCAAAAGATCTGGCTACAAAAGTGGAATAAAAACCATATACTTTATGAACTCTTTCCAATTACTTTTAGTAGTTAGTATCTTAGTGGGGCTAGTAATGTAATTTTGAAAGTCATATATAGAAAATTTATACTAATTTTTTGACTATGAATTAAAGCTAACCCTTCTTAAGTAGAAGGAATTAACTCTTTCAAATGAAATACCTTGCAATACTAGATTGGAAGATAAGTACTTACTTTTTTTTCATAAATTTTTTGGTCTCTTCCTCACTCTAAGAATAGGTGAAAACTTCTTGTCATTGATGTTTAATCGTTCAACTTTAACAACCTGTCGTGAAGATAGAGTTTAAAGATAAACGAATATCGGAACATAGAAGAGAATTCAAATATTTATAAGTGTAAATAAGAAGATGGGTAGTGTTAAAAAAAAGTGTAAAAATAGTAACATTTTTTTTTACTTTAAGTGTATATAAGCTAATACAAGGTGTGTAAAGAAGGAAATGAGTAGTCCTAGAAAAGAAAGTAACAATTTTTTCTTTCTTAAGTATATATAGGTAACACGAAATGGAAATTAAGATAAATGTGTGTGGGATGAGTAAGTTTAGAATATATATCAAGTAGTATAATAGATAATAAGAAAAAAAATAGAGGTGAACATGGAAAGATTTGAGAAGAAAAATAATAAGATAATGTTACTTTTCTTTGTATTTAAAGTAATATTTTCTTAGGACATTTGGTGTTAGTAGAATTAAAAATCAAGAAAGACAAAAATTAATTGAAGTCTTTAACATTGATTAAAAAGTTCATTGATAGATAGATCGATTTATCAAAATAAAGAGTCATGATTATTAATTAAAATAACTATGTCAAAGAATATTATAATTTGACAAGCAATCGATATAAATTTAAAACTCAATAAAATCATTGAGAATAATTATAATTAGAAAAAAGAGAAAGGAAAGCTGTATTTTAAAATATTGTAGATTAAATAGAGCGTGTTGAATTCCAAGAAAACTGTCAGTTTCATTAGCAAAATCCAGAGCACAACTCATAGAGGTCCAAATGAAACTCATAAATAATTAGACTATATAAACACCCTAATCCGGGTAAGAACACTACTTATAAAATATGAAATATAGGTGTATCTTGAAACATTTTTTTCACTTTGATACCACTGTTTAAGTATTTTTCTAGCCGTGATCGAATTGTTTTAAATTTGATTTTTTTTTCTTAAAAAAATACATAAAACTAGACCATATATCTACACATGATTCATTGACTCTCTTTTAATATTATATATATAAAAAATAAGCTACATATTGATAAGAATGCATAATCTTATCGGAATCTAATCTTTTAAACTAATCCAATAGTCGGCATTTATATTATTGCACATTAATTTATCTTGTATACAAAGGAATAAGATAATTTATATAACTCATTAACATCTTATATTGAAAACTACCGAGATCTGTGGGGGATGTTTGTGGAACATGATTTTTCTAATCTTAACTTCACATGGTCAATATAAAAATTAGAAGTACTCTCTTCCTTCTAATTTATATAAAATAAATCCAACTAATTCACATCATTTAAAAAATAGTTAAACAAGATAAAAACACCAGATTTATCAATAATTTATATTATTATTTTAAAACCTTATATATTTTAAGTACTTATATGTTCAAATTAAAGAAATAAAGAAAAACTATATACCCTTCATTTTAAATATTTATTATTTCTTTAGTAAAACGTGTTAATTAATTGATGGTATTTTAAATATTAATAGATCATTGAATCATAAAGGAATCTTATAAGAAAAGGATAAATAATTTTTTAGAAGTCTTATAAATAATTACTGCAGTGAACTTTTTTGTCGTCCTACATATTGGATATGTCATAAGAGTTTTGTCTACAGATAATTTAACTGGTAGATGGCATTGTAATGTTTTGTTAATATATTGGATTCCAGAAAAAAAAAACTAATAAAAGAATAATAAATTAAGAGAACTTTCTGAAGATGATTAATAAAAAAAAGGGGGAAAGGACAAAATGAGAGGAAAGTCTTAAGTAGTTATATATACTATTCACTTAATATAAATTACAAAGACAGAGGACTTCCGAGAAGTCTATCCCTGTAATATGGCAGATTCTAGCAAACATTTTTTTATGCACACATTACAGAAAATAAACAAATAATAAATAAATCAATTAATTAATTAATTATATATATATATATATATATATATATATATATATATATATATATATATATATATATATATATATAATATGGAAACATACTGTAAAGGTTTAGTATTTATGACGATTTTTGTCAAATAAGTTTAATACATGTGTAGTTTTACAGTTTCATCCAGTTTCAAATTATCCTTTGTTACGAGTTTTAAAATAGTTATTATAAAAGTTGATAAATTTACTATACATTTATCATAGGATGATAGTTTACAATTACTTTAATTTTAATTGTAAAAATAATAGTATAATTAAATATATATTAATTAAATGTCATCTTAAATTTTCGTAATGACAGATAAAAACTCTTTTTCAGACGACATGGAACTAACATATTCTTTAACAATTTCGGTATGGGAATGGATAAAAAATCATGTGATGAATATGTTTTTATTAAAAAATAGAATATGACCAATTATAAAACATAAATTTATTTTTATGAAATCATGTGAAATGTAAAGTATTTACTTTAGCTTAACATATATATCTCACGTGGATAGACAAATGTAAGTGTTTTCAAATTGGATTTTGTTTTATGGATGTAAATTTTGAAGTTATTTAACAATCAAAATCTAATTTGGTAGTTATTTTGGTGATAATTAGTAATCATTTCATTTGGTAGCTAAAATTTGATCTTTAAATAATTTTTTTCTTATAGTGAAAGTGATATATGTACATGTATTTACATAAATAGATAATACACTTCTTATGAAAAACTTAAACATGAAACATTTTATATTATATGTAGAACTTTAAATACTCATGTTATGCTTAGAGGGTCTATACATCTATTTTTTTTTTAAGAAAAACATACTAAAAGTTGTTTGATGTAAATAACTTTTTAGAAAAAGGTGAGTACTAATGCTGTGGAGTCACTCAGTTGTGTCAAAACTTAGCTTTGTTCAAAAGATGAAGAAAAGTCATTTGTCTTGGCTTGTGAAGTTTCGCCTTGTTCTAGAGTTGTTGTCAAAGATGTCACACACACTCAATGCTAAGTCAAGAACGTTTATTGCATCTCGAAGCTTTAAAATATGTTCAAATGCAAGAAGAAACAATAGTAAAAGAAAACATTCACAATTACTACAAAGGATGTTGAACAACTTCTTTCTTCTCAAGCTCTAATACATAGAAGATCTCTTTTAAGAATAAAGGTTGACGAAAATCTTGCAACAAGAATGAGCTCATGTTTTGAAACTATTCTTAACCTTTGCAGTTGAAAGGAAGAACACCCTTTGTGTTATAGAGTAACTTAAAAGAGTGAACCAAAACTTGTATCTTTTATAAGACGTATCCTCCCTTTTACTGAACAATATAATGATGTTTTAAATAAATAACTTTCTTTGTAACTTTTTTTTTTTAGCCAAGAGTAGCTAGTTTCTCGTCAATACTTAGTATCTTAAGGTATTTCAAACATATTATGTGTTAGTCATAAATAATACTAAGAGTTTTTAAGATTGAATGATGTCCAACTAATACTTAAGTTTTTAGTTAAGAATGTCTACCTTTCAAATCATATTCATTTGTATTATAGTCTGGTTAGTAAAAATCAATAATCAATAATTTGATTGAAAATTAAATGTAATCTACCTTATCAAATAAATCAATATAAAATATCAAGTATAAATCATTTTTTTTCATTATCTCTTATTGATTGTTCTTATTCGTTGCATGTCATTGTCTTATAATAATAATAAAAGAATAAAGGTTTTACTAACTAAATTTTAAAAAAAATTAGACAAGTTGTCTATAATATAAAATTACTATTGTCTAATTGTATAACATTATATTTTACAAAAATTTCAAAAAAGTTTAAATATATAATTTAACTTTTTTCTTCTTTTATATATATATATATATATATATATATATATATATATATATATATATATATATATATTTTTTTTTTTTTTATATATATATATATATATATATATATATATATATATATATATATATATATATATATATTACTTGTTTTCGCATATTTAATTAAACAAGAACACTCTTTCAAAAGAAGAAGGTGAGCCATTTGCTAGCTTAAGAGTTTGTTTGGTTGAACTGATTTGAGAAGATTTACTGTTCAAGAGGATGGATTTGAGGGGATGAAGGCTGTTTGATTGACCTAATTTGAGAGGATGGATGAGGATGGATTTGCAGGATGACATCTTTGCTAACTTGAAGAGATTTGAAGGGATGAAACTTGAAATTACAAAATAGCCCTCATAAATTAGGTGAAAATTACGAAATACCCTTGTAAACATCTATAACATTTAATGGTATCATGTATATGTTGATAAGAGTATTTAATTTTGAATAATTACTTTTAATTAAATGTTATCTATTAATATTCTTTATTTTAAATCTAAGTACATCTTTCATTTGTTTTGATCAATTTAAGTAGACTGTTTATATATTTTTTATTATAACTTATTAATATTTTTATAGAAATAAAATAAGAATTCAAAAAATTTGTATTTAATCTCTTCAAAATATAGTAAAAAAATATTTAACTTTTTAAGTAAGAGAATTAATAAAAAAGTAAATTTAAAAAAAAATTGCAAACTATTTTTATTTAGACTAATAACTTTAAAAGTTTCAATTTAAATAAAATGTAAAAATAATTTATACTTACAAAAACAACAGTAAATTTCAATAAAAAAAAAGTAGTTTAGATTGTAAGAAATTTTTTTTACAGATTTCAGTTAATTATAATTTAGACTAAATTGTATATTTTAATAGAATAATAAATTTGTGATTTTATTGCATTATTTAGGATTTATGTTTAATTTTAAATAATTTAGAAGATATGTTTTAAATAATTTTAGTAATGTTTTTTATATTAAAATCAATTTAATCCAATTCATTTTAATTTTTTACCATCGTATTTCACAAGGGTTAATTAGTATTTTCAGAAATATATCAATTAAAAAAATAAAAACAAATCTATAACATCTGTCATATCATTCACAAACTTTCATAATCTATCTCTTCAAATCCCTTCAAATCTTACCATTCATCCCTTAATCCAAACAACATTTTCATTCCCACACAATCCACTCAACTCACTTCAAATCCATTTTCTCAAATCCATTCCTCCAACCAAACAAAGCCTAAAAGTCAGAAGTAATGCATGGTAAGAGAAAGTAACGCCATAAGTTTTACACGCCACCCCAATTTATCTTGTATGCGTATACCGGAACCAACCCATAGTAGTATTATCCTTATATTCAAATTAATAACTAAAACTTAAAAAATTCAAAATTAAATAGAAATATAAAGACATTAATTTATATTTGCTTATCATATTACTAATTTTATTTTATACATACATATTATTTAATTTTAAGAATATAAAAATATAAATTTATTTTTAAACTTAAATATGAATGTTAATTTATGCTAAAAATTAAATTAATTTAAGTATAAAAAAATAACTACTTTTATCTTAATTAATGTCGATCTTATCTCAAAATATCATTTATTTAAATATGCATGTTAATTTCTGCCAAAATATAAATCAATTTAAATTCAAAAAAATATTAACTACTTTTATCTTAATTAATGTCGATCTTATCTCAAAATATTCTTTATTAATTAAGATCCTATTTTCAATTACTTCTTTTGACTTTTTGATATCAGATTTCAAGAAATGATTCTATATATATACCCAATTAGTATAATTGAATGACAGTATTAACAGAATTTCTAATTAGCATAAAAATTATTTAATGTTACTTAATAGAACATAACCAAAACCATGCAATTGTTCTACGAATTTGATCCTAAATAAAGTTTTGAGTTAAAGTCCTATAAATAAATAAAAAGGTTATCAAAAATGTTTTATTAGAAATATATATTATATATATAGATATATGTTCTTATGCAAACCAGCAACTAAAAACATCTAATGATACTTTTAAGACATTTAATGATTTAATTAATTCCAATTATGATTTTCAATGAAAAGAGTTTATTGAGTGATTACGTAACTCTTTGGAATTCTTTAAGAGGTGTAGTTAGAGCTATAACACTTATGGGACTTGTTCAGTATTAATTAAGGTATTGATTGCTTTTGAACCAAGAAGAAAAAAAAAACCCTAACCTAATTGAAAGCCATTGATTTTGCCCCGCCAATCAAGCAATTAAATGAATTTTTGGCTAAGCACCCACTCACTCCCCATGTGCCCTAGAAAAGACAATTTGCCCATATTGTTCAATGTCTCCCCATGTGTTCCCTCAACTCTTGCTTTTTTGCAACACTAGGGCGGCTTCTATTTTATTCATGTTCTCTTTGTGCCTTTTTCCACACTTTCTTCCATTATATAAGGGCCTAACCTCATCACCTTCTCTTTGCTCCTTCACCTAAACATAACAAGAGAAGAACAAAGAAAGAGAGAGAAACATGATCAAGTTGAGGTCAAAGAGGTTTTCAAGGAGCAGCTCCAAGCTTGGCAATGGCAGCAAAGGAGGAGCATCATCATCCCCAGAAAAGGATGGCAAAAGTAGTGGTGAAATCAAGTGGGAACTTAGGCCTGGGGGCATGCTTGTTCAGAAGAGGGAGAGTAACCAAAGTGCTGGGGAGGGAGTCATTGTTGTTAGAGTCTCCACTGTGTCACAATGGCATGACATTTCCATTGATGCCACTTCAACTTTTGGTGAGTCCCCACACACCATCTAATGCTCTTGTAAAGAAATCTCTAATTTTGTATCAATTTGATTTTCATACCCCATATGTTGTTTTCAGAGTGTATTCCAAATTTTTCATTTTTGGGTTAAAGGGTGTTTTTACTAGTTAAAAAAAATCAAAATTTTGGTTTATATTGTTGACTTGAAATCATTAGTTTTTTTTTTTTTTTTTTTTTTTT